>JAEEGI010019115.1_pt1 | contig 13840 bp, 15 predicted proteins | sample 8958751 | NCBI WGS metagenome assembly JAEEGI01 (sample SAMN16246545, study PRJNA631951) | gut metagenome | biome: gut microbiome; feature: rumen; material: KS-attached | host: Bos | place: Iran: Karaj | collected 2018-10
GTCGCCAAAAGGAAACGAGAAGCCGATATTCTGCACACTAGATGCAAGGCCATCGTTTCCGGAAGGCGTGAGGATTTGCGTGGCAGACGACATGTCCACCCATAGTGTGGCGTCGGTACCAGTCGAGTAGACATAGTCTGACAGGTTCTGAGCCTGCGTTACCCAGGGCACACAAAGCGCCGCAATGAGCAACATTTTTAATAAGTGTTTTAACATAATAATGATTTTTGGTTAAAAGATATATTGATTATAAAATTGACACAGATGGTATTGGCGGTTACTTTACAATAGTTTTTTGTATTATTCAAATACAATAAAAAGACCTCTAAAACATTGGAAACCGACAGGATAACAGGGATTGACAGGGGTGCGATTCCACTTCGTTTCAGAAGTGCAAATATAAAGAAAAATTAAGGAATATATATATAAAAAATGATAATTTTGAGGTATGATGTTAATATTATGGAGGTTAGGGAGAGTGTTTTGGGGGGAATGGGAGCTTAGGGGTTCTTTTCTTCGGGGTAATTCTTCATCTTTGTTTTCTGCTTCTTTTCTTTCTTCTTCATTTCATCTTCTTTTCTTCATCAACTTTTCTTTCACCAGAGCCGGAAATAATACTGGTGCGTTAACTTTTTGAATTTTCTTGTAATATATTGATATTTTATAATTTATAGAGTTCTTTGACAAAATCGATTTGAAATTCTTTCGTTTCTTACAGGTGAAAAAACTGTAAGAAATGAATTCGGGCAAATATATATTCACGCAGATAGCCGACTTGATAAAGATGACGCCCTTTCGCAAACTGGTCAAAAAGTATAGAGGTGACTATAGGGCACATGACTTGACATGTTACAATCAGTTTCTGCATCTGCTATTCGGTCAACTATCTTCATGCACCTCGTTACGTGACATCTGCCTGTGCTTAAAGGCGCATGAATCCAGTCTTTTCCACATGGGATTTGGCAACACTGTTGACCATACGACGTTGTCCAGAGCGAACGAGAAAAGAGACTACCACATCCATGAAGAAATGGGGTGTTTCTTGATCAAGACCGACTGTCGAATGGAACGCAACCACCTCTGGGAAGAGGTATCTTCCACTATGAATGCCCAACTCTCCGGCGCGACTTGGAACCTCAAAAAGTATATGGCAAAGCGCAAAAGAGCTTTTCTTATGCTCTTTTTTCAACCCGCGTGCTCTTTTTTCATTACCATCACATCTGTCATTTCTGTCTCGCCGTCTTGTCCGAGGGCTGAAATCAATGAAAGGAAAAGATTATATCTCGCTTTTTAAGGACGGACTATAATATTGCCTGCTGAGCCGGTGAAATGATATTCGGATTTGGGAACCCTTAAAATGACATGCAATAAAAACAAATCTGCCGCAACAACACGCAACTGAAACATTCGCCGCGACGGGTTTGCAAATCCTTATAATAGGTTGCGTCAGATTACAAATCTGCCGCAACCGAGAAAATCCGTCGCAATGGGACACCCACCAAAATGGGGCACATCCGCCGCAACAGGATGTGTATGCGCGATGGTGTAGCATGGCGGTTTTTTACAATAACGTGTTGTCAATCTCTATAGTATGTCTCATCGGAATCGATATTCGAAACTGCATTCAGGGTCAATTATAACCTGTCCCTATTTTGCCTTAGGCATAAAGCCCCCTTTTTTCTGAATTATCATCTCAATAATAATAGTTTACATGTGTATTGAATTTCTTCACCACACCATCGGAAAAGCGGTCTTCTCTTTTTTTCAATTCAGAATATGTAAATCCGTTCATTAGGAGATAAGTCTCTATTTCCTTAAAAAGAATAGGATTATATTCCAACCACATAGCAGAGTTGTTCACATAAACAAAGGGTAACTCATAAAATAAGCTGTCGGATGTTTTTTCTGTCATAATGATTATAAATAATCCGCATTTGTTATCCTTGTCCTTCTCTTCAAAAGGAATGATCTTGTACATACTCAATTCAGGATATAGGCAATGAAGATTTGTGGAAAGTTCAGACAAGTTTTTCTTCGAAAACAATCTTTTTTCCAGCATATACCCCATAGCATTAAGGTCAATGTTAGTCTTTCTTTTATCTGCTGTGTAATAACGAGCATGATGAAAAAAAACGGTTTTCCTGTAAACTGGGACAATACTATCCCCTTTTATCTGCTCATTGTAACAACAGTATTGCTTGCAGCTTGTAAAAAGAAAAACAGCGGTAATTATTGCGACAATTGTTTTCATTATTTAGGATGCAGTTTCAAATACTCTTTTCTTGATTTCATCTCTTTTCTATAAGCATCATATTCAGAGCAATAATCATCTAATCTTATTTCTTTACGCTGAAATAAATGAGCCTCCTCATGTGCTCCGACACCGTTGATCAGTTCTTCTTGATCCCTATAAGGGTTTTCTATATTAAAGGCGTATAAACCCGACTTGAAAAAAGCTATTATTTTAGGATCTTTAGACTTAAAGTTAAGATTTTTTTTACTTGCAAAAATAGTCCCATAGGATATTTTATTATCCGTCCTTACAATCATAGCATCATCAACCTCTCCTTCTCTTTTTTCAAGGCATGTAGAAATGATGATATTGTTATCTATAGTTATTCCATTTAACTGAAAAAAAATCCCATTCTCTTCTATAAATAACGGGTTATCGACTATACAAATATTAAATTCACGTTTATCCTTTATCATTTTCTCAATGCTCTTTCTACCTCCTCTTGTCTGTATTCTAACAGAAATATATTTATCCACTCCATTTTTCTTAGATTCTTCAGTATAAGTGTATTCACCCGTATCCTCATTATAGGTAACTCCTTTTATCTTTTCCCCATCCGGATCCACCAACTTCACTGGATTCCACGCACAGTAGGCATACGGGCTTATACTCGGGTACTTGTCCGCCATCGGGTCGACACTCAGCCAACAGGTCATCAACTCATTGTCCAAGTATCTGGCGCCGAAATAACTGTAGCCTGTTTCGGAGTCTTTCTCTTTGCCGGTGAAAATGAAACTGGTATTATTTCCGCATCCTGCACAAAAACAGCCATTTGACAAATAATTCCCCTCGGCGTTTTTTGAGAGAAAAGCGTCGGGAATAGGGGATTTTGATATTGGTTTTTGTGTCGTCATTGGGTCATCGAATTCAGGTGCAAAGATAAACAATTATTCGAAATTAGAGGGACTCCCTGTCTTCATTTTCAGTATCACTTGTACAATCAATCAGCATTGATTGAGTAATCCGGACATTCCCAATTCGCTTTTTTCCCACATCAAAAAGTTGTTCTACTCATCTTGGGCAAAAAAGACCTGTCCCCGATTTGCCCTTTTTAAGACACTCCATTTCAATAACAAATTCCACATCCGTAAAGGACAAAGTAAAACGTACCATTCCATTTGTAATAAAGCCATTCTACGGGTTCCCACAGCATAGGCGGGGCTCCCGAATAGGTTCTGAATGTTTTGCGAGAAGTTCCTTCGATAAAACAATCAGGCAGACTTTCTCCTCTTACGACAAATAAAATATCTCGATGATAAAAATATCCTATACCTTTAGGTTCTGCATCCTCGAAAAAGACCTCAGAAATTCCATAAATTTCGTAATCTCCAAGAGTTGTGTCGTGGTCCCACCTGTGTGTTATCTTCAAACGATAGGGCTCAGTCAGTTCAGGACAGTTATGTATTTTTGTGGCCACAGAATCCAAAATATGCACCAGTTCTTCGTTAACCACAATCAATTCCGGCATAGAGGTTGAATCCACATGAGTTTCTTCTGGGAACTGCCAAGTATAAAACCTCCCATAGTCTTGCGAATGCATCTCATTATGTTGAATTAAAAAAAGCCCCAATACAAGTATTATCTTTGGAAAGATGTTACTTGTTTTTTTTTGCAGTGACGACGACAGGCTGAAGAACTCTTTCGTAATTGACATCATATGGATGGTATTTTGTGGTTGAACCATGAGGAGTGTAAATACTCGACGTAAAATCTGTTGTATAATTCTCATATATCCATTTAATTAAAACCATGTCACCATGTTTATCCTTTCCTGTTCCTGACGGATAAGGAATCCCATTCGGGTGACTGTGGTTGAATACTCTTAATATACAATTATCCGCCTTGAATTTTTTTAGTTTTTTGTGTGCTGATCTGTCGCTTTCTTCCAAATGTGTTGATGATATCACATTATAGCCATTTTCTCCTTTTTCCTCCAATTGGAAATGAGACCACACTACATTTGTATTATCGGCCAGGAATTCAAACAGTCTAGTTCCATTTTCATCACCTGTCAGTTCATAAGAGTCTATAATACCCCCCAATGCCTCATCAGCCACTGACTCAAAAGAGAAGACCGTTCCATATGGCAGAGTCAATCCTGCACCCTCAATTTTTTTACCTGTTTCATCGACTATATAGAATGCGTCCGATTCCGAGCTCTCCCTATGTGCAACAATATTCCCACTCACGTCTAATTCCCATATGTCCATACCCTCTAGATCTACTAGTTTCACCGGGTTCCAGGCGCAGTAAGCATAAGGCGATATGCTCGGGTACTTGTCCGCCATCGGGTCCACGCTGAGCCAACCAGTCATCAATTCATGTTCCAAGTATCTGGCGCCGAAGTAGCTGTAGCCCGTTTCGGGGTCTTTCTCTTTGCCGGTGAAAGAGAAACTGGTAATGTTCTTGCATCTTGCACAAAAACAGCCATTTGACAAATAATTCCCATCGGCGTTTTTTGAGAGAAAAGCGTCGGAAATGTAGTCGTTTGCTATGGGTTTTTGTGCAGTCATTTGGTCAACTAATTCAGGTACAAAGATACACAATTATTCACATTTTTGTTATTTTACTCAAACTATTCATTGTATGTACAATTGTTTTGTGTTGACAGTGTAGTTCCATTCAACCAATCCGCAACAACCCCATTACAGCTGTTGTTCTCTTCAAGCGTAGGTACCGCCGGAATGCCTGAAGAAACTTCAATCCTCACACGTCCTCATAAAATACTTGAACAATTTAATATGCTTTGTACTAAGCGAATATTCTTTTCTAAAATGATGATGTTTGGTGATACTTTTCCCATCAATAATTATTTTATACATAATTGACATCTCTTGGATATCACTAAGCCGTTTTTTTATTTTGACAAAGAACGAATATGACATACCGCCTGTCACTAAAAAAGGTATCGTGTCCAGTTTGGGCAACCCGGCTCCAGGATATTTTAAATAAAAAACGGAAGATATAAGAGGCACTCCACATTCGGTAATCATAACAGAATCTAATTTTACGATTGTACCAGTGTCTTGAAAGCTACCAACATGTATTTCGTAGACAGAATAATCGTTTCCATAATCTGTCCCCGGTTCGGAAAAATCGTATAGGTCTAAGATGAATAGATGGGAATTAACAGAAATATCATCTTGTCCCGTGATTGGAATGTGTTCACTGAGGGAATATTTAGAATGATATGGCTCTAAGCACGTTAATGTTTGCACATGACACGACCCCAGTATAACACAACAAGCGATGAACAACCCAAAAAAAAAATTTTCTTTTTCATATATTATCATTTACAATTTCATTTGTTTCCTTTTGAGCAGTTTCTCTGGCGGCATCGTAGAAGGTATGTTCTGTTTCTAAGTATTGATTTCCGCCGATGCCTTTTTTGATAGAATCTTTTGTCATTCCTTTATGTGAATTCTCTTTATTATTATCGTCATCAGGGTAAATGCCCGTCTTTAATTTTCCGTCAAGAAATCGCATTAAATCGGCATCTTTTTGAGCTTCCGAAAAAGTGGGAATGTCTTTTATGTCCTTCGAAAGATTATTGAGTTCCGCATATTGGGCATATAAATCAATATAATTCGAATGTGAATAGAAATCAGCTATCGTATGCAAAGCCTCCCCTGCGTTATAATAGTCCTCATTTGAGAAATATTTTTGATAATTGGCTATGGCATTGTTATATGAGGAAATCAATTCAGAAGGATTATTAGGACCATAGGTGTTGTAACCATCCAGATGCACCTCTGATCTCTTCCAGTGAAATAAATCTGCTTGAATGCTTGCTCCATAACACATTTTTATCATGTTAGTTAACCCTATTTTCCATAAGCAACGCAATCCAATGCGAATACATGATTTAAAGACCATAATTGCATGTGTTGGAATGAGAAAATTCCCGTCAGGGTCCACCAACTTCACCGGATTCCAAGCGCAATAAGCATAAGGCGAGATGCTCGGGTATTTGTCTGCCATCGGATCGACGCTCAGCCAGGCGGTCGTCAACTCGTGGTCAAGGTACCTTGCACCAAAGTAAGAATACCCCGTTTCGGAGTCTAACTCTTTGCCGGTGAAAGAACAAGAGGTCTGATAGGCGGAATCGCCAGAATCCGCCTTGTCAATCGTGGCATTGGTGTTGAGACTTTTTTGAGAAAAAAAGCGTGTGAAAACACCATCTGCGACAGGCATCGGAATGCTGCAATATGACTCTTGAGGTTTCATGCAGAAAAATTGATAATTCACGCTGCAAAAATAAAAACTTTTTGGTGAGCATGAAAATATTTCTTACTTTTACATGCCGAGCCATGCTCCGGCAACCGCCATAAACAATTAACATTATGAATATTAAAATCAAAACAAATTTTCCTTTTTCGGTTTCTTCAATACAATACGCCTCCGATGGGGAACTGTGCATCACCCTGACAACCGACACAGCCTCAGAGGACAGGCAATACGAGTATGCCGCCAGCCTGGGCAGCGGGCAGGCAGTGGAGCGTCCACAGATAAGCCTTGCGGACTACACACTGAATTTTGTTGCCTGTCACAGGATCAAGGCGGTCTCGAAAAGCCCGTACCGTCTGATGGTCAAGTACCTTATGGGCTACGGCGACCGTACACTGGACGCCATCACCACAGATTACCTGCAGGACTTCATAGGCTATATGCAGGCCAAGGGCATGGCGCAGAATTCCGCCCGGCTGTACTTTCAGAAGCTGACGTGCGTGCTTCACCACGCCAGCAAGGAGGGCCTTTTCGACGACAGGATACTGCAGCGTGTGCGGCGGCTGCCGAAGCCCAAGGAGCAGAAAGGCTACCTCACAGAAAAGGACATCAACAAGCTGATACGCACAAGGAGCCACGGCAAGCACGGCAACATAGAGGCGATGTTTCTGTTCTCCTGTATGACGGGGCTGCGTTTCAGCGACGTGAAAGCCCTGAGATGGAAGGATGTGAAACATGACGGCAAGCGGCTGCGCATAGAATTCCTCCAGCACAAGACCGGCACCAGCGAGAGCCTGCCGCTCAGCGACGGTGCCGAGGCGCTGCTGCGAGGACAGGCAAGGACAGGCGCGACGGTTTTCGAACCCGTGACGAACCAGTGGGCCAACGGGGTACTGAAAAAATGGATGGCAGCTGCCGGGATAAAGAAACCCGCCACCTTCCACACGGCGCGGCACACCTTCTGCGTCATGCTGCTGACCAGAGGCGTGCCGATATTCACCGTACAGAAACTCATGTGCCATTCTGACATCGGAACTACAAAGGTCTATGCCGACATCCTGAGCCGCACCAAGGCCAAGGCCGTGCGACGGCTGCCATTCTTCGACATTCATAGACAAGCCATTTGAGAGCAGACGAGCCGGCAACGGAAAGTCACGGCAAGAACAGCCGCCTTGTGGGGGCATAGGGCAGCAGCAAATGTCAACACCAGACTGTCTGTCATCGCAAGACAAAAAAGTTTGTTCTATATGATAGTGTAAACCATATAGTTGAGCATTTATGAAAAATTTTTTTTCATCTGGTGTAAAAAAACAGGGCATTTTTGCTACATATAATATCAAAAAACGACAAACACGATGAAAAACGGACTTAGAGTATTCTTTTACCTACTGGCTATAGCCACCTGCCTGGCAGCCCCAAACAAGGCGGAAGCACAAGTTGCAGAGCCGCTGTACCACTGGCGTGCAGCCCCAGGCGACACGCTGATGAACTCCAATCCGGCGGCGTATGCAGGAGGAATCATCCTGTTGCAAGACAGCATACCTTATGCTCCCGACTATACGGTGATAGTGGTATACAAGCCCGTGCAAGACACCGAGGCCAGGGCAAACAGGGGACAGGTCATTATTGCCCATGATGGGTACATCCACTTACTGATAGGGCCAAGAGGTGAACTGCGGATGTTTGAACATCACCATCCGTGCGGAGTAATTGTCCCTGTGATACAGAAACCGAAGCAACGAATCGCTGGAATTGAGAATTATTTGTACCTTTGCACTTGAATTCAATGACCCAATGACAACACAAAAACCAATAGCAAACGACTACATTTCCGACGCTTTTCTAGGGTGGCGTAGTTGTTGGCAGTATGGGTCGACTTCTGCCGCCGTGTTCGGATCGGCGGGGCGCTTTTCCAAATCGCAGCCACCGCGGAGGGTGGCTTTCTCCGCTCCTTTGTCCCCGTCGCGGCGGATGTTCCAGTTGCGAAATGTTGCGGCAGATTTGTAATCTGACGCAACATATTATAAGGATTCCGTACTCCTACGTACAAGCCACAATTAAAAAAATACCAAGCAAACTTCCAATCAAGAGAGTCCAACTTTGGACCATGGACGAATAATGGTCATATGAATATCATTCATTAATATGGTTTTTCTGAACTATTATGAAAAAAACATGTATTATAGGATATCATAGTCCCGATATTGATCTCGAAACATTTACACCTGACATCTGTGACAATTTTGGTTTTTTGTTGGAAGTATTTGTGGGTTTTGAAGGTGAGAATGGTGAGGAATGTTTTGATATGTTCATTTGTACCCCTAAATGGATAGAGCAGCATTATTCCAAACAAACCGTTCTTGTTGGTTTGCATACTATTATGGTTCAAGAATATAATTTTGAAAGAATTAAGAGTGCAATTGAAGAAATGTTTCACACGAGTGGTGCAACATGGAAAAATGCAATCAAAGATCTACGATATTATGGGTTGAGTGAACATGATTTTAAACATTGGACTAGTTATAACAACTTTGTCAAGTGTGGTGTTCCTGAAAGGGGCAAAACCTAAATAACCGTATCATCATTTTTGTAAAAAACTTCAATCATGACTATCCGGGCAAATCGGGGACAGGTCTTTTTTGCCCAAGATGAGTAGAACAACTTTTTGATGTGGAAAAAAAGCGAATTGGGAATGTCCGGATTACTCAATCAATGCTGATTGATTGTACAAGTGATACTGAAAATGAAGACAGGGAGTCCCTCTAATTTCGAATAATTGTTTATCTTTGCAATTGAATTCGATGACCCAATGACGACACAAAAACCAATATCAAAATCCCCTATTTCCGACGCTTGTGTCGGACAAGGCGGTTGTTGGCAGTATGGGTCGACTTCTGCCGCCGTGTTCGGATCGGCGGGGCGCTTTTCCAAATCGCAGCCACCGCGGAGGGTGGCTTTCTCCGCTCCTTCGTCGCTATCGCAAAGAGCCACTGGCTCTTTGCTTCACACCGGCAAGGAGAAAGACCCTCTGCGAATTCACTATGTAAGGGATGAACACGGTAATGGCTTAGTAACCGAAATGCTTCGTAACGGAAAACCTATTAAACCTTGGTGGTAATGAATGCAACAAAAAAATACTGGCTTGTTTTAAGCGCCCTATTGTTAGGGTCATGCTCATGTGGCACCATGTCCCCGCTTTCTTTTTTGAACACACACAACCAAACCGTCAAAATAGGCAAGAACAAATTTGTCTTTTACGACATTCCAGATGGTTACAACAAAGATACTATACACGTAAATAATGCTGGCTCTGATTATGAGATAATAATACCCTACAAGGACTCTGCTTTCTTATATTATCATAGAGATCCTCAAATGTGTCTAAACAAGGAGAATATAAAAAAAATACACAGTGTCGAATCAGGATGGCGTATGCATTATCGTCATCTTTTGGCAGAAAAAAATGATGGCTTGCACGAATATCATAAAGAAATCATTTATTCACCCTGTGGTTGTACATGGTATGAAGTGTTGGAATATGACATGCCTGACATCCTCGACATGCGTGGAACAAATGGCAACCAGATATGGCGTGATGTTTTGATATGCAAAGAGTTTTGTATTGGCTACATCGTCCGTGATTCATCAATGTTGGAACCATTCGACAAATGCATAGAATCCACTATATGTAAAATAAAGAAAAAGAAAAAATTACACAATGATTAATACTAAACCACTTTGGCAATATAACAGTCCATCTAACGTTATATCAATTAAATCAGTGTTTTGAAAACATTTGAAAACATATCAAACCATCAAACTATAACTTTCGGCAAAGCCGAAAATAGTTATTTTTGGCGCTTTCAAAATACTGATTATCAATACTTGCATTTCTGCAGTTTTTCCTCCTCTTTCACCGGCAAGGAGAAAGACCCCGAAACAGGGTATAGTTATTTCGGCGCCAGATACTTGGACCATGAATTGATGTCCGCCTGGCTGAGTGTGGATCCGATGGCGGACAAGTACCCGAGTATTTCTCCGTACGCCTACTGTGCTTGGAATCCGGTGAAAATGATTGACCCGGAGGGAAATGATTGGTATCAAGAAACACATGAAAATGGGAAAACCACAATAGAATACTGCAAGGATAAAGCATCCTGCCCATCAGATGGGAAATATCTTGGATTGACATATCATGACAAAAAGAATTCGACGTACTATCCTTTGTATGGCCAGAAAGGAATGAGTTATGACGCTAATATTCACTACCAAGTTGATGCAATAAATCAAATCGAGCGGGCAGACAATATGATAATTCATACTGTTAATGGTATTAAATGTGCTCATAATGGATCCAGAAAGTTTTGGGATAAGCACAACGAAATGATTAATATGTGTTCAGACTTTGTTTCCGCTGGAGCAAACCTAACAAAGAACACTCCCTTAAAAACGATACTTAAGCCAATAGGTCTTTATGCTGCGGCAAATACTGTGTTAGATTATGCTCAATCGATTAAAAATGGTTTTTGGAAAAAAGCTACAACTGTTTCATTGGCGGCAGATGTGTCATCAGTATTTGGTGGATTTTACGGTAATATTATTAGTTTTTATCTCAATGGAATAATTTTGGTTTCAGAAAAAGGAGCTGAAGCAGAATCCACCTTAAGAAGGTATTTCTCACCATCTTCTCTCAATAATTTTTTTAAAAGATGCTTTGGCTATTAATAATTGTTATTTATTATGATAGAGCCCGTCACATATTTGTATTACAGATGTTATAAACTATATAGTAGATCTGACAAGGAGAGCCCTGCACTTGAACATACTGTTTTGTTCGGGATAATGGTATATTTAATCATCATTGCAATTGCTGCTTTGATTAATGATGCTTTCCCTTCAGATGTAGTACTTGGTATATCGTTGTTTTTTTCAATGATACTTGTGATTATCGTTCCACTTTTCAAGCAAAGGATATTGAAAAGATATGATGATATGAGTCAAACAGGGAAAAAAATAGGTAACATTGTCTTTATTGTCGAGATTCTATTGACTATTTCTTCAATAATAATATTGGTAATGTACATATAGTGAAAACATTAGAAACAATATCGAACCTAGAATACTTAACTATCGGATATACCGAAATGGGGCATTTTTTCCATTTTCAAAGCATTAATAAACAATATCTATATTCTAGCGGTATCTCCGCTACCTTCACCAGCAAGGAGTTGGATGTCGAAACAGGGTATTCCTACTTTGGTGCGAGGTACCTCGATCACGAACTTTTGACCGCCTGGCTGAGCGTGGACCCAATGGCGGACAAGTACCCGTCGCTGTCGCCGTATGCTTATTGTGCTTGGAATCCGGTGAAGTTGGTGGATCCCCTAGGCATGGATACTATTTTCTCTTTTGCAACACAGCTTCTTGATCCTGAAAGAAATGCAGAAAACATGCAAATATATGCATGGATGAGGGAAGAAGGGAATACACCTGGATTGGTAACATTCAGCATGCATGGTGGTCCCCAATCAGTTGCATATCCGGTTTGCAACGGACTTGCAGAGGATCCATATTCGGATGATAAAACTATAGGCTTTATCAACAAACTGTATTCTGATCAAATGTTGCCTGATTATGAAAAAAACGAACAGAATGGTATTCCAACAATTTTTCTGCTGTATAGTTGTTATACGGGGAAAGGAGAAGATTCATTTGCAGAACAACTTTCAGGCAAGTTACATGGAATTACAATCGCACCGCAGGGACTACTTCGTCTTAACGTCGAAACTCATACAATGAGAGTGACTACAAGTAAAGAAGACAGCACTCCTCAACCATGGAATGTCTTTTATCGGGGTCGGAAAGTATTGAGTTTCGAAGGTGTTACACCCAAGGAATGGATTGATAGCATGGGTGGTATCGAAGCAGCAACGGAATATATAATTGACAGGGATGGGAAAAACCATCCTTGGGAATAAAACAGCAACGAAAATGAAAAAAAACAATTTAGCCGTCCAGTCAAAGGTTTTGATACTTTGTGCAGTGCTTGGCCTTATAACGAGTAGTTTCGTTATATTTCGTACGGATTCGGATATAAATAACGGAAAAAATGAGATTGAAGACGAAAACCCCAATGCTGTCTCCTCAAAGACTGATGATCCTGATTGTTCTCTAAAAAGAGATATTGCAATAATTCTTGGAGATCGCAATGAATATCTGCGTTTCCACAATAGATATATGCGTACAGAGGACAAAGATTGCGAAATGCAACGACAGATGTTCTTGTATTCTTTTATTATGGCAGAGATATATCAGGATAAAACCGCAGCTGGCACTTTTTGTTCCATTGTCATTAATAATGGCATTGAGGTTGATTCAAATTTGTCAAAAACCCTCATCAAGTATTTGGAGTTAACTACCACACTGGGAGTGGACAGTGCGGCATTTCTTGCGGCAAAAAGACTTCATAAAGTATACCGTGATGGTCTTTGGGGAATAAGCGTCGACAAGCAAAAGGCAAAATATTACGACGGTTTGAGTGGCTTAATATCTGCATACAATGATGATTTTGGGATGCTTGAAGATGAGGAATCTGGTACTTCCATGTCAAAGACCGATGATTCAGATGTCTCTCTAAAGAGGGACATTGCCATAATTCTTGGAGATCGCCGTGAATATCTTCTTTTTCACACTGGATATATGTATTCAGAGAATAAAGATTGTGAAATACAACGACAGATGCTCTTGTATTCTTTTATTATGGCAGAGAAATATCAGGATAAAATCGCAGCCAGCTTTTTTAGTAATTTTATTACAAATGATGATTTTGACGTTGATTCAAATCTGTCAAAAACCCTCATCAAATACTTGGAGTTAACCACCACACTGGCACCGGACGCTGCCGCTTTTTTTGCGGCCACAACACTTCAAAAAGCATACCGCTATGGTCTTTGGGGAATAAGTGTTGACAAGAAAAAAGCGAAATTTTACGATGATTTGTGTGGATGGATAATCAAATTCATGTAATAGACAGTCTTATACTGAAATAGGTTGACACGGGCTGTTAAGGCACAAATGAATGATGATACTTGGGGGAAAACACGCGTTTTTTCAAGACACTTGGACTCAGTATGGGATAGAATATGGACCCGTTGCAGCGGATATTCCAGTTGCGTATTGATGTGCCCCGTCGCGGCGGATGTTCCAGTTGCGAAAAGTTGCGGCAGATTTGTAATCTGACGCAAAATATTATAAGGATTTACAATCCGTAGTTGAGTCTACAGAGTCTATATGATTTCCTAATCCACAGCAACGCAATAT
>JAEEGI010019117.1_pt1 | contig 13838 bp, 17 predicted proteins | sample 8958751 | NCBI WGS metagenome assembly JAEEGI01 (sample SAMN16246545, study PRJNA631951) | gut metagenome | biome: gut microbiome; feature: rumen; material: KS-attached | host: Bos | place: Iran: Karaj | collected 2018-10
GCATTATAATCAGATCATACCTTGGTGAAAGGATGATCCGCATGATAAAGAAGTCCAAATACGATCGGATTCTTTCCCTCTATTCCGTTCTCAATGCCGGCGAAATGATCGTGAAAGCGGAAGCTGCGAGGGATTTCGGCGTCAACGAGAGAACGATCCAGCGGGATATTGACGATCTTCGGGCGTTCTATCAGGAGAACACCCTGGGTGTCGGTCACGGGAAGTCTGTGGTCTATGACCGGGCTAAAGGCGGATACCTGCTGGAAGACGCAGACAATAGCATCCTCACCAACAGCGAGATCCTTGCTGTCTGCAAGATCCTCCTGGAAAGCCGGAGCCTGGTGAAAGAAGAAATGCTGCCCATCCTGGACAAGCTGGTGGATCGCTGTATTCCTGAGAAGAACAAGAAAACCGTTACCGCTCTGATCCGCAACGAGGAGTTCCATTATATTGAACCCCATCACGGACGAAAATTCGTGGACAAGCTCTGGGACCTGGGTACCGCAATCAAGGAGCAGCAGATCATTGAGATCGATTATGTCCGGCTCAAGGGGCAGGCCACTGTTCACCGACGACTTCAGCCTGTGGGGATCATGGTGTCGGAGTATTACTTCTATCTCACGGCCTTTATTGCTGATATCGACAAAACGGAGCATTTCGACGATCCTGGCGATCTGCGTCCTACTATCTACCGCATTGACCGCATCCGGGATATGAAGGTGACGGAGGAGCGTTTCCGGGTCCCCTATGCCCAGCGGTTTGAAGAAGGCGAGTTCCGGAAGCGGGTTCAGTTTATGTTTGGGGGCAAGCTCCGTACAGTGCGTTTCACCTATACCGGTCCATCCCTGGAAGCGGTGCTTGATCGCCTCCCCACAGCGAGAGTCTTAGAGGAAAAGAATGGGGCATACACAGTGGAAGCAGAGGTCTTTGGGGATGGAATTGATATGTGGCTTCGAAGCCAGGGAGAGAGTGTTGGGCTGAAGGGATAGTAAAACTCGCATGGGTAACCAATATATCAACATGCTTATAGAAAGGAAAGAACCAACACTCGCAGGTTTCAATATCCCGACAAATAGTTTACATAAGAGGAGACTGGCGGCAAAGAAATTAGGAGGTATGTTGGATGAATTTCAAAGAACTGCATGAATGCAAATTAAAAATGAGCGCAGAGGAGTTTGCCAAACACTTAGGAATAGATGTCAGCATTGTTCGGGAATTGGATAGAACAGGTGATCCTTCGTTGAAAATAATCCAAAGGATCGCAGAAAAGACTGGAATGAGTCTTGACGAGATTACGGGCTATCAAAAACCACATCTGGACGCATTAAAGGCACAGTTTACTTGGGAAAAGGCTGAATATACCCGCAAGAATCTGACAGCATATATTGAAAAGCTTCTTTCAGTGGCAGCGCTTTCAGAAGCAGATAAGAAAAACTACATTGACGATTTGCAAACAATTCTGGATAACAGCCTGATTAAGCCTACCGTTTCCATTGTAGGCAGGTCTGATACGGGAAAAAGCACACTGATCAATACGCTTCTCGGTGACGAATTCATGCCTTCATCCTGGACCCCGACTACATCCATCGCCGTATATATAAAGCATGTGAATGACAAACCTTCCTTTATCCGAGATGAAGTTTGGGTATTTGCAGCATCTCGCGGCGAAGAGCAGCGATGGGATCCAAAACGTCTTTACGACGAAGAGTATTGCAATACTTGGTGTATTTCCTCTGGACGAATTATCGATGAGCTACCCAAATTCGGCACTAGGCAGGGAGAGCATGCAGAACAGGTTGGTTCAGCAGTAGTTTTCATTGACGCGCCTGTTCTGCTTAATTGTGATATCATTGATCTTCCGGGCTTCGGAACTGATTCCGCGTATGATGATTTTCTTACACTAAACATTGCAAAGAGCTCCGATATCCTAATCTATCTCTCCCAAGCTAACGGGTTTATGCGGATTGAGGACATCACTTATTTGAAGGAAAACATCCGCAATCTCCCAGTATACGAGCACAAGGGAAAAAACCAGATTCCTCCACTCGCAAACCTGTTTGTCGTCGCCTCGCAAGCACATACAGTCGCTAATGGAAATCCAAATGAGCTTTCTAATATTCTAGCTACGGGCTGCCACAGTTTCCTGAACTCTATCGGTAACGGGTATTGGGATCAGCGGGAAAGTGTATCCGGCTTTATCTATGACGAAGCTTCATTGCTATCCCGATTTTTCACGTATACGACAGATATTCCGACACTTTGCGAACGGTTCAACGAAGAATTACGGAAAACCATGGAGGTCTTGCCAACTGAGTTTGAGGACAAGGCTAAATCACGTATCAAAGAATATGTTAAAGTAAAGAAGCCCTCTTTGGAGGCCGAAATATCTAATTTTGAAGAGATGGTTGACGAGCGGGAAAAATATGTGCTTCTGTTGCAAAACATCGACGCGGATGAGTTGTCCCGCGTGCAGGAAAACAACACACGGAAAGCAGATATCAAGGAGCGACTTCACAATGCTCGCAAAGGGTCAAGAGAGGAGTTCACGGACTTTTTCAGCCGGTATATCAACGTGGATGCAGTCATGAGATCGCTTCGCGCGGAAAAAATCAAGAATAACAAAAGCGAAATTGAACGCTTTTCGTTACGGATTCAAGATGAAGTGGCGAGCAAATCCCAGCGGATACTTGAGGACGAATACCGAAAAAACGAAATTGGCGAGAAAATCGGTGCCTATGTCGAAAATTACAGCAATAAGACAAAAGCTCACTTTGTCCGGCTGGCGATTGCGGCAAGCTTTGAACCCGGTTATGCCTTTGCGTCCAATCTGGCAAAGTTCGGTTTTTTAGGCAGTGTTGGTGTTCTTGTGGCAGCCGTTGCTGCATTCAGCTTTGGTACATCATCGTTTTTACTTGGCGCGGGCAGCGTGGCTGCCTTAGTTAGCCTTTTGGGTGGGCCGGTAGGCGTGGGTATAAGTTTGGCGGTAACTACGGCGCTGGGATTGATCCGTTTGTTGGGTGGCAGTTGGGAAAAGAAAGTAGCCAAAACCATTGTGGAGTCGTATGAAAAAGAAAACGCGCTTCAAAAGTATCTGAAAGCAATCGATGATTACTGGTCACAGAACGAGGATGCATTTATTAAAGCCACCGATGAGGTTGATGCTGCTTGGAAAGACTATGTGCAACGCCTGCGAGACATTCTGACCAGCTTTGATCCGGAAGAGATTAAAGCGCGCATTGTGGTGTTGGAAAGTTTGAAAGATTTTTTCGACAACATCCCATTATGAGGAGATGGTTGAAGAAGTGTTGTAACGATATGACATGGAGGGAGTTTTTATGCTGAGTCTATTCAATAAGTACAAGGAGCAGTCTTTCTATGACAAAGCGCTGATCGTCGGGCGCAATATGGTGAACCGGTTTCCGGGTAATTTGGAATACCTTGCAGCATACCTGGACCTGCTCCTAATGCTTGTGAGGAACTTGCCTAAACTTGAGGAACGCAAAGGATTCTTAGAGCAGGCTGTAACGACACTGGCCTTTTTTGAGGAAAACGCGGATCTGAATGAGGAATTGATTGCCACCATCCTAGAGTATCACAGCACAATCGATAATCTTAGTGCAGAACTGGACAGCTTGGAAGCTAGAGCTTATGCGGACTATGAAGCCGCTGTTGTTTCGGAAAACCAGAAGGCGATTGCTTTGCTTATGGAGGTGAAGCAAACGCTATCTAACGTGAAAACGAAGAAAGTCTTTGACGAAATCTTGCAAGAGTTAAAAAGAGTAGATGGTAGTATCCAGCACGATTATCTCACGGAGGACCAGACTGCGGTATATGAACAGCTAAACCGGGATTGCTCAGAGATTATGAGTAAAAAAATGCGGGAATTTGAGTATAAAGATAATGTGAGCTATAACGAGTCGGCGGTTAAAGCCTATGCTGAAGCTTTCCGCCAGTTTAGGGCAGATGAGGGAAAATACAAAGAACAGAGCGCTTTATTCAGTTTGGTTTCTAGAACGCTCTTCGCCTATGACGCTTCCAGGCTCTTCAATGAGACACTGGTATACTACAATCATGTCTATTCGTACGTATTCAGCAAGCTGGATGACGACGGAAAACTTGCCCTGACCCGGTTTTCCGTCGAATGTGAACGGAAGTAGGGCCGTTGTCATGCTGACACAAATCAAGGAGAAACGAAGCCTGACCTTTTATCAGACGACAACCACAAGCTCAGATCAATCGCAACACCTAAAGGGACTGTATGCCGCGCCTCTCTCTGCGCATACCTCAGCCACGGCACACGTTGCTAGGAACATCATCAGTCATACTGCGGAAACAGTAAATACCATTAACACAAACGCGGCATCGGTTATAGCCGGGTATAATAAACAACTATCTTCTTACCTCTCGTATATCACGAAAACACAAAACGTTCTGACGAAGCAAGCACAGACCTATGTATCCAATATTCTAGCTCAAAACCCGAATGCATCAGCATCAGTGTTGCGAGATACGAACTCATTTAGTCATAAGGTTAAACCGTTTGTTGTGAGACAGGAAATGATGAAGCTCCAAATAGGAGGAGATACAGCAATTCCAGTCTCTCCGAAATCAGTTAAAGATATTGCCAGCAAGCTCCAAGGAAAAGACCTGACCGCAATATCCGACAAGGAACTGAATGACATCATATCTGGCATAGTGAGCACGCAAAGCAAGTATGCTGATATGTATATAAATGCATTAAAAGACTTTCAGGCAACCGGCAAAGTCAGTAATCTTCTACAAGCTGACAAACTTAGTGAGCTGTCCATTGAACTGAAGACCGTCGATTTAAGCAAACTGACAAGTAATGAGTTCAGAAGGCTCGTGAAAAACTTTTGCGAAGTGAATGAGTTTCACCATCGCACAAGTATTTCCTCCGATCCATACCTACAGAACAACGCGGACAATATTGATGTTTTATCAACGTCTCAGCATGACGCTATCCATGGAAATCGGAATTACCGTAAGCCTTTGAATGCGCCACCTCTTGATCGGAGGGGGGAACTCAAAGCTTATAACAAAAAGCGAACGGCTGAGGTTAAGCGCAATACAGAAGATGCGATCAAAAGTGCCCGAACAGAAGGGAAAAGACAGTTATTCAATAATGAGTTACAAGGAATTGCTGTTGCCGCCACGATTGGCTTGTTGGCAGGGTTTACAATTGGCTTTTCCGCTTCATTGGCCCAAAACGGTGTTTCCCCGGACTCCTTTAAAAGAGCATTCATTGCAGGAAGCAAAACAAGCCTTTCAGCTGGTGTTCAGTCTGTCATTGGATATAGCGTAGGTCGGACACTAGGTGAAGTGGCCACAAAGGCTCTAACTGGGGTATTAGAGAATGTGGGCCTAAAAATAACGGAAAACATAAGCAAAATGTGTAATATGGCTTCTGTTGGTGTTATTACCATTCTCTTGACATGCACAATCCAGTTCATTAGTTTGGCTCATCAGGGCGTTCCTTTGAAGAAAGTTGCAGTTCAGGTGGGCAAACAAGCGTTGGTTTCTCTTTCCCTCTTGGGGATAGCCATTGTGGCACAAGGAATTTGGGGTGGACCAGCTGGCATTATTGTTTCCATCAGTACAGGCATTATTGTCGTTGTCTATTCAACAGCTGACATGGTTCACCAAAGGCAGTTATCTGAGAGAGTTCGAGTTTATCTAATTGAAAAATGTAAACCGGAAGTGTTCAAACTCGCATAAATAATGAACGTCAATGGCACCTAATGTACGTCTGAACCAACATGTTTCTTTTGGCGCTTTAGTTTTCAACACAGAGTTTTGGAACAAGAGAATCAAAAGCACAAGGTCTTCCTTCTGGACCTTGTGCTTTTTTCTAAAAGTCGGACATTTTTCTCGCCAATGACAATACCTGTCCATGTTCTCCCCTATACTTGTGTTGAGACTGGATGAACTCAATCGCTCTATTAAGCTCGCACAGCGAAAGCAGCCCCAGTACTGACATTAGAAAGGGTGGAATATTATGTCGAACCACAAGAGACTTCTTGCTTTTATCCTTGCAGCAATTTTCTGCTTCTCCCTCAGCGCCTGCGCCCAGCGGGACCAAAACCCGGATGTGAATACCGTCAAAACGGTGGAAACGGTTTCCGACAGTCCCATAGACATTGTTCCCGAGGAAACGTCCGTACCTTCCCCGACGCCCGATCCCACACCTAAACCTACCCCTGAACCTACGCCGGTTCCCCAAGTAAAGATCAATAGAAGCACGACGTATGAGGACGTGTACGGGACAGCCGTATCCTTGCGGGATGCTCTGTGCAAAGCCTTTCAGCCCATCGAAGGCTATCAGCCGGAAGTCTTCGCCACCGTGATCGAGTCTGAGATGCTTTCGTGGGTCGCTGAAGCCGATCAGCAAAGCCACGGCGACGGTCAGTTTGTCTCAGCCGAATTGTCGCCGGGAACGAGATTGGTCGATGAAGATTTCGGGATCTTCGGATATGCATCGGCCCAGTATTACCGTTCTGATGATGATTATGTGAATGTCGAGATGGAGTTTGAGATATACAATGGATCAGACCCGGACAATTCGACTCTGGTTTACTTCACCAAGGTTGACGTTGGCACTCTGCCCGAATGGAACAGCGTTTACTCGTATAACGCGAACGATGGGCCTTATGAGTATGTCGGTAATTACTCGGACAGCTCGCTTCCCCTGACGGCTAACGAGGATGCAGAATTCATCTGGAACAGTATGCAGATGGCCATGATGAGAAGTTGGGCGAGTGAGTATTACGAGCCGGAGCCGGAACCTGTCCAGGAGGAACTGAGCCTTGATGAGCTTTTGGGAATCTGGAGACTGGAAAGACAAGCCTGATCAGTTCGTGGAAAAAGCAGGAAAACAGCGGTGTCGAGTATAGATCACAGATCGATAACACGTCATATAACACGCTCTTCCCGAACTATGAGTACTCAGAATCGATGATCACTATTAAAACGAAAGTGAATTACTGGTACAGGTATGTCGGTGGCGATCCCTCGGGCTATGTAAACGCGACCGTTAAGATCGACAAATACACCGGGGAGATCATTTCTAGTTATATTGGATAACTTCAAGGCCGGAAGTGAGGACTGAGCGGATCTTCACTGATATCCGAGCTCATAGTGATCATGCTTCGCCCAGGCCGGAACGGATCTGCGTTTGGCCGGTGAGACTCTTTCACATGGCAGATTAAAAGAACGATAGCACTGAAGAAGACGATAACCAGGAGAATAGCTGCGGAAACCACAATGATCAACATCTTTCGGTCATCAATGTCTTCTTCATTCTTTTCTTCTTCATCCGGTTTTGACGGGAAGTCCTTTTTTTCAGGAGCATCTTTGCTCCCGGGTTTCATTCGCTTTAATGACATCGTGTATGCCCCCTGTCAGTTAATTCTGAGCCGATTATACCGCTTGACAATGACAGCATCTGTCTATGTCCAAGGTTTTCTTAGAATAGGCATATGCATTTGACAGAGGATATACTGTAAATGGGCACCTTGCAGATTTCTCTGAAGGATTCAAAAGAGCAACGGCGCAGGCAAGTTTTATGCTGCCTGCGCCGTTGCTCTTTGGTGAGGGAACGTGGATTTGAACCACGGAAGGATAAACCGGCTGATTTACAGTCAGCTGCCTTTGGCCACTTGGCTATTCCCCCTTATGGTGCACAGAGCGAGACTTGAACTCGCACATCCTTTCGGACATCAACTCCTCAAGCTGACGCGTATACCGTTTCCGCCATCTGTGCATTGTGGTGGGATCTTCTGGATTCGGGCAGAAACGCGCAGAGCTTCAGTCTGCCGCTCTACCACCTGAGCTAAGATCCCATAGGTGCCCGCGACCGGAATCGAACCGGTGACTTTGCGCGCCGAAGTCGGCGCGTTGCTCTACCGCCTGAGCTACGCGGGCGTAATGGTACGCTTTGTGGGGTTCGAACCCACGACCTATGGATTAAAAGTCCATTGCTCTGCCAACTGAGCTAAAAGCGCATATGGCGGAGTGAGAGCGACTCGAACGCTCAAGGCCCATTTCTGAGCCGCCTCCTCGTATAATAAGTTTCAAAGGGAATGTTTCAGGTATTAGCAGGCTATGGAATACCCGTGATACAATTGCTGTAGGACAGCAGGGTCAAGTTCGCCGCCTCCTAGTTGAGTCGCAAGGCTGCTTCATGCTAAGTCCGTTCCCCTGAGCCGGAAGTTCGCTGCCAACGCACTGGCTGTTTGCCGGAAGCAGCGCCGCCCTTTCAGCAGTGAGGGCTATCGCATCGGCCTGCCCCGGAATGATTCTGATACGCGAGGTTGCTGTTGCTCCGGTTATCATGGGTATTCCAAAGCCTGCTGCCCTGAAATCCCACGACGGGGAGGTGAGAAAATGAATCAGCTATACGTTGGCATTGATGTGGGCAGCGCAAAGAACGCCGCTTATCTTATGATGCCGGACGGAAGCAAGCACAGCAGTTTTTCCGTGCAGAACAACCTCGGTGGTGCTAAGCAGTTGACTGAGAAGATTGTGTCGGCGCTTACCGAGCGAGCCTTACCCGGCGTGACGATTGGTTTGGAAGCTACCTCGATCTATGGGGATACGCTGGTCTATGCGCTTCGTGAGGACGGACGTCTCGGACGCTTTGAGCGAAAGATCCATGTACTCAATCCGAAGCAGGTCAGAAAATTCAAGGAAGCCTATCCAGACCTGCCGAAAAACGACAACGTGGACGCTTTCGTAATCGCCGACCATCTCAGATTCGGAAGAGTAAACCGAGAGGTCTATATTGACGATTACCGCTACAAAGCCTTGCAGACGCTCACCCGCGCCAGATTCGGCGTGGTTCAAACCCTTACGCGGGAAAAACAGCACTTTGCCAACTACTTGTTCCTCAAATGCTCCGGGCTTGCGCAGGATGGAGACATCACGAACACCAGCGCTACCACCCTCGCCCTAATGGAGCAGTTTACCACGGTGGACGAACTGGCTTATGCTGACCTGGACGAGCTGACGGCCTTCATAGATGAAACGGGAAAGAACTTTGCCAATCCCGCCGCCAAAGCGAAAGCAATCCAGATTGCCGCCAGGAACTCTTACCGCCTGCCTTTTACTGTAAACAACTCTGTGAATCAGGCGATGAGTGTTTCTATTGCAACTATGCGGGCGTTGGAGAAGCAAATCAAGGTCTTGGACAAGGCCATTGAGCAGCAGTTTGAGATTATTCCGAACACGCTTACTTCCATCCCCGGCATCGGCAAGGTCTACTCCGCCGGTATCATTGCAGAGATCGGCGACGTCAATCGGTTTCAATCCCAAGCCGCCGTTGCCAAGTATGCCGGCCTTGTCTGGACACAGCACCAGTCTGGCAACTTCGAGGCACAGCATACCAGGCTCATCAAGTCCGGCAACCGCTATCTCCGCTACTATCTGCTGGAAGCCGCCAACTCTGTGAGAAGATGCGACTCCGAGTTTCGGCGTTACTACGACCTCAAGTACAAGGAGGTCAATCAGTACCAGTACAAACGCGCACTCGCATTAACTGCCAGAAAACTGGTCAGGTTGGTCTTTCGACTGCTGAAAGACAACCGCCTGTATAAGCGACCGGAGGGCTGAGTTTCGCTCGCTGCTCTGGTATTGCAAGCCCTGTTTCAAAAAGAGTTCAGGGGCAGGGCTTGTGTTGGTATGCCTCTTATATGCCCATTCACGGCTTTTCTGTCGATTTTTTTAGTAAATTCTTTTGATTCAGCTGCTTGACATCATACCACTGGACTTAGCGGGGAGGTCTCTTACCAGTTAGAGTATCACTCCGAATAATGGCGCAGGACGGAGGTGTCGATCCCCACAACATCGCTGTTGCCCACGGTTTTCTGGACCGGTTCCGAGGCCGCTCGGAATCATCCTGCGTATTTGGAGGTTCCGGACCGAATCGAACGGTCGATCGCGGAGTTGCAATCCGCTGCCTTCGCCGCTTGGCTACGGAACCTTATGGTGCGCAAGGTGAGATTTGAACTCACACGTCCTTTCGGACATCAGGGTTTGGGCCTGACACGGCTTCCGTTTCGTCACATGCGCACATTGGTGGGCCGGGAAGGACTCGGACCTTCGGTGTTTCTGATGTCACGGGTTTACAGCCCGCTGGTTTCGCCGCTTACCACACCGACCCATATGGTTGCGGGGGTGGGATTCGAACCCACATATATCGGCTTATGAGGCCGGTGTCTTACCTGTTGACTACCCCGCATTATTGCCCTGCTCAGGGCTGGTGCTGGAGAAAGGATTCGGACCTTTGACCTGCGGATTATCGATCCGCTGCTCTGCCAACTGAGCTACTCCAACATAAATGGTGACCCCTGTGGGACTCGAACCCAACACCTCCGGCTTGAGAGGCCGACGTCTTCTCCAGTTTGACTAAGGGGCCAGATGGCACCGGATCATGGACTTGAACCACGACTTCCCGGGTCAGAGCCGGGTGCGCTGCCGCTTACACCAATCCGGTATCTGGTGCGCATGGTGAGACTTGAACTCACATACCCTTTCGGGCCTCAGGTCCTGAACCTGATGCGTCTGCCATTCCGCCACACGCGCATGGTGCCTGCGAAGGGAGTTGAACCCTTAATCCATGAAGGCATCCGGGCTTAAACCGGATGTGTATCCCTATTCCACCACGCAGGCAAAAGATGGTGACCCCTGCGGGACTCGAACCCAGCGTTTCCGGCTTGAAAGGCCGGCGTCTTCTCCTTCTTGACCAAGGGGCCTTATGTCCGCCCGAGTGACCGGGCGGATTGTTTATGCGCTTACCCGGAGACGAAAGTCATCCTTGTAAACGAGGATTGCGTCTACAGTCACACCGAATACCGCTGCGAGAACGACGATGTTGTCCAGCGCAGGCATGGCATCTCCTCGCTGCCACTTGTAGATGGCCTGCGGGGTGCTGAATCCGAAAATTGCCTGCAGATCGCGGACAGTGAGGCCTGCGTTTATCCGAAGACGGGTGATATTCACTCCGGTAGCGGTCATATCTATGACCGGTATGTTGTTCATCTTAGTTTCACTCCTGTTCCGGCTGTCCCTGAGTCGGAACAGATGTTCGGCTCAGCCAGCCTTAAACGAAATACTATTGTTCAGCACTATCACCTCGGTCGGCATACAAAAAAGCCGCTCGCCTCATACAAGGCAAGCGGCCTGAAGAAACTGATTCTGAAAATCGGTTACGAGTTCATGCTGCCGTTATACTTTGCCTTATATGAGCGCACACTGACATAGCCCAGGTAATAAATACTGGACTGGCACAGTTCCTGCTCTTTAAGCGACAAAGTAAACCTAAACGAAAGCATGATACTCTCCTTTCAGGGCATGGCCCGATTTCTGCGGCTACTATAGCACACGGTGTGTGCTTTGTAAATAAACCTGTGGTATAAAACCCGGCGTGTTACGATACTGTAATCTAATATGGTGGAGGTCCTCAAAACGAGGCAGTGAGATCTGTGATACCGTTGCTGCCTCGCTTTTCCTGTGAATGCTGTTAGTTACTGAGCATGGAAAGAGCCTCGACAATCTGCCGCTTATGTGACATTGATGGGTGGACGTAAAGGTCCAGGGTTGTCCTCACGTTCTTGTGGCCCAAGATTTCACTGACCGCTTTGGCATCATATCCTTTCTCGATTGCACGGGTCGCAAATGTATGCCGGAGGGCGTGGAAAGTATGTTGCTGAAGACCATGTCTGCTCAAATACGCGTGGTAGCCTGCTTCTAGTGTTCTGGGTTCCATTGGTTTTGTGCTGCTTGAAGTCAAGATAAACGCATCACTTTTCTGTGAATCTCCAAGGTGTTCCAAAAGGTCGAGCATTTCCTTCGCAATCGGGATCATTCTGGAAGCACTGTCCGTTTTCGGCGTCTGCACAGTCAGCTGCGATTTCCCATCCTTTTTTATGCGTATGACTGTGCGATTAACTGAGAGTGTACGTTCTTCAAAATCAATATCTGACCACTTTAGGCCGCACACCTCACCCAATCGAAGACCATAACACAGGGCAAAAAGAATGGCGATACCCTGAATGCTTGGCTGGGCAACTATGCTCTTGGTTAATGCCTGGCTCTCGGTTTCCCCAAAAACCTCAATCCGCTTTTTGCTGACAGGCGGTATCTTTACTTCCTGAAGTATCCTGATCCCAATACCATACTGCCGCTCAGCCATGCGGAGTGCCGACCGAAACAAGCAAAGGACATCGCTTACGGTCTTTTCTGAAAGTCCACCCCGACCATCCGTTCGACCTCTGTTTTGCAGCATTCTGGTGAAGTTGGTCACGATCTCAGCCGTCAGGTTACTGACTTTGATCCCACCGATGAGAGGGTTAATATGTAATTCGATATTGCTCTCATAATGCTGATAGGAGGATTCCTTGACTTCAGTTGACCGCAAGAACAACCACTTCTCCATCAAGTCCTTGACCGTCATCTTGTCTGCCACGGCTACTGGCTTGCTTGCCTGTGATATCATACGCTTCTCCAGTTTGTCCTTCGTTTCCCGAAAAGTCTTGCCGTAAACAGAAGCGTAACGAGTCCTCCCGTCTGGCCATTGGCCTATGAGAAGACGACCTTCCCATCGGCCATCTTTACGCTTATAGATGTTTCTACCTTTTCTGGACACGTTGGATCACCTCATTAAGAGAAATCTCTGCCGCACAGCAAGCTTTAACCTGGTTGCCTTCTATTCTGTATATTGCTTGAAAAAAGTAAAAAGGGACAAAGGCGCACTCTTCTTAAGTTTTCGGGGATGAGTCTCTATATGGCAAATGGGAGCCATGAACACACAGACAATTTTCCCTCCTACTTATTAAGTGCCCTGAGAGGATCATTTTGTAACAGGTAGAACCGTTATTTTCAAATAATCGTCTAATTCCTCCGATCTTGCAGGGTATTTGGGATTCCAAATGGCTGCTGCCTGGAGGTGTTGAATATACGAACCACAAGCCAATCTTCTGCAGTGCAAAGTTCCACAAAAACAAACTGACAGCCGACCTCAACAAGCCAGCTGTCAGTCAATGTGCTTTGGAACGAAAACCAAACTGAAACTCTATAGGTGTTTTCTTAGCCTTCGCTAAGTCTGGTAATAGCATCTGCATGGTCTCTTTTGAACTGTTCCCACATTTCTGCAACATGAGATTCTTCTTTGGGAAGCGGATCTTTCACATCAAGAACGGCCATGATATGGTCCAGCCTCTGCATTTCCTCCTCGGTAAGCGGATTCGGGTCGCTCATAATGCTTCTCAGTTCATTTCTTAGCTCTTCAACCGTGTAGTCTTCGTACTTGGTAGCCATCTCTTCGACTCCCTATTCCTCGTAATAGGCGGCACATTTAATGTATCCACCGCTGTCGGGTATTACGAGGACCCCTGTTCTTTTGCTCCCTTGCCGACAGACGAGAACACATTCAAAGACTGGCCCGGTGTGACACGACTCTTCAAACGGTTCCAAGTATTCACGCTCGACCAGCATATCGGTCACAAAGTTCTCATAGTCCATTCCACCTAACGTGATACGCCCGATAATTCGATACGGTTGAATCTGGTCAAGCGGGAATGGCTGGTTGAACTCATCCGCATTTCGCGGCGAGAAGACGAAAAACGCACTTCCGTCAGTCTTGCTTGGGGTCCTATTTTCCGTAAAGTTATCCATCAGCGGGACATCTCTCTATATATGAAGCAGTAAAAAAGTGCGCAGCCCCAACCGGGACTACGCACCGAAAAACGCAGAGCTCCGATTGCTGCTACACAAACTCCGCTGCTTGAGAAGATGCGAAGTGGAGATGCGTTTTTACCGAAGTA
>JAEEGI010019119.1_pt1 | contig 13838 bp, 21 predicted proteins | sample 8958751 | NCBI WGS metagenome assembly JAEEGI01 (sample SAMN16246545, study PRJNA631951) | gut metagenome | biome: gut microbiome; feature: rumen; material: KS-attached | host: Bos | place: Iran: Karaj | collected 2018-10
GATCGTCGCCGTAATGCTCTGCGCGCTCTCCATGACGGCTTTTGCCGTCAGCGGAGACGTGGCCGGGGCAATCCAGAACACGTGGAACGCGGCAAAGACGCAGATCAAGCAGGTAGTGAACAACGTGGTGTTCCCGGTAATCGATCTTGTGCTTGCCGTTCTGTTCTTCGCGAAGGTAGACCTTGCGTATATGGACTACCGAAAGCACGGACAGTTTGAGTTCACGGCGCCGGCGATCCTGTTCGCAACGCTCGTGTTCACTCTGAGCGCGCCCCTGTATATCTGGGGCGTAATCGGAATGTGAGATTACGTTAACGAAATGCCCTGCGGGGTGAGTCCGCAGGGCAAAAGCATAAAGATTAAAGGTATCAATCCTGTCCGAGAAGAATGGTATCATCGTCCATGATAACAATGCTGAATGGAGTCCCCTCGATGACTTTGCTGTCAAGTAATTTTTCTAGACTTTCTTTTTCATCAAGCAATTCATAAAGGACTACATCTTTGTGCTTAGGATCTATTTTGTCGGTTTTTCTGTATAGGCCGAATTGTCGAACAATTCCATTGTCATCACAGTTTTGAGAGCCTCCATACATTGAGCCGGTATGTAAACGATACTCAACGTCATGGTAGCTGAAATCTAAGCCAAACCAATGTCCATCCGATGGCGCCCATATTCCAACATACTGTGTCTTAAGTTCTTCTAATGATTTTAATTCGTTTTTTCTCATCTCAAGTGATACTCCATTTTTATTTTTCGTATGAGTTTTTTCTCCGCTGCCGTAGGAGGAACACTAGGATCATTTTTGTTGTGACTTAAATACACGTGGCGGTGCGGTTGAACTCCATTATGGGCATGTGAAAAATCAATGCTCACCGCTTGATTGTGATTTTCGTCATAATATGCCAAGTGTTTCAGAACTCTTTCATATTAGCACCACTCGTAACTGTAGAATACATCATCTTCAACTTCTTTAATGAATATGGCAATTGAGATAACTTCTTCAGTTTCAAGCCAATACCCTTTCTCCGAAACGTATTCTTCTTCCCAGTCATCGTATTTGATTGTATTGTCGATAAGAAGTGCGTCTTCGATAGGTGTTCCGATTTTTATTCCATTAGTCAGAGATTGTGTTGTCAATTATACGCACGTCAATCCCTTTTGACAAGGCATAATCAAATAGGGGAAGAGAGGTCTCGTATTTCCCACAAACTGAATAGACAAGAATTGCTTTAAGCGGAAACGAATCAACAGTATAGGTTATTTATCAAGAGATGCTTTGTAACTTTTTCCCCACGTTTGCATGGAATCGAGTATAGGCCTCATGCTTTCGCCGAGCTCAGATAATGCGTATTCAACATGGGGAGGCACTTCGGGATAGACAGTACGAGTAATTATTCCGTCCGATTCCATCTGACGTAAACTTTCGGTGAGCACTTTTTGACTGATTCCCTCAAGATTCTTATGTAATTCGTTGAATCTCCATGGACGAGCGAGCAGGTTGCGAAGTATCAGAAGTTTCCACTTGTTCCCTATGAGTGATACGGTGGTTGCGACCGGGCAATCCGGTAATTCTTCTTTAGTCTTCATTTTTTTACTACTTCCTTTTTGAATGTTACATTAGTATTATACTGCAACATCCCGGTGTTTTCAAGATGTAATGCCGATTCGACATAAAAACGTTACAAATACCGGCCGAAAAGCGGCTTACAAAAAAGTGCGTATATGGTTACAAAAAAGTGCGTACTTGTGCAAACGAAAAAGCTATGTATAATAGTAAGTGCAGAGAGCAAATGGCTCTGACTAAATCTAAGGAGAACTGAACAATGGCACTTTCCGATCTTTTCGTATGGGGCAAGAAGGACGAGGATAAAAAGGCTCCCGCTGCTGCCTGTGGTGCGGCTGATAAGCCTGAGGAAAAGCCCGCTGCCTGAGGCGCTGCTGACAAGCCAGAAGAAAAGCCCGCTGCCTGTGGCGCGGCTGATAAGCCTGAGGAAAAGCCAGCTGCCTGCGGTGCTGCCTGTGGCGCTGGCGACAAGAAGTGAAAAGTTCTTACTACCCAAGCCGAAATGCGGAAAAGTCTTTGACGTTGAAAACGTAAAAGACGCGATTTCTTCACAGGATAATGGTTTCTTTAACGGAAAAATCGTGGTAAATTTTTAATACAGAAGGGCGGTGATACGGTATGATCATCAATACAGGACAAAGAACGGACATTCCGGCATTTTATTCGGAATGGTTTGCAAACAGACTGCGTGAGGGGTTTGTCTGCGTGCGCAACCCGTATTACCCGGAGCAGGTCAGTCGCTACCGACTCGATCCTTCGGTCGTTGACTGTGTCGGCTTCTGCACAAAAAATCCTGCGCCGATGTTCAGATATATGGACTTGCTGAAAGACTATGGGCAATACTGGTTCGTGACAATTACCCCCTATGGTCGGGACATCGAGGCGAACGTGAAGGACAAACATCAACTGCTGGAAGACTTCAACAAACTGTCGGAGATCGTTGGCGTGAATTCTATCGGTTGGCGTTACGATCCGATCTTCATCACAGACAATTATTCCATAGAGTACCACCTTCGCGCGTTTGAGAAAATGGCGACAGCGCTCGACGGTTACACAAAGACCGCGGTGATCAGCTTTATTGACCTATATGCAAAGGTGAAACGCAATTTTCCTGAAGCACGTGAAGTCACAAAGGAACAGCGGCTCTTTCTGGGAAAAGAAATGGTTAAAATCGCCTCCGCGCACGGAATGACGCTTAAGCCCTGCGCCGAGGGAGATGATCTCGCCCGTTTCGGCGCAGACTGCGGCGGCTGTATGCGGATCAGCGACTACGAAAAGGCAATAGGGAAAAAACTGGACGCGCCGAAAAAGAAAGGCGCGCGGGCGGAATGCGCCTGTTATCTTTCCTGTGATATCGGCGCATACAACACCTGCCGTCATCTTTGTAAATACTGCTATGCCAACGCGGAGCCGTCAAAAGTGTTAGCGCAGAGCCGCCGTCACGATCCGACTTCACCGTTTTTGATCGGTAGTTACGAGAAAGGCGACGTGGTCAACGACGTTCAGCAAAAAACATGGATCATCGGAGAACTGATATGACACACGAAGAAAAAAGGATTTATCTGATCAAAAAGCTCCTAGCCGAAAAGCAGGAATACAAGAATATTGAGGTACCGGTGGACAGGCAGGGGCAAAAAGACCTGCTCCGTTCGCTGATGAATATCCGGCTTCCCGCACCGGTACCGGATGAATATATTGAAATCGAGAGCGAATATCTGAAAGAAGAAACGTCTGCAAAAGGTATTACCCGTCTTGCCGACCTTATACCCGCAGAGGAAGGCCTATATCTCTGGCAGGGCGACATTACGACCCTTGCCTGCGACGCTATCGTAAACGCAGCCAATTCCGGAATGACCGGCTGTTACCAGCCATGTCATAACTGCATCGATAACTGTATTCATACCTATGCGGGCGTCCAGCTCCGGAACGCCTGTGCCGAGATCATGCAAAAGCAGGGACACGAGGAGTCGACCGGACAGGCGAAGATCACACCGGCGTATAATCTGCCGTGTAAGTTCGTCATTCATACCGTCGGACCTATCGTAAACGGCAGACTGACGGCAAGGCACGAGGCACAGCTCGCGTCGTGTTATCGCTCCTGCCTTGCGCTCGCGGAGAAAAGCGGGATCGGCAGTATCGCGTTCTGCTGTATCTCTACTGGCGTTTTCGGTTTCCCGCAGAGGCGCGCGGCAGAGATAGCGGTGCAGACGGTGCGCGGATACAAGGCAAATAACAACAGCAAAATAGAGGTGATATTCAATGTTTTCAAGAATGAGGATTACGACATCTACCGGGAATTACTCGGATAACATACAAAAGCTCAAAAAGACGTTCGAAGAATGCGACGCTGTTGCGATCGGCGCAGGGGCAGGTCTATCCACGTCGGCGGGATTCGTCTATGACGGCGAACGGTTTGAAAAGCATTTTTCCGACTTTGAAAAGCGTTACGGTTTCCGTGATATGTATTCGGGTGGATTTTATCCGTATTCCACACAGGAGGAATTCTGGGCGTACTGGAGCAGGTATATTTTCGTCAATCGTTATACCGACGCTCCGAAACCTGTTTATAATAAATTGTTCGATCTTGTGAAGGACAAGGACTATTTCGTCATCACAACGAACGTCGACCACTGCTTTCAGAAGGCGGGCTTCGACAAGAAGAGGCTGTTTTACACGCAGGGAGACTACGGCCTTTTCCAGTGCAGTATTCCGTGCCATAACAAAACTTACGAAAACGAAGAAATCGTCCGCCGTATGGTCGAAGAACAGAAAGATATGCGTATTCCGACTGAACTGATCCCGAAATGCCCGGTCTGCGGTAAGCCGATGACTATGAATCTGCGCTCCGATGATAAATTCGTTGAGGACGAGGGCTGGCACGAAGCGGCGGCGAGATATGAAAACTTCCTGCGCACCCGCAAAGGAAAGGTGCTTTTTCTTGAACTCGGCGTTGGCTACAACACGCCTGTCATCATAAAATATCCTTTCTGGCAGATGACGGCGAAAAATCCTGACGCTGTCTATGCCTGCATAAACTATGGCGAAGCGGTCTGCCCGGAAACGATTAAGACCCGCGCTGTCTGTATTGATGGCGACATAGATGAGGTACTCAATGACGTCAAAATGAATAAATAAACCGGAACACCACAATAATAAGCCACTCGCAACAAAAGCCGCAGAGAGATCCCTGCGGTTTTTGTTATTCAATAACGAGAACGGAGTCCGGTTATGGAAACACAACGACAAATAAAAGGAAGACTCCGAACCGCGGCGCGAGTCAGTTCGGATTAGACACAAGCGTAAAAGTTCACTTCTCGAACGCCGTTCACAACACCACGATGGCAGTCAATGCTATCCGCGCGGCAGCGAAGAGATGAATCTTCAAGTCACATACGTCATGTGCTCTTATGCTGGCGGAGATAATGGAGTGATACGAGCGAGAAAGGTAGAGAGAAAGTGCCCTGCAGGATTTTTCTGCAAGGCATAGCTGAAATGAACTTTTTATAAGCACAGTGTAGAAAAATGTCCGATCTACTTGACAAACCAACAACTTGGAGTTATAATATTAATGCACTTGTTCGAAGAATACTTGTATCTTCAGAACGCACCCGCCAGGCGTTGGTAGCACCCGGCGGGTTTTTCTTTTCTTACGAGTCGACCCATTGAATATCGTTTTCGATATCCCAAAACCTATGGCCATCAAATATTGGGGCTTCGATAAAAGCCTTAAAACAATCATCAATGGTATCGGTATCACACATCCACAGGCGGTTTTCTGAAAGCGGTTGAACTTGAATTATTTCATAGTGCCATCCGCCATTGGACCTATTATAACCTTGAGCCCAATACTTGATTCCTTTAAAAACAAATACAGTATCTTGACCTGAATATATACTGTTCAGAAAGTCGTTCGGATTTCCGTCAATCATATGCTCAGCCACCTAAACCCGAACGCAGCTAATCTCATCAAACGACTTCGACAAATGAGAAATAATCTGACTGAGTCGCTTTTCCAAGAATGTGCGCAAAACGGGGTTGCAACTGTCTGTCCAGTAATCAATACCGACCGTTACAGTTTTATATTCCTGAAAAGGCAATACGAGACTGTCATAATCTGTTTCATCTCGAACAGATAGTAATTTCTGAAAAGAGATAAAATCTGATCCTTGAGTATTTGGCTTAATAGTGTTCAGATTGACTTTATTTGAAGATTCCATTCCATCCCAGTATGTACCAAAGAGTTTATATGTTGTTTTCATAAGTCGATATAAACCCCCGTATTCAGATCTATGGCGCGCTGACAGTAATCCTTCAATACTTCAAGCATTTCTTTATACCTCGGCGCAGCGGGTTTAAGCAGTCGTTCATTAATCCATTCTAAAAGGATTCTACATTTCCCGGCATCGAAATAATCATCTTCGCCGTAATCAATTAGAGAATCACACTTTTCAGCTATTTCATCAATGGCTCCGTCATCGAAAAACAAATCCACGTCATCCCAATCATTTTCAAGAATAAAGTATTCAATTGACGGATTGCTTTCTACCGGCTCAATTTCAATAGGCCAGCCAAACTTATTAAACTGAACATTGTTGTATGACTTGTATAACACAAATTTCATTTACATTTCCTCCCTTTTTTTTGATTTTAAAGTGAGTTTCTTCCGAGTTATTACTCGGCGTTCCATCAATGCATACCCATGAGTTCAGCACTTTATCACGAATCCTTGCATTCATAATCACATCCAACCGCCTCAAGAAGATCATAGCCATCCAGAATAGAGGGAGTGGAAAGTCTTTCTGGGAAAAAATCTCTGTTTATTTTATCGGCAAGGTTTTCTAAGTATTCACGCGTGTAAATCATTTGTCTTCACTTTTTTTCTCCATCTCTTCAATGATTTTGATCCAATCTTGGTTAGAAAGGTTCAGTTCACGTGCTTTTCGTAAAGCAACTCTCACTGACTCATGGTGAGTTACGTATTCTGAAATGTCAGGAGCTACACTGTTGGGTCTGTCATTTGCTGCCAGATCTTTCATAGTGATTATTTCCTCTCCGGTCATTTCGAGTACTTCTGCAATTCTATCCATCTTTTCGGCTGATGGTGAATTTCTCTTGCCTTTTTCAATATCGCTTAAGTATGCCGGCGCGATGTTGACAAGCTCGGCAAGCTTTCGCAGGTTTATGCCCTTCGCGGTTCTTTTCTCCTTGATAAATTCGCCGAATGTCATCTTCGTTTCCTCTTCTTTCTCGGTCAGTATGTATGCTTGTCCGCTAACATGCTAACATTATATCAAAGATTTCCTCGTTTGTCAATACCTGACGAGATTTTTTTTAGTTTTTTAAGTTTTTGAAGTCAACCAAACTTGACTTTTGCTCGAAAAGATGGTATCATATTGACAATGAAATAAAGCTTAATGGCAATCGGGAGGCAGATTTTGCCTCCCTTTTTCTGTATATACAACCATAAATACAGTTTATGGGAGGCAAACAAAAATGGCGCGACTCACGACAAATTACCGCATCAAGTAATAATGCCCTGAGGTCGATGAAAACCTCAGGGCGTATGTTTACAAAAGATCGTTGAGCAAATTCATACAGATCGCCTTTTGCTTTAAATTTGCGCTTCCATATACATTAAGCGTAAACGATACGTTTTTGTGACCAAGTATTTCCGAGAGCGACTTTATATCGAATTCCGGTATTTCAATTGCACGCACTGCAAACGTATGTCTGATCTCATGAAACTTGACTTTCGGCAAAGGTTAAAATTCAAAAGTGGAAAATACCGCTTTTCTTGTACGGTTCCGAAACTGCGGAAACGAATGTGTATCCGGTATCCGTGATCGTCTTTTTGAGCTCATCCGCCGCAGGCTCTCTGTCTGTCAGGAAAGTAGCTTCTCTGCGGCCTTTTGATGCCCTAACCTTTTTCTCATCAGGAAAAGCATTCCTGATCGCGTCACAGATGTGGGCCTCGCACATTCCGCACATCATTCCGTCGATTCTGATTGTGATCTTATTCATATTAACCTCTCATTCAGCGTTTTTAAGCGCTTCGACCATATCGATCTTTTTGTTTTTTCTTGCTACAATCCAACCGACAAGAAGCGATACTCCGAATGTAAGTGCGACAGATACTGAATACGTCATCGGGCCGAGCATCAGCTTCATTTCGTATTCGCTTGCAAGGGCTTCAAGCATCCATTGGAGCGTTCCTACACCAGCAGGGATGCCAATGATAACTCCGATAACAGTCAGCCAGATGTTTTGCGAGATCAGCAGCCTGCCTATTTTTTTGCTTCTGAATCCCAATACTTTTAGGGTGGCGAGCTCTCTTGCCCTTTCAAGATAACTCATAATACCCAGATTGTAAAGGACCACGATCCCGAGAATGACCGCGGCAATAACGAGGATCAGGACCATTGTGTCCATTATCTGCACGAAGCTTTTAAAACTGTCCATGAGCTGACGTTTGTCCTGTTTTCCAGAAATGATCTCTGATGAAGGTATTTCGCCTGAACTTTTGTCTGTATATACCGCTGATACGCTGTATTTTATTCCCAGCTCATTTGCAAGTGAATCGGTCATAGTAATGCTTTCGGTCATGATCGAGCGGTTGTATCCGACGACTTTGACGCGGTACGTTTCATCGCCGCCGTACGGCGAGAACTCGATGTATTCGCCGATTTTCGCGCGATCTGCGAGTCGCAGGCACAGATAAACGCCGTCGTCGCGCAAATCGATCTCTTTATTATCTTCGTCGATTACGCTGAATCTGCCGTTTTCGTTGTAGACGATATCAAGCGTCGCGGTATAGCCGTCGATGCTGATACCGGAATAGCTCTCCCAGTCACCGTCAAGATCGTTTATCAGCGGCAGCGCTTTTTCAGGATCCGTGTTTTCGACCAGATTGACCTTTGTTACGTAATGGGATATTCCGTTGTCAAACAGATCGAGAAAACCCGACATTGTATCACGCATACCGAGGCCGGCGACCATCAGTACCATGCATCCGATTATTCCGACAAGCGTCATAGCGCAGCGACTTTTGTGGCGCATAAGGTCGCGGATATTCCATTTTGTCGCAAAGCCCAGTTTACTGAAAAAAGGAAGCCTTTCAAGAAATGATTTTTTCATTTTCTTAGGCGTATAAGGGCGAAGCGCATCTGCGGCTGTGCCTTTAAGTTGAGCGCGAACGGAAAGAAAACTGATCGTGGCCAGCAGAATAATCGCGCCTGCAATTACCGGATAACAGAAGGCGGGAGTTGCCGCCGACCAGTCCGGCATGTCGAAATAAGTGCCCATCATTCCGTTTTCGCTCATGACAAGCTTGCAGACAAAATAGCCGAGTACTGTGCCTGCAGCAGAGCCGACGATACCGATGAAAAGACCGTACAGAGAATAGTGGAAAAGGATCGTCCGGTTTTTAAATCCGAGCGCCTTCAGCACTCCGATCTGAGTCTTTTCCTTTGTCGCGATACGGTGCATGGTAGTTACCATTGTCAGTATCGCGATGGCAAGGAACAGCACAGGCAGTATCGAGCCCATAGCTTTTCCTTCTGTTGCTTCGCCCATTGCTTCTTGATAAACAACGTGATCGTCCTTTGATACGACCATCAGTGTTCTGCCGAGTTTTTCTTTCACTGCGTCTTCCAGTGCGGCCTTTTCCATGCCGGAGCGCAGATTGATCTGAGAGAAAACTCTGTCGGCTGCTTCGCTCAGCATTTCGTCTGTCAGCATTCCCTCCGCCTGGTCTTGTGCCTTATCTTCGGGAACACCTGCCGCTTTCAGCTCTTCGATGACGGTGCCGAGCGCCTTTTTGCGCAGAATGTCATTCAGCTTGGATGGGGAGGTATATGCATATCCGAAAGTGTTATAATCCGGCATGACCTGATTGCTGTCTGCAAGGCAGATCATATGCTCGCCTGATTTGATAAGCCCGACAACCTCTCCGCTTATATCCATGCCTTGAAATTCCAGAGTGATCGTATCTCTGAGAGAAATATCATTGAGTTTTGCGAATTTATCGGACAGCCAGAAACCGTCGCCTTTCTCATCGTAGTCTCTGCCGCTCATCAGCACAAAATTCGAAACGGTAAAGTTCTCGGAAACGTCCAGAGCGAGGGACTTTTTGCTTTTGCCCTTGATTTCAAGATTGACGGAAAGATACCTCGTCGCCGCGTCCACACCGTCTATAGATGCGATTTTATTCAGATCTTCACCGGTAAATCCTGTCTCTGAATAGAGCCTGTAGTCTGCGTATTTTGTATCTTCGAAAAAGCGTGACGTGTCATACTCGATCGTTTTCCATTCCATATTGAAGCCGAGAAAAACACCGATCCCAAGCGTCAGCATGATGATCATCGAAATAAATTGAGCTTTATAACTCCATGCGGTACGGATCATTTTACGAAACAGCATTACCAGTCCACCTCATCTGCGGAAAGAGGATTATCCTGCTCTTCAATAGAGCGGATCTTTCCGTTTTTGACGCGGATAATTACGTCCGCCATCTTTGCGATATTCTGATTATGAGTGACAATAACTATTGTTTTGCCGTAGTTTTTTGCCATATCGAGCAAAAGCTTAAGTATCATTACGCCGGTCTCGGAGTCAAGAGCGCCTGTCGGCTCGTCGCAAAGCAGTATTTTCGGATTCTTGCATAGTGCGCGGGCAATGGATATCCTTTGCTGCTCTCCGCCCGACAACTCGGACGGAAAGTTGTTCAGGTGGTCAGGAAGTCCGACTTTATCGATCATTTCTTTTGCACTGAGCGCGTTTTTTGATATTTCGGAAACAAGTTTGACATTTTCATATACCGTCAACGTCGGGATCAGATTGTAAAACTGAAATACGAAGCCTACCGTGGAAGCGCGGTAATCCGCAAGCTCGTTGTCGGAAAGCATTGAGATATCTTTTCCGTTTACGGTGATCTTACCTTCGCTCGGACTGTCGAGTCCGCCCAGAAGATTGAGAAGAGTGCTTTTTCCTGCTCCTGACGGGCCGAGGATCACGATAAATTTCCCCTCGTCAAGCGTGAAGCTTACACGGTCAAGAGCCCGCAGCTCGTGATCGCCGCTTGTATAGATCCGTGAAACATTTTCAAATTGTACAATAGACATAATGAGCCTCCATTTATTATCTAAGCGCCACATCGAGCGCCATCATTAGCGTAAATCCGAGAGCAAACATGAGAACTCCCACATTGGAATGTTCGCCGGCTGACATTTCGGGAATCAGCTCTTCAACAACTACGTAGACCATCGCACCGGCGGCAAATGAGAGCAGGTAGGGCATCGCGGGGACAAAAAGTCCGGCAAAAAGCACGGTCAACAGCGCACCTGTCGGCTCTACAGCGCCTCACAGAGCCCCGCCCAGAAATGCTTTGGCTTTGCTTTTTTCCCTCAGCGTGAATCGGCATTGAAATTATCGCGCCTTCCGGAAAATTCTGTATAGCAATGCCGATCGAAAGGGCCATTGCCGCGCCGACGGTGATTTCCGTCGATCCGGAAATAAACCCTGCGAGAACAACACCCACAGCCATACCTTCAGGAATGTTGTGAAGTGTAACTGCCAGAACCATCAATGTCGTCTTCTTTGCCTTGCTTTTAGGACCCTCTGCCTTTTCGGCGTTCATATGCAGGTGGGGAATGATCTTATCAAGCAACAGCAGGAAAAGAATGCCCAGCCAGAAACCGATGAATGCCGGCAGAAACGCCAGACGACCTTTATCGGCGCTAAGATACATCGCAGGGATCAGAAGACTCCAGATCGACGCTGCGACCATCACGCCTCCGGCGAAACCAGTGAGCGCCGCTGAACAGTACGGCCAAGCTCTTTTTTCATAAAGAATACGCATGCCGAACCAATTGCCGTTCCCGGAAATGGAATTATGATTCCTTCAAGCACTTTTATCCAAATCATATCGTCCTGTTGAGCTGGTTAGCTACGGCTAACCAACAACTCAAAAAAATATAGAGCTACAGCTCTTTCGGTTTCCCATTAAAGGGGTAAATGCAGTTAGCCTACGCTAACTATTATAGCACACCTTATGCCTTTTGTCAAGTACCCGAGGCGTTTATGGACGTTTTTGAATAGAATAGCAGAATGGTTTTAACACTTCATTCATAACTAAAGATCATTGAAAGGAGTTTCTATGAGAACAGAAAAACACTTTTTAACCCGGCCCACGAAGAACGGTGCGAAACAGTTCGGTTTGGACACAAGCGTAAAAGTGCATTTCTCAAGCGCTGTCCACAACACCACGATGGCGGTCAACGCGATAAGAGCGGTGGCAAAGAAATAACGGAGGAAAACGACAATGAACGAACAGTATCTATACCCGCAGAATCTGAAATCCCAGGCAAAGATGTGGCTGTGGAATCTGAGGGATCTTGTGATCATAGGCGCGGCTCTGCTTCTGTCGGTGCTCGCTATAGCGCAGCTGAAGGCGGTCCTGCCGCTTGCGATCACGATAGGCTATGCGTTTCGCCGGAAGCCTTTCTCGAGTGTTTTATGACAACTACAAAAAGTATGATTCCGAAGAGGATGATATCGACAAGCAGCTCCGTCGAGAGATATGGGCTGTCAAGAACGGGCAGAATCTGGTGATGTAATCTAAGAGCGTTTTGCGAATCGGATATAGTATATGAGGCAGTTAAACAAAGAAAAGCCTCAAATATTTCACGTTTTTATTCTTTAAAGAGTGGTCAGATAATGATATAATATCAGTGGTTAGTATAACCATAATTCGGAGAAAAAGCATAACTATTATCATTGCCTTAAAGCGATTCGCATTATGGCTATGCAATAAGAACAATTTGGGAGGAGTCAGACTTATAAATGCTGATAGAGGTTCAATCATATATTATTAACGTTTCATTTCCAAAGACGCTTGATGCCTTGATCAGATCCGAATACAATGGAGAAATGGATATAGAATCATTGGTATCTGGCTCAAAATCACTAGACTCTTGGACGTCACCCAAGTGGGCAAAATCTGGCGACATAGTTTTCTTTATGTTTTCTGTCAACTCCATTCTTGCTATCAAACATATGAAACGAGAAATAAAAATGGGATGCACTGGATATGGCAAAAATGAGTTGATTCACTTGCAAGATTTATTAGATAGAGGCGAAAGAATCTATTCGAAATACGGCGGAAGCATTTTAGGAATTGGAAGGGTAAAAGGAAAACCTGAATACATCGACTCATCAGAAACAATACATGAAGCCTATTGGCAGTCAAGGGTCTATGCCTTAGTATCCGACTATAGTCTTTTAGAAACACCTATCAAGTTAGACGAGTTTAAGGGGTTTATCAATCTATCATGTGGAGGAACGATTACTCCTGTTTACGGAAGCCAATTTGAGCAGCTAAAAAGTCTTATAAAAAGCAAAAACAATATCCCGGAATATTTTGACAATAGTTTAGCAATGCCGATTCCATTCATGCGTATCGATGATGATACATGGATACAAGTAACATCAAAATATAGAATGAATTTTTTCTATGAAAGCCAGTTCCGAGCTTATTATGTTGACTATTTCCTTAGACAAATGGGAGACAGAAAAACATTTTATAGTGAGTGCAGCTGTATAAAAGCAAAATCCAAACCCTCTTATGTTGATAATGTAATAGTATTTGGCGGCAAGTATCTTCCCGTTGAGGTAAAGCTATCAATCAACGCGGAGCAAGATATAAAAGGGCAGGTACGTAAGTATTGTAATCTTGATGCATTGGTTTTAAAACGGAATACGGGCATTCAAGCTCCTGTTGAGAGAATAATAAATGATAAGGTTTTGATTCTTGACATTGAGGGATTGTATCTTTTTGACTATTGTTTGGATACAATTACTGAGATATGTAAGCTTGAAAGTATAACATGCAATGAGGATATCAATAAGATAAGGAGTAGACTGATATCTCGTTTGAGTCTTGCAGATAAGCGAAATACTTAGGATATTATGATTAAGTAATCGGAGAAGCTAACCATTTTTTCTGACTTATATGCTTTGATTTTTTGGACGTGACAAAAAGATACGATAACAAACAGACTTTAACTGAGTTTAATGTCATTATGGACACCTTCGGTATAACCGGTGTGTCCTTTTTCTTTTAAGGAGGACTCATGCCATCATTAACACAACAGCAAATCGACTCCGCGAATCAGACTGATCTCGCGGAGTTTCTTTCTTTCCTCGGTGTTCAGCTGAAAAGACAGGCAAACGAGTATCTGTGGGAGGACAAAGATGTGTGGATAGACGGGTCGGAGG
>JAEEGI010019120.1_pt1 | contig 13838 bp, 10 predicted proteins | sample 8958751 | NCBI WGS metagenome assembly JAEEGI01 (sample SAMN16246545, study PRJNA631951) | gut metagenome | biome: gut microbiome; feature: rumen; material: KS-attached | host: Bos | place: Iran: Karaj | collected 2018-10
CTCTTAATCTGAACAGATATTTTTCCGTTCCATCAATCTGAGATTTAAATCTCTGATGGAGACTAATCGGCGCCTCTGGCCATTCCTGCTTTAATTTTTCGCGAAGATCTTTTGATATGTTAGTCATCTCATCGAATGATGCTGCAAGCTTTACATGCAGCCAATCATACACCTGACCTGCTCTAAAGGGCTTTTCGCCTATCTTTGCAAAATACTCCTTTAGTTCATCAAGATCCATTGAACGAATATCTCTCTTTAATTCTACCATACACATCCTTATATTATATCACATTTTCGCAAATATGCAACTAAAATGTTATTTTTATGCACTTCTCACAACATTTCCGCTCCACTTTACATTATTTAAGCCATCTTTTCATCATATTTTCTTACAAATAATATGCATATCATCAAATAAGCTTTTTTTAGCGGGCTATGGCTTAATAAAAGCGGATATGAAAAATCCATCTGTCCTGTTTTTATCAGGATCTAATCTTATATGTCCATCCTCCGCTCCCCTAGCGTCCTTTAGATACTCTGGAAGCACAGTCCTTAAATCTATTTTATTTAACTTTAGGCTCTTACTAATATATTCAGCATTTCTCTCATCCTCTAAAGATGTCAGCGTACAGGTGGAATAAATAAGGAGTCCTCCCTTTTTAAGATAACGCACCGCATTATCTAAAATCTTTCTTTGAAGAAGGCTTAGCTCCCTGATATCCTCTTCCTTTACTCTTAGCTTTATGTCCGGCTTTTTGCCTATTACTCCAAGCCCTGAGCACGGAAGATCTGCTATTATTATGTCATAAGCTTCTTCATCAGATGGAACATAAACTGTTCCGTCCTGCTTCTTTGCCTGAACGCAGTCCACCTTCATCCTGCTGCAGTTTTCTTTTAATACGGCAAGCTTTTCCTCATATAGATCTCTTGCAGATATCTTTACTTTATTTCGAGAAGCCTTTCCCTCTTTTACCATTTTTTCTAAAAGTTCAGCAAGATATACAGTTTTTCCGCCCGGGCAGGCACACATATCAAGAGCATTTACAGCTTTTCCTTCATTCTCAGATGCTTTACCTGCAGCATTTACCTGCATGCTCTCAAATACCTTAGCCGCAGTGTATACAGCCACCTGAGAGCTCTCATCCTGTACGATGAAAACACCCTCATCAAATCCTGGTATTTCAGTAACTGATGAATACCCTTCTAGGTAAAGAGCGCAAGGTGCATAATTTCCTTTTCTTGCAGAAATTCCTTTTTCCTTTAGTTCTAAAATATATTCCTCAATTAGCTCATTCTCTACAGCTCCGTCTTTTTCTGAAGTTTTTCCTTCACCTGGCACATATTCTTTTTCAGAAGTTTTCCCTTTACCTGGCACATATTCTTTTTCAGAAGCTTTCTCTTTATAGAGCCTGTAGTTTTTTCCTGAAAATCTCACGCATAACGGCTTTTCTGCTAAAAACTGCTTAAATATCCTAGCTGCAGTCTTTTCATCGTATTCCTTTATAAAGAGGCTTACAATCCACTGCGGCATGCTATAATTTATGGACATTCTCTTTTCTGCTGGCAGGCTTCTTGTAAGCTCAGCAATATAATTTTTATTCTGCCCTGCTCTCTCTGAAATGTTCCTTAATACCGCATTTACATAGCCTGTATAAGCGCCGTGATTTACTTTAGAAGACAGCTTTACCGCTTCATCACAGACTGCTGCCGGTCTTATATCAAAATATAGCAGCTGACAGACTGAAATCCTAAGTATCCCGAGAATAAGTCTATCTAGCTTATCTAATTTAATATTTGATGCCTTTTCAATAGCAAAATCAAGGGTAATGCTGCGTTCAACTGTCATTTTAGATAGTCTTGTCACAAAGGCTGTATGCTCATTTACACTCACCTTTTTCAATGCATCATTTAAAAAGCATCCATCAAAAAGAACGCTCATAGTGATTTTCAATGCTTCTTCACGTGCATTCATCCACATTCCCCTTATCTCTTTTATAATTATTCAAGCATATTTCCATTTTCTATTTTATAACCGCGAAGGAAGCTCTCAGTATCCATTTCCTTCTTACCTTCAAGCTGAAGCCTTGTAATTTCAAGTGCTCCGCCTTTGGTATTTACAAAAAAGCTCTTCTTGGTAACATTAAAGATCTCACCAGGCTTTAACTCTGAGTTTTCGCCTGATAGCTCGCTATTATGAACGACCCTCACCTTTTTTATCTTTAAGGTCTTTCCATTTATGAAGGAGAAGGTTCCTGGCCATGGGAAAAGGCCCCTTACAAGCCTTTCAATTTCCACTGCGCTCTTTTTATAATCAATATGTCCAAGCTCTTTAGTTAGCATCTTTGCATAACAGGTTTCACCCTCTTGAGGAATTCTATTTACCCTGCCTGCAAAAATCTCAGCAACGGCCTTTATAAGAACATCACCGCCCATTGCAGCAAGCTTATCATAAAGACTTCCGCCTGTTTCATCTGCAGCAAGCTCTATCTTTTCCTGTAAAATTATATCACCTGTATCAAGGCCCTCATTCATGTACATTATGGTAACGCCTGAGTATTTCTGACCGTCTATTACAGCCCACTGTATAGGCGCAGCGCCGCGGTACATTGGAAGAAGCGAGGTATGTACATTTATGCAGCCGTATTTTGGCAAATCAAGTACCTTCTTTGGCAGAATCTGACCAAAGGCAGCTACTATTACAAGCTCTGGTGCAAGCTCCTCATAGACCTTTATAAATTCCTCTTCCTTTACTTTAACCGGCTGATATACCGGGATATTATTCTTAAGTGCAACCTCCTTCACCTCAGAGAACTTCATTTCCATTCCGCGTCCCTTTGGCTTATCAGGCTGAGTAACAGCACCTATTATCTCTATATCAAGCTCATCCTTTGCTGCAATGAGCTTTTCAAATATAATAGCTGCAATTTCCGGGGTTCCCATAAAAAGGACTCTTTTTGACATATATTAACTCCTTCACTAACACTTCACTAACTCTATGCTAACTCTCTACTAACACTTCACTGGTTCTTTACTGACTCTCTTCTAACACTTCACTAGTTCTTTACTGACTCTCTTCTAACACTTCACCAGCTTTATGCTAACTCTTCCTTAACTTCTTTTACTGCTCATCATCCTCTGACATGCTGTTAGAATCTACGAGCTCACCCTCTACCTTTGTAGTATAAAGTACACCATCAAGGTGATCGATTTCGTGACAGAAGCATCTAGCTAATAGCTCTGTTCCCTCGAGGATTTCTTCTTTTCCATCAAGAGTCATTGTCTTTACCTTTACATGGTTTGGACGGGTAACAATGCCCATTTTTCCAGGTACTGAAAGACAGCCCTCATAGCCTGTCTGCTCGCCATCCTTTTCAATGATTTCCGGATTAATAAGAACGATAGGATTTTCTGTTCCATCCTCGTTTCCGCAATCAATTACTACAAGTCTTTTAAGTATTCCGATCTGTGGTGCAGCAAGACCTACACCTCCTGTCTCGTACATGGTATCAAACATATCATTTATGAGCTCTCTTAAATGATCGTTGATTTCCTTAACAGGCTTTGCCTTCTTTTCAAGAATTGGATCTCCGATTTCCCTAACTGTTCTAAGTGCCATTTTTTATTCCTCCGTATGTTGTTTTGATATTGTTATAGCATTACCAAATCAGCATAATCCTATTTTATTTGCTCTGCCATATTACGGCATATTATAGTATGCCTCTCAGTATACTTTATAATAAACGAGTGTATTTTCTGTGATAAAATCACAATTACTCATTAATAACTATCTAACGGGTTAAAGTCGAACTGTGCAGTTGCACTGCCAAGTCCCCCTCTATCAATTATCCTTTTTTCAAGGATATCCTTTAAATCTGCAAGCTTTTCATAATCTGTGCATTTAACAAAAAATCTCTTTCTATATACGTCTGCAACCTTATAAACGGTATGCTTTCCGACATTATATACCCTGATTCCGGAAATAGGTGCTTTCTCTGCTATGGCATGCAGCCATTCGACTGCGGCAGAAGCTGCCTGCTCATTTTTTGAATAACAAGCTACCGCAAGCATGTTCATAACAGGCGGATACTGCGCTGCCTTTCTAAAAGCTATTTCATTTTCAAAGAATTTATCATAGTTTTCAGTTGCAGCATTTACTATGCTGTAATTCTCAGGCTGGTAGGTCTGAATTACGACCTTTCCACTCGCCTTATCTCTTCCTGCTCTTCCTGCTGCCTGAGCTAATAAATCAAAAGTTCTTTCTGCACTTCTAAAATCAGATGCATGAAGGGAAATGTCTGCTGCTAATATTCCAACCAGTCTTACCTTCTTAAAATCATGTCCCTTAACTATCATCTGGGTGCCTATCAGAATATCAGCTTCTCCCTTTGAAAAGCTGCTTACGATATTATTTATATCGTCCTTCCCCCTTGTGGTATCGGCATCCATCCTGAGTATCCTTGCGGCAGGAAAGAATTTTTTTACACTATTTTCCACCTTTTCAGTACCGCCGTTCATGCCTCCTATAAGCTTTGACTTACAATTAGGGCATTCACCAGGCATAGGTATTGTATAGCCGCAGTAGTGGCATACAAGCTTTCCATTAGTATGATAAGTCATTGAGACCTCACAGTGCGGACATTTAATGACCTCACCGCAGCTTCTGCAGGATATGCATGACATATAGCCTCTTCTATTAATAAAAAGCATTGTTTGTCCGCCTTCTGCAAGGGTCTTATTCATATCATTCAGGAGCTCTCTAGAAAACATCGTAGTATTGCCATCTCTAAGCTCAGCCCTCATGTCAACGATTGAGACCTTTGGAAGGCTTGCTCCTTCAACTGCTCTTTTACTCAGCTTATATAGCTTATACCTGCCCTGCTTTGCACGCAAAAAGCTCTCTAAAGAAGGGGTTGCACTTCCTAGTATCAGCATGGCACCAGCAAGCTCGGCTCTTTTTTCTGCAACCTCTCTTGCATGGTATTTAGGCGGATTTTCGCTTTTGTAGCTGCTCTCCTGCTCCTCATCTATGATGATGAGTCCTAAATTCTTAAACGGCGTAAAAAGCGCAGAACGAGGTCCTATCATTATATCAATGCTGCCCTCTTCAGCCTTTCTAGCCTGATCACTTCTTTCTCCTAATGAAAGCTTTGAATGCATAAAGGAAACTCTGTCCTTAAATCTCATTCTGAAAAGATTCACATTCTGAAAGGTGAGCGATATTTCTGGAATAAGCATTATTACCTGCTTACCAGTACTTATAACATTTTCTATTATGTTTAGATATACTTCTGTCTTTCCGCTTCCTGTAACGCCGTATATAAGTGAAGGCTTTAGATCATTATGGTCCATTCTGACATATATGTCATCTACAATGGCCTGCTGCTCTTCATTCAGCACCGGTCTATCTCTTTTTACCATTTCCGGCATCTGCGGAAGTCTATCTACTTTTTCATTTCTTACATCTATAATTCCAGATTTTACCAAAGAGTCCAGAACGCTTTTTGTAAAATCAAGTTCAGATGTAATTTTTATATATTTTCTGTCCGAAGCTCCGTTTATCTTTTGGGCAGCGGCTTCATTTTCCTGGGCTCTATCTATCTTTTTGCTTGAGATTTTATTATCACTACCTGCTTCAGCTTTTGAAGCGGTATTAGGATAAGTCCGCTCTATCAGATATTCTAAGGCTCTCACCTTCTGTACATGCTTTTTCTTTCTAGCTATTGATAAAGCCTCTCTAGCTTCAGCCTCTCCTACGATAACAGCCGCATATCTATCCTGTTTCTGCTTTATCTCTCTTTTTACAGGAAGCACTGTCTTTAAGGCATCATTCATTGTCGAACCAAAGCTTCTTTTGATGAAGGCAGCAAGCTCTATCAGCTCACTTTCAACAATCTTTCCTGTCTTTGGCACCTCGGCTATGGCCTTTATCTTTTCAGGAGCGATCTTTGGCTCTGAGGATATTCCGAGCACAAAGCCCTTTATCTTTCTATTTCCATTTCCAAAGGGAATCATTACCTGAGAGCCTATTTTAACTCTCCCCATAAGCCCCTCCGGTATTTCATACTGGAAGGTCTTATCTAAATTACCATTTGAAATATCTACTATAATGTCTGCATATTTTGCCATTATAAAAGTCTTCCCTGCTTATCGAGCTTTTCAGCAGCTGCCTTTATTATTTCCACATCATCCATATGATGCTTTACGCCCTTTATTTCCTGATAATCCTCATGTCCCTTACCAGCAACCACAATAAGGTCGCCACATCTTGCATGCTCAAGGCTATAATAAATTGCATCTTCCCTATCTTCAATCGTTACATATCTGCCGTTTGCTCTTTTAATACCAACAATTATGTCATCTATTATCTCTGAAGGCTTCTCGAAACGTGGATTGTCTGAAGTTACTATAGTAAGGTCTGCATATTTTGATGATACTTCGCCCATACCATAGCGTCTATCCTTTGCTCTGTTTCCGCCGCAGCCAAACACACACACAAGTCTCTTAGGATTGTATTCCTTAAGTGTAGTAAGAAGTGTCTCGAGGCTGACTGCATTATGTGCATAATCCACCATCACAGAGAATTTCTTTGAAACCGGCACCATCTGTATTCTTCCAGGTACCGAAACCTTCTTTAAAGATGCCTTTATGTCATCTTTAGTTATTCCCTTTAAAACGCTGTATTTTTCCTTATCCTCTTTTGCCAGTTCAGAAATTGAAAGTTCTTCAAGGTGTCTTATTATTGCCACTGCACAAAGAGAGTTATAAACTGAAAATCTTCCAGGAATATCCACTGTAATATCAAAGTCAAATGGAATGCTTCCTACCTGCTTTTTCTCTGAAAGCTTATAATTTACTGAAAGAGTTGCATCCTCAGTATTAAGCTTTATGTCACTTGCATAAATATCATTTTTAGGATCAATGCCATAGCTCTCTAATTTGCAGGTATGTCCTTCAAGCACCTTATCAAGCAGCTCTTCATCGCCATTTACAATGCCCATATTGCACTGCTTAAAGAGCATTCCTTTGCAATGCATATAATCCTCAAAGCTATCATGCTCTCCAGGTCCTATATGGTCTGGAGAAATATTTGTAAATACACCTATATCAAAATTTATTCCATATACTCTATCAAGTAAAAAGGCCTGAGATGAAACCTCCATTACTACACACTTACATCCAGCCTTTACCATGTCGGCAAAGTACTTTTCAACAAGATATGAAATAGGTGTAGTATTATTCGACTTTATTACGGTATCACCGATTATGGTATTAATGGTTCCTATTAATCCGGTTTTTACACCAGCATGCATAAGAGCTGAATATACCATATAGGTGGTGGTAGTCTTTCCCTTGGTTCCTGTTATTCCAATAGTAACAAGCTTTTTTGCAGGATAATCAAAGTACGCTGCTGACATAAGAGCTAAAGCCTTTTTTGCATCCTTTACTCTTATTACAGGAACCTTCTTTTCACAGCTCTCATACTCTGGGTCTGCTGCCTTTATTCCTTCAATGTCCTTTTCTGAAATAATTACGCTTGCTCCGCTTTTTATTGCACTGCTCACGTATGAATTACCATCACTTCTTGCGCCGGTTATACAAAAAAATGCACTATCAGAGATGACCTTTCTTGAATCATAAATAAGATCTGATATTTCAATTCCTGCTGTGTCTAGATCTAAGGCACCTTTTTCATCTATTATTTCATATTCCCTTACATCTGCAAGTAGAGCTGATAACTTCATAATCATACCTCACTTTTTAAAATAAAAAAATTACACCAAAATAACCCTTAGCCCCGAAAAAACCTAAAATCTAGATTTTCGCGGAGCTGGGGCTTTCTGGCTTATTTATCTACAATATTTTCCCTTTTCTAATTTATCAGGCACTATTAAACGCCTTTTCTTTACATTTAATTAAACGTTCTTAAACACCTTCACATAACAAAGTGCTTATTATAATCTGTAATAGATATCCTCATATTTTCTAGCTGAGCTAGCCCATGAGAAATCAGCAGCCATGCCTCTGTCTATAAGCTTATTCCACTCACGCTTATGATTGTAATAAACATCCTTTGCATAATTAATTGTACCAAGCATTTCATGAGCATTATAGTTTGCAAATGAGAAGCCTGTACCTGTTCCTTCATACTGATTGTATGGAATAACTGTATCGCGAAGTCCTCCTGTTTCACGAACGATAGGAACAGTTCCATAACGCAGTGAAATGAGCTGACTAAGACCACATGGCTCAAAGAGTGATGGCATAAGATATGCATCACAAGAAGCATAGATCATATGAGAACGGTCATTTGAGAAGAATATGCTAGAAGATACTCTATTATGATACTTCCAGTCATAATGTCTGAAAAGATTCTCATACTTTGGATCTCCTGTTCCGAGTACAACAAGCTGTACATCGCTCTGGCAGATCTGCTCTATTACACATTCGACAAGATCTAAGCCCTTCTGGTCAGTAAGTCTTGAAACAATACCGATCATGAAAATATCAGGATTTACATCAAGGCCCTGCTGCTTCTGGAATTCAATCTTATTCTTTACCTTTTCCTTACGGAAGGTTCTTGCATTATAATTCTGGAAAATGAGTCTGTCAGTTTCCGGATTCCACTCATTATAATCAATACCATTTACAATTCCTGAAAGGCAATTTGATCTGGCATTCATTAGGCCATCAAGACCTTCGCCGTAGAATGGCATCTTTATTTCATTAGCATAAGAGTCTGAAACTGTAGTTACATAGTCTGCATATACAATTCCGCCCTTAAGGTAATTTGCATCAGAATATGCCTCAAGCTTATCAGGAGTAAAATAATAATCAGAAAGTCCTGTAATAGCCTGAATTGTCTTTTTATCGTAAACGCCCTGGAATTTAAGATTATGAATAGTCATTACAGTCTTAATTCCGCGGTAGAATTCGCCGCCCTGGAAGGAGTCATGTAAATAAACCGGAACAAGTCCTGTCTGCCAGTCATGACAATGTATGATGTCAGGTCTAAAGCCGATTACTGGAAGTGCTGAAAGTGCAGCCTTGCTAAAGAATGCAAACTTTTCAAGATCTCCTAATACATCACCATAAGGCTTTGCACCCGAAAAATACCATTCATTATCAATGAAATAAATGGTAATTCCATCATATTCCATTGTAAGAATACCAACATACTGGTCTTTTCCATGAATAGGCATATAGAAGCTATTTATATACTTCATCTCCTGCTTAAATCTGTCAGGTATCATCATATACTTAGGTATCATTACTCTGACATCAAAGTCATTTTTGTTAAGTTCTTTAGGAAGTGATCCTACAACGTCTGCAAGACCTCCTGTCTTAACGAATGGTGTACACTCAGATGCTACAAACAATATGTTTTTCATATAGCCCTCCATTTATTTATACATTATAATTAGCCTTTTTTGAACTCCTTGGCTAGTTTTTTCATTTCTCTTGCATTCTCAATTCCAGATTCTGTAATCTTAGCTCCGGAAGTAAGTCTTGCAATTTCCTGTACCATTCCTTCTTCATCTAGCTGATAAACACTTGATGCAGTAAAACCGCCATCTGCATGCTTTTCAATCATATAATGAGTATCTGCCATCGATGCAATCTGTGGAAGATGCGTAATGCAGATTACCTGATGTCCCATACCCAATCTGCTAAGCATTTCTGCAACCTTTTCTGCAGTTCTTCCACTAATACCTGTATCTATTTCATCAAATATCAATGCTTCTATATCATCCTTATCCGCAAGCACAGACTTTATTGCAAGCATTATTCTTGAAAGCTCACCGCCTGATGCCACCTTATCCATAGGCATTGGCTTCTGACCCGGATTAGTTGAAAGATATATGCATACTGAATCAGTACCCTTAGAGGAAAATTTCTCATTTTCTAAAACCCTTATTTCAAAGCTAGCTGATAAGAAATTAAGTCCTATCAGAGCCTCTTCTATTTTCTTTGAGAGCTCCTTTGCCGCCTTTTTTCTTTCCTTTGAGAGCTTATCCGAGGCATTTTTCAAATCCTCCTCGCACTTTACAAGCTTCCTCTTTAGGTCATTCTGATAATTTTCATAATCCTCATATTTCTGCTTTTTTTCTTCGCACTCTTTTTTAAATTTGAGTACATTTTCTACAGATCCGCCGTATTTTTTAAGAATTTCTCTTATTAAATCAAGTCTTTCAGTTACTTCAGAAAGCTCTTCGCCATCATCCATATCATTAAGATAGGCATTGACATCTCTGCTGAAGGTATCGATAAGATCTGCTGCATCAAAAAGCTCATCTGATAGCTCTGAAAGCTTCTCATCAAGTGAAGAAACCCTTGACATAGCTCTCTGTGCTTCCCCAAGGCTGTCATAAACTGAAGATGCATTCTCATTTCCCTCTGATATGAGAGAATATACAAGACCTAGCGCCTCTCTTATATTAGCCGAATTAGATAGAATTTTATGCCTTTCAGCAAGCTCCTCCTCTTCGCCCTCCTTAAGCGCTGCCGCATCAATTTCACTAAGTGCAAAATCTATGTATGAGAGCTCTCTAAGTCTTTCCTCATCACTGATTTCAGTTTTTGAAAGCTCTTCCTTTAAAGCAGAATATTTTTTATATTCCTCGTAAACCCTTGAGAGTAATTTAGCTACAGATTCCCCTGCATAATCATCCACAAGCTTTAGCTGTTTTTCTTCCGATAGCAAAGAGAAATGCTCTCTTTGACCATGAATGTTAATGAGCATTGGCGAGAGCTCTTTTATGTCCTTTACAGAGGCCTGCTCTCCATTAATTCTGATTACGCTTTTCCCGCTTTCGCTGATTCTTCTTGAAATGAGAACAGAGCCCGAATTAACTGGAAGCTCCAATTCCTCTAGCTTTTCGTCAACTCTTTTATCCTTTGCTTCAAATTCCATCTCAACGCTAGCAGAGTCTGCGCCGTTTCGTATCATCTCTTTAGAGAATTTTCCTCCAAGAGCTATATTAACGCTTCCTATTACCATTGATTTTCCGGCACCAGTTTCACCGGTGATAACATTTAATCCATTTCCAAATTCGACCTGTGCCTCATCAATTATGGCAAGATCCTTTACATGCAGTGATTTCAGCATACTAAAGCTGCTGCTCCTTTCATTTTAGCGAATTTAGAGGCATTCACTTAAGTTAAGAATAAGCCACCTTCAAAGCTATATCATAATTCACAAAACGTTAACATTTAATACACCACAAATACACAATTAACCACTATAATGTGCTCATAACAAATCAAACAGAACTAAATACGATAATTTCTAAGTTTTGATAACTTTTTTCATAAATACTCCCCCTCGAAAATGCAGCCGTTACCCGGCTGCATTTTTATTTCTATGGTGGAGCTTTAAAAATAAGTCTTCTAGAGGTATTTTAATTATTCCTCATCGTCGTCTGGTTCGTTCCAGTTAGTATATACATTCTGAACGTCATCACTCTCTTCAAGAAGAGCAAGGATTCTGCGGATCTTCTTAACTGCCTCTGGATCTGTAACATCTACATAGTTCTGAGGAACCATCTTTACATCTGCATCAAGCATTGGGATTCCCTCAGCCTCAAGCTTTTCACGAACCTCGTGGAAGCCATCTGGAGTTGTATAAACAACATAATCCTCATCCTCAGCAATAAAGTCATCTGCGCCTGCATCGAGTGCTATCATTGTAAGATCATCCTCTTCAAGCTCGCACTCTTCTTTATCTATGATGATAACACCCTTTTCATCAAACATGAATGAGCAGCTGCCTGGAGTTCCAAGACTTCCATCTCCCTTTGAGAATGCTGCCTTAACGTCTGATGCTGTTCTGTTACGATTATCTGTAAGACCTTCAACTATGATTGAAACTCCTGCTGGGCCATGTCCTTCATATGTAACTGCCTCATAATCTACATTAGCACCTTCTCCTGCTGCCTTTTTGATACTTCTCTCGATTGTATCATTTGGCATATTTGCAGCCTTTGCCTTTGCAACAATATCCTTAAGCTTTGAATTATTGTTAACATCAGGTCCGCCTTCTTTTACTGCTACTGCAATTTCTCTTCCCATCTTGGTAAAGATCTTTCCCTTTGCAGCATCATTAGCTTCCTTCTTGTGCTTAATGTTCGAAAATTTGTTATGCCCTGACATAAATATATCTCCTTCATTTCTTTTATTAATTTATAGCGTACAACCTATTCTACCACCTCAGGCTCATTCTTTCAAGTTTTTTTTACTCACCGCAAGTAGAATAGGTGTTTTTTTACTTTCTTGCAATACCTTCAATTATTTTTTTAATATTTTCAGCCTCTTGCGGTGTTTTTATCGCAATCATGATGGTATCATCACCTGCAATGGTGCCAACTAACCCTTCAAGATCCATGGCATCAAGAGCCGCTGCAACTCCGCTAGCAAGCCCGCTAAGCGTTCTGATGACCAGAATATTTCCTGCAGTATCTGCACTTCTAAAGCCTTCTTTTAAAATCCTTGCATAATTATCAATGCTGCCGCTTCTTGTGTTATCTCCTGCAACATAATACTGCCTGCCCTCTGCTGATACTACCTTTCTGATGCCAAGTCTTCTTATGTCTCTTGAAATAGTAGCCTGAGTGACCTTATAGCCCTCTGCTGAAAGGATTGCTGCTAATTCCTCCTGAGTCTCCACTCTTTTTTCATTGATCAACTCAACAATTCTTTCTCTTCTGTCCTTCATTCCTCTACCTCTGCACTGCGCTCCTTACTTGCCGAGCTTTTCGCTGATTATCTGCATGAAGCTGGTTCTTTTGAACTTAATTATCTTAGTATCTATATCTGATTTCTTTATTTCTACGTATCCGCCTGCACTAAGCTCTGAAATCATTTCACCGTCTATTGAAACTACCGCTTCATTTTCCTGAGTCTTTTTGCTTACATCTACCTTTATTGTAATTTTTGCATCTGCTGGAAGTATTACAGACCTTGCTGTAAGCGAGTGCGGACATATAGGTGTTATTATTATGCTGTAAAGGGCCGGGTCACAAACAGGTCCTCCAGCTGATAAATTATAGCCTGTCGAGCCCGTAGGAGTTGAAACTATCACACCATCTCCCTTATAAGTCGTCATGTACACATCATTGACATATACAGCGGTACTTATTATTCTTGAAAAACCGTATCTTGTAATGGTAACATCATTTAAAGCACTACCTCTTGCTCCATTCCCCTTTTTATCAGGAGTTTTTCTGAATACGGTCGCGTCAAGCCTCATATGGTTCTGAATTCTGAAATTGCCTTCTATTATGTCATCTAGCGCAGAGGCATAATCCTCAGCTTCTATATCTGCTAAAAAGCCTACAGTTCCTTTATTTATGCCAACTATAGGAATATTCGTTTTTTGAAGATCCTGCGAAGCCTCAAGAAGAGTTCCATCTCCGCCAATGACTATGATACATTCAATATTTTCAGGTAATTTTTCCACATCTGTATAGCAGCCCTTTTCGCACTGACACTCCTCCTGGGCTACAAAAACAAACTTTCCCTTGCTTTTTAAGTATTCTGCTACCTCATTAGTAACTGCAAGCTCTTCATCCTTGCTTCTATTGGTTATAATACAAAAACGTTCCACTTATGGCTCCATCTTTATTTTTTGTTTATTTGTCAAGCTCATCATGAGCCTTCTTTACTATATCTGCTGCCCACTTCTTTATTTTGTTCTCATCCATAGGCTCTGCACCTTTACCTAAAGTTCCATCTGCAGGCTCCGCCTCTTCACCTAAGGCTCCATCTGCAGGCTTCGCCTCTTCTTTATCTAAAGTGCCCTCTGCAGCCCTTGCATAAAGAAGATACTCTATATTTCCCTC
>JAEEGI010019121.1_pt1 | contig 13837 bp, 10 predicted proteins | sample 8958751 | NCBI WGS metagenome assembly JAEEGI01 (sample SAMN16246545, study PRJNA631951) | gut metagenome | biome: gut microbiome; feature: rumen; material: KS-attached | host: Bos | place: Iran: Karaj | collected 2018-10
CGAGACCCACTTCGAGGAACACACCGGCCATGAGCGCATCATTGCCACCTCGATTCCATATCAGGTCAACAAGGCCGAGATGATCAAGAAGACCGCCGACCTCGTCAATGAGAAGAAGCTGGAAGGTCTGGCCGACATCCGCGATGAGAGTGACCGCAAGGGCATCCGTGTGGTGTATGAACTGAAACGTGACGCCAACCCCGACGTGGTGCTGAACAAACTGTTTATGATGACCCCGTTGCAGAGCTCGTTCAATGTGAACAACGTGGCTTTGGTCAACGGTCGTCCCTATACCTTGACCCTCAAGCAACTGATTGAGCATTTTGTGGCTCACCGTCATGAAATCATCCTGCGCCGCACCCGCTTCGAGCTGAAGAAAGCCGAGGACCGCGCCCATATCTTGGAAGGTCTGGCCCGCGCCATCGACATCGTTGACGAAATCATCGCCACCATCCGCGCCTGTAAGGGCGGCACACCTGAAGCCAAACAAGCCATTATGGACAAGTTCGGCTTCGACGACCCGCAAGCCAGCGCCATCGTGGCCTACCGCCTCGGTCAGTTGGCCGGTCTCGAAATCAAGAAGATCTTGGACGAGTTGGACGAAATCCACGAACGCATTAAGCATTTCCACGAAATTCTACAAAATGAGGAATTGCAGTTCCAGATTATCAAGGACGAACTGACCGTCATCAAAGAAAAATATGGCGATGCCCGCCGCACGAGTATTGTGCCTGCCGCCGGTGAGTTCCGAATGGAAGACATCATCGCCGACGATGCCGTGGTCATTACCATATCGCATCTCGGTTACATCAAGCGCACCCCGCTAACCGAATACCGCGTGCAGAGCCGTGGCGGCAAGGGCTCGAAAGGCTCTGCCACCCGCGACACCGACTTCATTGAGCACATCTTCACGGCCACCAACCACAATCATCTGCTCTTTTTTACCGAGCAGGGTAAGTGCTACAAACTCAGAGCTTTCGAGATTCCTGAAGAGGGCAAGAACAGCAAAGGCCGCGCTATCCAGAACCTGTTGCCACTCGATAAGGACAATAAGGTGATGGCCTACCTCAATGTGAAGAGCATGAGCGATGAGGACTACCTTGAAAACAACTACATCATCCTTTGCACCAAGAAAGGTATCATCAAGAAGACCAACTTGGCCGCCTATAAGAACATCCGCCAAAATGGCATTATTGCCGTCAACATCCGCGAGGACGACCAACTGCTTGAGGCTTGCCTCACCAGTGGCAACGACGAGGTGCTGATGGCTGTGCGTTCGGGCAAGGCTGTCCGATTCAACGAGCAGACTGTCCGCCCGATGGGTCGTACCGCTACGGGCGTGAAAGCCATTACATTAGGTTCACCCGAAGACGAAGTCATCGGCATGGTATGCATCAACGACCCGCAACAGACGGTGCTCGTTGTTTCAGAAAAGGGCTTCGGCAAGCGCTCTGACATTGAGGACTACCGCATCACCAACCGTGGTGCGAAGGGCGTAAAGACTTTGAACATCACTGACAAGACTGGCGACCTTATCGCCATCAAAGGTGTGACCGACGACGAAGACCTGATGATTATCAACAAGTCGGGCATCGTCATCCGCATGGCTGTCAGTAAGTTGCGTGTGATGGGTCGTGCCACCCAAGGCGTGAAGCTCATCGACCTGCGCGGCACCGATGAGATTGCCGCTGTCACCAAGGTGGAGCATGAGGATGAGGAAGAAGTTGAGGTCGTTGAGCCTGTCGAAACGCCGACCCCCGATGGAACTGAGGCTCCTGAGCCTGTCGAAGGGCCGGTTGAAGAGTCAGAAAACCCTGACGAAACCACTTTGGAACAATAATTGCTATAGAAAAGAATAACCATAACGAAATTGTCAAATTTTAAATAATTTAGAAAATGAAAAAAGTAATGATTTTGCTGGTCATCGCCCTCACTGCCAATGTGATGATGGCCCAAAAGAAAGACAGAACCGATGCATTCATGTACAACAAGAACGGCCAATACGAGAAGGCCATGGCTTCTATTGACAAATGCGTCAATCATGAACAATTCCTTGGCATGAAGCCTAACGACCAATCACAGGCTTGGCTGTATCGTGCCGCCATTTACCAGAATGTTATCCAATCGGGTGATGAAGCCTTGATGGCTAAGGCTCCCAACGCTTTGGAAGTCGTCTACGAATCACTGATGAACTGCATGAAGAACCCTGATTTCCTTGAAGATAACAAGCAGGAGATCTACCAGCGTGTGGGTTCGGTCATGACCACCTATTATACTAAAGGTGCCGATGACTACAATACTGGTAAGTTTGCCGAGGCTGCTCCTATGTTCAAGAAGGCTTATGACATTGCCAAGTCGCTTGGTAGTGCCGATGCCAACGAAATGCTGAACCTGGCCGCCACTTCTTCTTTGAGAGCTGAAGACTACAACACGGCTTTGGCCTATTTTACCGAGGTGAAGAATAATGGAACGGAGACTGCCGAGCTTTATCGTCACCTTGCCGCTTGCTACAACGGTCTGGGCAATGCCGAACAAGCCATGGCCATGATCAACGCAGGTCTGGAGAAGGATCCCAGCGACGCTAACCTCATTCTTGAAAAGGTGAATGCCTACCTGAAGGAAGGCAAGGGCGCCGAAGCTGTTCAAGACCTTACCAAGCTTCTTGAGCTCGACCCCAATAACGCTCAGCTGCTCTTCGTGCTTGGCACCATCTACGGTGATGAGACCAACGAAGGTCTTTATGACACCGACAAGGCTCGTCAGTACTACGAGCAAGCCCTCAGCATCAAGCCCGACTACTACGATGCCACTTACAACATCGGCGTACTTTACACCACGATGGCCAACAAGTACATCGAACAGGCCAACGAAATCACCGGTTTCTCAAAGAAGGAACAGGATCAGTACAACAGCCTGATTGAGCAAGGTAACGAACTGCTTCGCACGGGTCTGCCGTATCTGAAGCAAGCCTACGATGCCCAGCCTTCCGATGATGTGAAGAACGTGTTGCGTTCCATTTACGTGAAGCTGAACATGATGGAGGAAGTCAAGGCCTTGGAGAACAAATAAGTTTGATTTTCCCCATGGATTTATGGAGCCTCGAGGAAACTCGAGGCTTTTTTTTGTGCATTTTTGTGTGATTTTCTTTGAAATTTCATAAAATCACTATATTTGCAAGATAAATCTTTACTTCGAAAAGCATAGTGACCTTGCAAAAACTAACTCATATTCCATATTATTATGTTTGAAATCTTACACAAAGAAACCTTCGCGGCCGAGACCTACCTCATGGACGTCTATGCGCCGCGTATCGCCCATTCGGCTCTTCCGGGTCAGTTCCTCATCATCAAGATGGAGGAAAACTCGGAACGTATCCCGTTGACAATTAGCGACTACCATCGCGTTAGGGGAACGGTGACCATCGTCTTTAAGGCCATTGGCGAATCCACCAAGAAAATGGCTGAATACAAGGAAGGCGACCGCTTCGCCGACATCGTCGGTCCCTTGGGCAAGCCTTCCGAGTTTGCCACCATGACGGCTGAAGAACTGCGCAAGCGCTCGTTCGTCTTCATCGGAGGCGGTGTAGGTATTGCTCCGATCTATCCCCAAGTGAAATGGTTGAACGACCATGGTGCCACGGCCGACTGTATCATTGGCGCTCGTACCAAAGACTTACTCATCTTCGAAAAGGAACTGGCTGAGGTCAGTAACTTGTATGTCACTTCCGATGACGGCTCTACAGGTCGTAAGGGCTTGGTGACCGACGTGCTGCGTCAATTGGTTGCCAGCGGCAAACAGTATGACGAGGCTGTGGCCATCGGTCCTATGATCATGATGAAGTTTGCCACCAAGACCTGCGAGGAGTTGGGTATCCGTTGTACAGTGTCGCTTAACTCGATTATGGTCGACGGCACGGGTATGTGCGGTGCCTGCCGTGTGAGCATCGCCGGCAAGACCAAGTTCACCTGCATCGATGGTCCCGAATTCCTGGGTAAAGACGTAGACTTCGATGAGGCCATGAAACGTCAAGCCATGTATAATAATGTGGTGACGCGCAAGCAGCTTGAGGCCGAGGAGAAAGCCGAAGGCCATAAGTGCCATATCGGAGGTATTTCTGAAGAGACCTTCGACAAGAAAAAGCGTGTGCCAGTGCCGGAGCAGAAACCTGAGATTCGTGCCCACAACTTCGATGAAGTGTGCTTAGGCTATTCGGCCGATATGGCCGTCATGGAGGCCCAGCGTTGCCTGCACTGCAAGAGCCCGCAATGTGTGGAACATTGCCCCGTCAATGTCGATATCCCTGGCTTTATTGCCCGTGTGGCCAAAGGTGACTTCGAAGGTGCTGCTGGTGTCATCAGCTGCGACTCGGCACTGCCGGCCGTTTGCGGTCGCGTGTGCCCGCAGGAGACCCAGTGCGAAGGCGCTTGCGTGATGGGCAAGAAGTTCGAGCCTATTGCCATCGGTAAGTTGGAGCGTTTCGTCGGCGACTACGCCATCGAGCACGACCTGCATTTTAGTAGCCAAAGCATCCCGAACGGACACAAGGTGGCCATCATCGGTAGCGGTCCTTCAGGTTTGACCTGCGCCAAGGACTTGTTGTCGATGGGCTATGATGTCACCATCTTCGAGGCCTTGCACGAATTGGGTGGCGTGCTGATGTATGGCATCCCGTCGTTCCGTCTGCCTAAGGACACGGTAGTGAAGAAAGAAGTGGAAAGCGTGCGCAAGTTGGGCGCCAAGTTCGAGAAAGATGTGGTTGTTGGTCGCACCATCACCATCGACGAATTGATGAAACGAGAAGGCTTTGAGGCTGTCTTCGTCGGTTCGGGAGCTGGTTTCCCGATGATGATGAACGTGCCGGGCGAGAACCTCTGCGGTGTGGTTTCAGCTAACGAGTTCCTGACCCGTAACAACCTGCTCTTCGCCTATAAGGAAGGCTATCAGACCCCGAACTTCGTGGGTAAGAAAGTCGCTGTGGTCGGTGGTGGTAATGTGGCCATGGACGCTGCACGTACCGCCTTGCGTCTTGGTGCCGAGGTGCATATCGTCTATCGTCGTTCCGAGGCCGAGTTGCCTGCGAGAGTAGAGGAGGTGCACCACGCCAAGGAAGAAGGCGTCATCTTCGACCTGCTGACGGCTCCTGTTGAGGTGCTGGGTGACGAAAATGGCTGGGTGAAAGGCTTCAAGTGCGTGAAATGCGAATTAGGAGAGCCTGATGCCTCTGGTCGTAGAAGCCCTGTTCCGATCAAGGACTCTGAGTTTGTCCTCGATGTCGACATGATCATCATGGCACTAGGTACTTCGCCGAATCCGCTCATTGGTAGCACGACCCGTAACCTCAATCTCAATAAGAAGGGTTGCATCGTGGCCGACGAAGTGGGTACCACCTCACGTCCTGGCATCTTCGCCGGTGGAGATGCGGTGAGTGGTGCCGCCACGGTCATCCTCGCCATGGGCGCCGGCAAGAAAGCCGCGAAAGCCATTGACGAGTACATTAAGAGCCTGCATTAATTAGACTATGGCACATGGCTAATGGCCTATGGCTTGCCTTCACGTGAGGGCAGCCATAGGCCATTGTCATAAGCCATAGTTCATACAAACTATTCCTTTATCTCCACATAAAACACTGTCGGGTCGTCGTCTTCGCAGAACGACTCGTCCGTATAGTATTGTCCGGGCTTGTCGTCGTCTTGGAAGAGGATGAGCGTCACCTTCTTGAAGGGGATAGGCTGTCCGTTTTTGCTGTAACGCTCGATGTCGGCTTCGGTGAGGCCTTCCATGCGCATCATCTTGAGCATCATGGCCAGGTCGAGGTTGACGTTGAGCAGGTCTTGTTTCCACTCGATGCTGATGACTGCCGTGGTGTAAAGTTTGAAATTCTTGACTTCAATCTTTTTCATAGGTTGAATTTTTCTGCAAAGATGAGAAATTTGTACGAAGTTTGCGGTCGTTTGCTGCAAAATTTATACTTTTGTACAACTTTTAAAAACTATGACAATGCGTAAAACTTTGATTATCATCGCAATGGCTTTATTTGCCATGCCTTTGTTCGCGCAAACCGTTGAAAGCGTGGACGTTTCAAAAGCCATAAACGGAAAATTCACGACTACGGCGGGTGACTGCACCATTGAAGGTACTGTCGTGAACGGTAAGAAAGATGGCACTTGGATGGAATATTTCAATAACAACACTTATCTACCCAAGAAGATTGTGAATTATCAAAACGGTAAGAAAGAAGGTCTTTATATCGAGATTGACAAGACGGGTTCGATTACGAAAAAGGCTGAGTATAAGAACGATATGCTTGAAGGGCAGTGCAGTGAATGGTATCGTGGCGGTCGTCTTAAGGAGATGCATACTTATAAAAATGGAGCCATGGACGGGAAGCAAGTCCTTTGCTATGAAAAGGGTGGCAATCTTGAAGTGTCGGAGTATAAAAATGGTTTCCGCAACGGCGTGACTACATGGTTCTATGAGAGTGGCGTGAAGAAAATGACCATTGAATATAAGGACGGCCAGTTCGATGGTCTTCAACAGTCTTTTTATGAGGATGGATCGCTCAAGAAAGAGGCTTCCTATAAGAACGGCAAACTGCAAGGAAAGGTGAAGACCTACGCCGAGAAGCAGAAACCGCAGACTGATAAAGAAAAGGAACTCAAGAAAGCGAAGGACGTTAAATTGGATACGAAAAAGCGTTGACCCGTCATTTTAGAATAATTGTCTTTTTATTGATATTGTTGGGCATGGGGCTAGCACGGCTTCATGCCCAAGATACTATTATTCTGCAATCTGTTGAGGTGATTGGCGACAAGGAGACGATTGAGGCATTGAAACCTTTGGTGGCGCGCAAGCTTGATACCCTCGTGTTGCAGTCCAAAAGCACGTCAAGTCTCTCAGATTTGTTGATTCAGCATAGTCCCGTATTCATCAAAACTTACGGTCCAGGTGGTGTTTCCACGGCCTCGTTTCGAGGCACGACGGCCAGCCATACCCTTGTGCTTTGGAACGGTTTCCAACTTAATGCGCCGAGTCTCGGGCAAGTCGATTTCAGCACCATCCCTGTGTTTCTAGCCGATGACGTGAGTCTCAACTGGGGCAGTGGCACTTCCAATAATAGTGGTGGCTTGGGCGGTGCAGTTAACATTGACAACACACACCATTTTGGCGACGGACTATTGCTTGACTTGAAGCAAACCTACGGCAGCTTCAACACTTTGGGTAGTTTTATCACGGTAGGCAATTATGGCAAGCGGTTTTCTTTTCGTGTGAAGGCGTACCGCAACTCGTCGGACAATGATTTTGAGTACCAGAATTTGGCTACTATTCCGCATCAGATGATGAAACAGCGTAATGCTGATTTTGTCGACTATGGCGTGATGCCTGAATTGAGTTTGATGTTGGGAAAGAATGTGATTTCTGTTTCTTCTTGGAACCAGTGGAACAACCGCAACCTACCGCCCATCATGCCCAACGTGTTTAATGTCAATTCCGAAGAATGGACAGGCGACAACTTCTCACGCAATTTCCTTTCATGGAAGACCTATTGGAATACAGGTACCCTGCAGCTGAAGTCGGCGGCCTTTGTCGAGAACCAAAGGTATTTCTTGTTGACGCGTAACCCCATTACTGACGACACCGTCACCTTTATTAATTCTGAAAACCACGCCACAATCCTTCACCAAATTGCCAATCTGGAGCAGCATCTCTACCAAAGCTGGACCTTGAAGGCCAAACTGCAATGGGACAACGAGCAGGTGAGGAGCAACAACTATGAAGGCATGAAACGTCGCAACCTGGTGTCGGCCTATGCGGCAGTCAACGGCGAGCCTTTCGACTGTGGCCAACTCAACCTTACAGCGCGCTACGACTGGACTGACGGCAAGGCCATGGGTCTGTTCCCGACAGCCACTTTCTCCTATCAGTTACCTTTCTACAAGGCCATGAGCTTCACTTTGGGCTACAGCCACAATTACAGAAATCCTTCCTTGAACGACCTCTATTGGTATCCGGGAGGCAACCCCGACCTATTGCCCGAGAATGGGCGCACCGTCGACTTGGCCGTGAAATATGGCCTGCAAAAAGGTCCTTTCAAGTTCGACCTGCGCACGGGTGGCTATTTTTCCAACGTGAAGAACTGGATCCAATGGATGCCGACTTCCTACCGTTTTTGGGTGCCTGAAAATGTGTCCAAGGTTTACGCACGCGGCATAGAGAACCACGTCGATGCTGCCTTTGTTAAGGAAAATTGGAAAGTTACGCTTTCGGGCAACTACGTTTTCACCGTCACCACCGACGAGAGTGAGAAAGCCTACCAGCAGGGCACCAATGGCAAACAGCTCATTTATATCCCGCGCCACCATGCCAACGTCTTCCTCAATACCCAGTGGAAGACTTGGAATCTAAGTTACACCGTTGAAGTGACGGGACGGCGCAGCACCTCCTACAACGAACAGGAGTTCTTTGCCTACGACCTTCCTTCGTATGTGTTGCATCATGTTGCCATAGGCAAGCAAATCAAGAAGTTCCGCATCGAATTGCGTTGCAACAACCTTACCGACAAAGACTATCAAAACGTCATCTGGCGTGCCATGCCGGGCAGGAGTTTTGAGGTGATGGGGGAGTTTAGGTATTAGTTTAGGGTTTAGGGTTTGGAGTTTAGAGTATGGCATTTAAATATATTCTTCTCGGATATCTGATTCTTATCAATCTTGTGGGCTTTTTCCTTTATGGCCTCGACAAGGCGAAGGCGAAGCGCAAGGGAGGTCGCATTCCAGAGCGAACATTGCTTTGGATGGCTCGCATTGGCGGGGGAGCGGGTTGTTGGCTCGGCATGTTGCTCTTCAGGCATAAAACCAAGCATATTCGCTTTAGGATTCTTGTCCCGCTTTGGACGATTATCTGGGCAGTAGGGATAGTGATGCTTATTCTTAAAACATCGCAGCCATAGATGCCCGCCTGCGCATAAGTCAACGTTAGCATGACATGGCTTCTGGTTCCAAATTGTGTGGTAGGATGGAATGTGGTACGATTGTTGCAGGAAGAAAGCCAAACCTAACAAAAACAATTAAGCATTATGTGGATCATCATCACATCAATACTTGTCGCCCTGGTCATCATCGCCATCATGGTGATTAAAGCTACAGGACGTCCTATCATGAACAAACCCACCTGGAAGGGTGGTATCATCTCCTTCCTGGTGGGATTGCTTCCTGTCTATCTCCTGCTCTGCCTCTTCGGCGTCATGGGCATTGTGCGCGAAGAGGAGTTCTGACGCTTACTTCAAATCGATGAAAGGCACTGAGTTGCCCAGCATGTACTGTGGCATCTTGCCATCCCATTTCTGTACGGCCTCGTAGTTCACCAGTTTGGGGTTGCTTTCCAAAGCAGCCGCCTTGATGCTCATGGCCTCAGCCTCGGCTTGGGCCTTGATCTTCGTTTGCTTGGCCTGCTCTTCCACTTGGATGGTGACGTTCTTGGCCTTCAGGGCATTCTGTTCAGCAACCTGTTTCTCCTTGATGGCAGTCTCGAAGTCGTCGTCGAAGTCGATGTTGGTGATCTGGAATTGGACATTCATGAAATAGTTGCTGTCAAGAGCCTCCCGGAGAGAAATCTCGATTTCGCGTCGTACGGCGTCACGGTTTTCAACGATTTCTGTTGCCGCAAAATTACCAAAGCTTTGTTTCATGGCTGAGCGGATGAAGGGCACCACGATACGGTTGTGGTAGTCGTCGCCTACGTTCTTCATTAGCTTGCTGACGTTTTCGCGCACGAGGTCGTAGTTGATGGTGTATTCCACCTCTGAAGTCTGCACGTCGCGGGTGTAACTGTTTTCTTTGCCGTCAAACTTTTTCTGCTGCACGTTCACGCGCTTGATGGTCTGGATGAACGGGATTTTCATGTGAAGGCCGTCGCCGATGACCTCGTCACTCATCTTGCCGAAGGTGGCGAGCACACCGCGTTCCGACGAACGGATGGTGTAGAACGAGGAGAAGAATACCAAAATGGCAAAGAGTCCCACAATGCCCCAAACGATGTAACGTCCGATTTTCTTTTTGTTGGGGTTGATGTTGATGTTAGTGTAAGGTTGATTCATGGTTGTACTGTTTTGAATTGTTGATTTGTGGGCAAAAGTACACAATAATTTGAAATCTTGGCCTTTTTCTATTTGTGTCGGAATTTTGTTTATCTTTGCCTTTTCATACTGATACGAATACAAAATACTTAAAACAATGAATAACAGACTTTTAGATAGCAAACTTCCGTATTTGGTGGCCGACATGAACCTGGCTGCTTGGGGACGCAAGGAAATTGAAGTATCGGAACACGAAATGCCTGGCCTGATGTCGCTGCGCAATAAGTACGGCGACACGAAGCCGCTGAAGGGAGCCAAGATCATGGGCTCACTGCACATGACCATCCAAACGGCCTGCCTGATTGAGACTTTGGTCAAGTTGGGTGCCACGGTGCGTTGGTGCTCGTGCAACATCTATTCCACGCAAGACCACGCTGCTGCTGCCATTGCCGAGACGGGTACCGCCGTCTTCGCTTGGAAAGGTGAGACGCTTGAAGACTATTGGTGGTGCACCAAACGCGCTATCACCTTCCCCGATGGCACGGGTCCGGACCTCATCGTGGACGATGGTGGCGATGCCACCTTGCTGATTCACAAAGGCTATGCCTGCGAAAACGACCCCAAACTTCTTGACGCACCCACGGGTAGTGCCGAAGAGGCTGCACTGATGAGCGTCATCAAGGCAACCTATAAAGAAAATCCTACTTTCTGGCATACGGTTGTGGCTGGCTGGAAGGGCGTTTCGGAAGAGACTACCACGGGCGTGCACCGTCTTTATCAGATGCACGAGCGCGGTGAGTTGCTTGTTCCCGCCATCAATGTGAACGACTCAGTGACCAAGTCGAAGTTCGACAACCTATATGGCTGCCGCGAGTCGTTGGCCGACGGTATCAAGCGCGCCACCGACGTGATGATTGCCGGCAAGGTGGTTGTGGTGTGCGGCTATGGCGAAGTGGGCAAGGGTTGCTCACACTCCATGAAGAGCTATGGCGCCCGTGTGCTTGTCACCGAAATCGACCCCATTTGCGCCCTGCAAGCCGCCATGGAAGGCTTCGAGGTTACGACGATGGAAGAGGCCGTCAAGGAAGGCAATATCTTTGTCACCACGACGGGCAATTGCGATGTCATCACGCTGGAGCACATCCTCAAGATGAAAGACCAGGCCATCGTATGCAACATCGGTCACTTCGACAACGAAATCCAGGTGGACCGCCTTGAAAAGACCGAGCATCTGAAGGAGAAAATTAACATCAAGCCGCAAGTTGACAAGTATGTCTTCGATGACGGTCACTGCATCTTTCTGTTGGCTTCAGGCCGTTTGGTCAACCTCGGCTGTGCCACGGGTCACGCCAGCTTTGTGATGAGCAACTCGTTCACCAACCAGACCTTGGCCCAGATGGACCTTTGGGAGAAACGTGGACAATATAAAGTAGGTGTCTACTGCCTGCCCAAGTATTTGGACGAGGAAGTTGCCCGCTTGCACCTTGAGAAGATTGGCGTGAAGCTCACCAAGCTCACGCAGAAGCAGGCTGACTACATCGGCGTGCCCGTTGAGGGACCCTACAAGTCGGACATCTACCGCTATTGATGCGCTTTTAAGGCATTGTGAAGCATGTAATCTGTTCTGTCCGTTGGCTGTAACGGAACCTTCCAGGTTTCATGCTTCATTATTTTTTTCAGTTTTATGCCCAAGAGTGCCCCATACCGATTAATGTAGGTTTCCTGTTTATCGGCACCTTCGTAAAAGAAAGAGCCAAGGTTTTCAAATTCGGCCACGGAACGGCTTGTCAGGTTGGTCCTCAGCATGCCATAAAGAGCGATGCCAAAGAGATGGTACCAAGCGCCGTAGTTGTCGCCTATCTCTTTGGAGTCATGACGAATATAGGCCAGTTTCTTTTGCAACGGGTCGTTTCGGCGGCCTTTTCGATGTGGGTCGCCAGCTAGGACATTCTCACAGGTCAGTAAAGTCAGGTAAATGTTGCCCTTGTTGAGGATATAGCTTTCTTCAAACAAGTCGTGGGGCAGGACTCCGCCATCGGGATAAGCCATGATGCGCTTCGTCAAGGCTTTTTCTTGGCCAGTGATGCAATATCGCGCAGTCCAACCGCAGGCAAGACATAGGAAGAGTTTGCTGCCTATTACAAAAGGGCTGGGGAAGTCTTGTTGCTTACCGATGACATGGCACCCCAATCTATGCCAAAAACCGAAGAGCAAATAACCCTTTGCATCAGGCGACCAGTCATGTTCTTCACCTGGAGAGGGGACAAGGTTTGGATAATGCTGCAGCATGATTTCACGGCATTTGTTGGCCAGCCTGTCAATGTCTATTGGAACTGTTCCCCCGATTTCAAATATTTCAATAGGCTCGTCTTCAATGGTTTGTGGGAGCGTACCATTAAAGAGTATGTTCAATAGTTTTATGGGAATGGTGTCGAGCTTCCTGATCAGGAAGGAATCGCCTTTGGGATCAATCAGCTTCAAGCTGTTTTGCTGGTAATGCCTGGCTGAGTAATGGTGCTCGATCCATGTATAGAAATTGAAGCTTTGTTGCTGAAACCTTGTTTCTAGCGCGACAAATTCGGCACTTGCGTAGTCGAGGGTTAGCGTTGACGGGTCAATCAGGTCGACATGCCTTGTATGGAAAGCCAATGGTCTCGATTGGCCGAAGCCAAAGGAGAGGATGGCAATGAACCAGACCAAAAGTGCTGATTTTCTCATAGTTTCAAGCGGAAAGAAAAGGCAAAAATAGAAAAAATAGGCTATCATTAATTGTCTTTTGTCTTTTGCTCCTAGTTTCAGCGATTTTATTATTTTTGCAAATGGAAAATTCCTATTGGGATTTCCTTTTTTTGAAGTATGAAAATAGCAGTTAATACGCGTTTGTTGCTGAAGAATAGGTTGGAAGGCATCGGGTGGGTGGCCTATGAGACTTTGCGTCGCATGGTCAAGGATCATCCCGATGTGGAGTTCTACTTCATCTTCGACCGTGAGCCCGACCCGATGTTCATCTTCGGCGACAACGTGAAACCCATAGTGTTGTTCCCGCAGGCACGGCATCCTTTCTTGTTCATTTGGTTCTTCGAGTTTTCGGTGACTAAGGCCTTGAAGAAGATCAAGCCCGATTTGTTCTTCTCGCCTGACGGCTACCTTAGCCTTCGATCTGATGTGCCACAAGTGACACAATTCCATGACCTTAACTTCGAGCATTTTCCGAAGGATATGCCGAAAATCCATCTATGGCACTACAAGAAGTATTTCCCGAAGTTTGCTCGTAAGGCCAAACGTATTGTGACAGTGTCGGAGTTTTCGAAGCAGGATATTGTGGAGTGTTACGGCATTGAACCCGAGAAGATAGATGTGGCGTACAATGGTGTGAATGAGAAGTTTGCACCTATTCCTGAAGAAGAGCAGGAAGCTATTCGTGCGAAATATACGAACGGGAATCCGTATTTCATGTTCGTTGGCTCGCTGCATCCGCGCAAGAACTTGGCGCGTTTGTTCACGGCCTTTGACTTGTTCAAGAGTCAGACCCCATCCAACGTCAAGTTGCTGATTGTAGGGGAGAAGCGTTGGTGGTCGGAACCCATCGAGCAGGCCTACAGTTCCATGCGCTTCAAGGGTGAGGTGGTCTTTGCCGGACGGCTCAGTGCTGAAGACCTGCATTTGGTGACGGCAGCGGCCTTGGCATCGGTGTATGTGTCTTATTTCGAGGGTTTTGGCATACCGATTTTGGAGGCTTTCAAGTGCGAAACGCCTGTCGTTACC
>JAEEGI010019122.1_pt1 | contig 13837 bp, 14 predicted proteins | sample 8958751 | NCBI WGS metagenome assembly JAEEGI01 (sample SAMN16246545, study PRJNA631951) | gut metagenome | biome: gut microbiome; feature: rumen; material: KS-attached | host: Bos | place: Iran: Karaj | collected 2018-10
TGCAGCATCGCTAATCATAAGTACTGAACCTTTGTCAGCAAATTCTCTTTGCAAATCAACAGCTTCACATGCTAGCTGAAGAATCTGAAATGGTACCTGAGCAGCATCCTTCAAACATTTTTCCATTATCTCATCTCTAGAAGGGTCTTCCTTTGGGATTGAGTAAGCCTTAGAAAGAGGTTCAAAGGCAATAGCATCATCATCAATGCATTTTAAAAGTTTAACTCTAATATCCTGAGCCTTTTCCATAAGCTCTTTTATTTCAGGTTCTACCTCTGCATATTTCTTTTTTCCAACAGTAAACTCCCCAACCATATCTCCAAGAGCAATTCCAATGCTGGCAACCATAGCACTTGCGCCACCGCCTCCTGGTACTGATGTCTTTGAAGCAAGCTTCTCTGTAAATTCCTGCAGTGTTGAATTAGTCAAACTCATAGCATTTCTCCTTTTATATAATGCAAAAAAGACCTTGGCAATCCAAGGTCTAATCAGTAATAAAGTCAAAAATAGTCATCTGGTCAGAATCGGCTACTAAATTGTCGTAGTTCTCCTGCTCCTCTGGTGTTAATTCTCTGTGATAAACGTATGTCTCTTGCTTGATAACACCATCCATATCAAAATACATCTGTCTGTATTTTAGATTATCATTTTCTAACATTACTCTAGCCCAATCAATTATCCTAAATTATTCATGACTATTCTATCATACTTCTAAGCCGAACTCACTAGGTAAAAATCGTGGGCATACATTATCTGAAGTTACAATTACAGATGCTGCAAGTGTTGAGCCAATTTCACAAGCCTCTTCAATTGTTTTGCCATATGTTAGACCGATTGTTACACCGGCGAAGAATGAATCTCCAGCACCGGTTGTATCCTTTACATCTACCTTTCTAGCAGGTACAAATCCTGTGTTGCCATCAATATCTGCATAAACAGCACCCTGGCCACCAAGTGTTACAATCATCTTTTTGATCTGCGCCCCCTGGATTTTCTTTGCAAGGATTTCTTCCATCTCCTCTGGTGTTTTCTCTGAATAATCATCCATGAAAAGGATGCCTGCTTCCTGCTGATTGCAAACGAAGCATTCTACATTCTTTAAGAAATCTCTACGTTCAACAGCGATACTCATGTTTGATACAGCTGCATAAACCTTTAGATTATACTTTTCTGCATATTTGAATACTCTTTTGATGGAATCCTTTTCCATATCAATCTCAAGAGCAATACTATCTGCATCTTTGAAAATCTCATCACCCTGTTCATCAAGAATATCGTTGATTACAGAAAGATCAGGACGCTTTGAAATAGATGCAACAACGTCTCCATGATTATCAAAAACTGCAAGCCACTTTCCCATTCCATCAGGAGTGCGGCGAACAAATCTTGTATCTACCTTGTGGTTGTTAAGCTTTTCAAGTACGCCTGTACCGATACCGCTTTCATCTACAAGACTAACAAATGTAGGACGAAGCTCAACATTTGCAATATCCTCTACAACGTTTCGGCTAACTCCACCGTGTACTTCCTCTACAGTACCAACATTTCTACCTGCTGGAATATAGCTTGCTGTAGAGTGACCTTTAATATCAATAAAAACTGCTCCTAGTACTACAATTCCCATTATTAATTACTCCTTTTTAAACAATGTATAAATACTATCACATGCTTTTAGAATTTTAAACAATAATTTACTACCAATGTGTTGTCCTTTATAATATACCTAAATTGTTACATAACTATGATACGAGGTATACCATGATTAAAGTAGACTTAATTACAGGATTCTTGGGTAGCGGCAAAACTACCTTTCTTAAAAAATATGCAAATCACTTCATTTCCCAGGGCAAACGTATTGGAATACTGGAAAACGACTACGGCGCAGTAAATGTTGATATGCTCCTACTCAATGATTTGCGCGGGGACAATTGCGAGCTTGAAATGGTTGCCGGTGGATGTGACGCCGATTGCCACAAGCGCCGTTTTAAAACAAAGCTTATCGCAATGGCCATGAGCGGTTATGATAGAGTTATCATTGAGCCATCAGGTATTTTTGATGTAGATGAGTTTTTTGATGTTCTCAGAGATGAACCACTTGATAGATGGTATGAAATAGGTACAGTTTTAACTATTGTTGATGCTAGACTAGAGGATAATCTTTCTGATGATTCAGATTTCTTCTTAGCCAGCCAAATAGCAAACGCTGGGCGCATCATTCTCAGCAGAACTCAACTTACAGACTTGGAGCATATTGAAAACACCAAGTCTCATTTAAAATCTGCGGCAGAAAAAGCAAACCTTAATATCAATATTGATTCTATTGTCTTTGATAAAAATTGGGATGATTTAGATGATAATGATTTTGAATTAATCTCAAACAGCAGCTATGCTTCAAGATCATACATAAAAAAAATAACCACTGATGACAGTGGTTATAAAACAGTTTATTTTCTTGAGCTCCCATTGAAAAAGGAATGCCTAAAAGAAAAAATCGATACTCTTATGACTGATTCATCATTTGGTGAAATCCTTCGAGCAAAGGGCTTCTTTAATGAGGACGATACTTGGTATCAGTTCAACGTCACAAAAAATGAATTTGAACTAACACCAATGTCTGTAGGTCAGCAAGTCTTCATTGTTATTGGTGAAAACCTTAATGAAAGCAAAATCCGTGAATTTATGGAAGCCGATAATTAAGCTTCTGTTATCTTGCCTGCAATTGCTGTTGCTGCAGCTGTTGCAGGGCTTGCAAGATAAATCTGAACCTTGCTAGTTCCCATTCTTCCAAGGAAATTTCTATTGTTAGTGGCAACCACCACTTCATTATCTGAAAGGATTCCTCCTCCTCTTCCACAGCACAAACCACAGCCTGGAGTAGTGATAATCGCACCGGCATCTGAAAGAATTTCAAGTGTACCGTCAGCTAAGGCCTCTCTATAAATCTTGCGACTGGCAGGAGTAACAATCATTTTTACAAATGGCGCAACATGCTTTCCCTTTAAAATTGTTGCCGCTGTTCTAAGATCCTCTAATCTTCCATTTGTGCATGAGCCAAGGAATACCTGATCAACCTTTGTCCCCTTAAGCTCAGAAACTGGATGAATGTTATCCACCAACGATGGACAAGCCAACACAGGAACCATATCCTCTGCTCTATATCTGAGGATTCTTGAATACTTTGCATCATTATCTGGCTTGAGAGCCTTAATGCTATCGTCATATTCTATCTTGCAATAGTCGCATGTCTTATCATCAGGAACAAACAATCCGCACTTTGCTCCAGCTTCCACAGCCATATTAGACATAGTCATTCGGCTAGCCACGCTCATGGCATCTACTGTACTTCCTGTAAATTCGATAGCCTGATAGGTAGCTCCTGATGCAGTCAAATCCCCAATTATTCTAAGAATGATATCCTTGGATGTAACATTTCCAGGCAAAGTACCATCTATTTCTATTTTGATAGTCTCTGGAACCTTTATCCAAAGTTGACCTGTTCCAAGGATGCCAGCCATTTCCGTATATCCGATACCTGTTGAGAAGGCACCAACGCAGCCATAAGTAACTGTATGGCTATCCGTTCCAAATGCAATATCTCCTGGCTTTACATATCCAGCTTCTGTCATAAGCTGGTGACAAATTCCATCTGTTCTATGAACATTTTTGATGCCATATTTCTTGGCAAATTCATCTCCCTCTCTGAAATGACGTGTGTCATCTACCTGAGTTGCAGGAAGGAAATGATCATATATAAGAACAACGCTGTCAGGATTTTTTACCTTTGAAAAACCCATCTCTTCAAACTTCTGAACAGCAAAAGGAACCATGATGTCATCAATCATGCACCAATCAACATCTACTGTGACAATGTCTCCAGGTTTTACATCATGTCCTACTTTATTTCCAATTATTTTCTCTACTAATGTCTTTCCCATTTTCTCACCATCAATCCAATCCATTACGCTTTCTCATAGCTTTTACCAAGCCACCTGCCTCAAGTATTTCAAGAAGATTATCAGGTAGTGAGGCTATTTCATAGGATTTACCATTAACCACGATTTCTTTGCCTGGTGTAACTTCAGCAATATCTCCCTCTTTTACCTCGTCATACAAATCCTGATTTTCTATTAAAAGCAAGCCATTATTGATGGCATTTCTGAAAAAGATTCTTGCGTAGGATTTTGCAACAACGCATGACACCCCAAGTGCCTTTACAACCTCTGGCGCCTGCTCTCTTGAAGAACCGCAGCCAAAGTTGTTGCCTGCTACAATCATATCTCCTGGCTGAATCTGTGATGCCAAATCAGGACGCAGTGGACTAAAAGCGTAAGGCTTCATTTCCTCCACCGTCTTAAATGCCAAGTACTCTGTAGGAAGAATTATATCTGTATCGATGTCGTCACCCAGAACCCATATTTTCGCAGTAAATTTATCACTCATAAATTCTCTCCAATCTAGTCTATGCACATAATCTTACATTAACAATCATTAACTCTCTTCCTTCGACTACATGTCTCATTCAGAGAGCTAATAGATTGTTAATTAGATTATGTTCTAAACTTTATCTGCAGTAGTTATAAATCCTGTAACCGCGGATGCAGTAACGGTTGCCGCTGATGCAAGATATACAAAGGAATCTTTATGGCCAGCTCTTCCCTTAAAGTTGCGAGTGCCTGTAGAGATAAGAGTTTCACCTTCACCGATTACTCCCTGGCATGCGCCCCAGCACACCGAACAATTTGGATTCATAACCATAGCCCCTGCAGCCATAAATATATCAAGGAGCCCTTCCTTTAGAGCCTGCTTGTACACTTCACGACTGGCAGGAACCACCAAAAATCTTACGCCCTCAGCAACATGCTTTCCTTTGATTACTTCTGCACCAACTCTCAAATCCTCGATACGTCCGTTGTTACAGCTACCAAGAAATGCCTCGTTAATCTTTGTACCTACACATTCAGATGCTGGTACAACACTGTCTACAAAATGAGGCTTTGCAACAATTGGCTGAATCTCAGATAAATCAATATCATAAACTTCTGCAAACACTGCATCTTCGTCTGATGAGAACAATGCTTTAGGCTCACGTCCATGGGCCTTTAAATATTCCATTGCTACATCATCGACCTCCATAAGAGCTGTCTTTGCACCAGCTTCAACACACAAATTGCAGATTGAGATTCTATCAGCAATTGAAAGGTCATGTAGCCCCTCTCCTGCAAATTCCATTGCCTTATAATTTGCTCCATTGGCAGAGATTCTTCCGATTATGGTAAGGATTAAATCTCTGGCATATACGCCCTTATTGAGCTTTCCATGAAGATTAAAGCGAATTGTCTCAGGTACTAACAGCCATGATGTTCCTGTGACCATGGCGTACAAATAATCTGTACATCCAACCCCTGTTCCAAAAGCACCTAATGCTCCATAAGCACAAGTATGTGAATCCGCGCCAAAAATCAGCTCGCCGGGACGTACGTGCTTTTCCATCATTACCTGATGGCACACACCTTCTCCCTCATAGAAAGTGATTCCATGCTCTCTTGCAAAGTCTCTCATCTTTTTATGGCTTGCTGCTGTTTTAGGGCTATCAGCAGGGATATTATGATCAATAACCCACACAAGCTTATCAACATCTGCAATACGTGGATGCTTTAAATTGTTGTACATGTCTATTGTAAGATGAGTAGTTCCATCATTACTCATCAATCTATCAAGTGTTACTGTCTCGATATCGCCAGCCTTACAGCTTTCCTTTCCTGCTGCTGAGGCGATAATCTTTTCTGCCATTGTCATTCCCATATCTAATCCTCCTTATCCAAAGATGCTATAAGACCGCCTTGATCCAAAATTTCCTGCATCTTTTCAGGTAGCTTAGTACAAGAATACTCTTTTCCATTTGCTTTAATGATGCCAGCATTCAAATCCAGTTCCATTTCATCACCATCTTTCACTACATCATAAAGCTCTTTACTGACAATAACCGGCATGCCAATATTAATGGAATTTCTATAAAAAATACGAGCGAATGATTTAGCTATAACTGCTTTAACTCCTAGTGCTTTTAGTACGCTTGGTGCCTGCTCTCTTGATGAACCACATCCAAAGTTTTCATCAGCCACAACAAAATCGCCAGGCTTAACCTGAGATGCAAAATCACCATTTAGGGACTCAAATGTATGCACTTTCATTTCGTCTATTGTGGGAAAAAGTAGATACTGTGAAGCGATAATCTGATCTGTATCTACATCTTTGTGAAATCTAAATACCTTGCCCATATTTCCTCCTTTTACATGTTGTCACATTTTCTAGTTAATCTATTCTACCTTAATTCTTTAGCGATTTAAAGAGGTAAAAACTTCAAAAAATCATAAGATTGTTATATTATATGTAAATATGATTTTTGATAGGAGTTAATAAATGAATTTAGTTTTAGTTGGACGAATCTTCTCAATCTTGGCATGTATCCTTATGGTTCTGATTGGATACCTCAAGCACAAGAAAACAATTCTTTGGGCACAGAACCTACAGTTTGTTCTATTCTCTATATCCTATGCCTGCCTTGGTGGTATTGCGGCAGTTGTAGGAAACATGGTTAGCCTACTTAGAAACCTTATCTGTCTTAAATGGAATCTTACTGTTCCACTTCAGATTTTTTTCATTGGCTTCCAGGGAGTATTCACCTTCATAACTACTCAAAACAGATGGATTGATTGGCTTCCATTTGCCGCAGCCACTATGATTACACTTTCACTTAGATCTAAAAAGGATTTGATGATAAAGCTTGGATGCATCGGAAGTATTCTTTGTTTTGGAACTTATGATTTCTTCCTTAAGAACTGGGTTGTATTTGCATTCGATGTTTTCTCACTTGTCACAAGTTTAATCGGTGTATATAGAATTCTATTTGATAAAGAAAAAGAGGCCTTTTAAAAGGCCTCTTTCTTATTCTTCAACTTTTCTTGAAAAACCTATCATCAATACATCTTCCTTGTGTGGATGTTTCATAAGATGAATTATAGTTCTAAACTTTTGTGGAACACCTGCCACATTATGCTCTACAACGACCTCTACTCTTGTTTTTCCTTTATTATATGCTTTCAAAAGAGCTGGTCGTGAAAGATTCTCTTCGTATATTTTGTACGACTCTCCCACGCATATTGCTAATGCATTGTGAGTCATATCATCAATAACGCCTGCTGTAGGCGCATCAAAGAAAATCTCTGGATTCTGGTACATCATATAATAGCTATTCTTATACAGATTTCCGAACATTATCATGTCATATTCTGTCTTCATAGCTCTTAAAAGCAGGCTGTGAGTGCTGAATGTTCCCTGCTTCTTAAGGAAATCATCATCGTCAACCATTGGAGCATTGTCTATCATTGCAAGCACAAGGAAATCCTCTTTTTTGAGTGGTCTAGAGAATAAATACCCCTGAACTCTATCACAATCCATATTCTGCAAAAACTTAAGCTGCTCCATGGTCTCTACACCTTCAGCTATAGTGTTTAGGCTAAGACGTCTTGCAAAGAAAAATACAGTTTCAAGGGTACCACGTCCCCTATCATCCTGACAATTATCTTCCAAGAAAGCTTTATCAACTTTCAAAAAACTAACTGGCAGATTCTTTACAAACTGTAATGATGTAAAGCCTGCGCCAAAATCATCTATAGCGATTTTAACACCGGTATCTGCAATGTTTCTGGCCCACTCTTCTATGGATTGTAAATTTTCCACAGCAAGAGCTGATTCTGTGATTTCCACCTCGAACATCTCTGGCTTTACTTTATATGTTGTAAGAATGGCTTGTAATTTGCGATAAAAATCTTTTTCTTTTACATGCCATCTAGAGAAATTGACAGCAATTGGAACTGCTTTGTCTCCCATTTCATGAATGGTTCGGCAAGCTTCCTCAGCCATATACCAATCTAAGATATTAATATCATCTGTCTTTTCAAGTCTCGGTATGAATTTGTCTGGGCTGATTATTTCCCCATTGGGCTTCACCCATCTAACAAGTGCTTCTGCACTAACTATTTTACCAGTACTGGCATCGTACTGTGGTTGATAATATGCTTTGATTTCACGATTCTCAATAGCATTTACTACTTTATCCAAGAAAGAAGTACTCATAAAATCCTCAATTACTACATCCTAAGCATTAACTCACGATCAATAACTTCCCCATTTCGATAATAAACTCGAGGAACTCGTTTGCTAACTGCACAAGTTAATTCATAAGGAATAGTACCTGCACAAGCAGCTAAGTCATCAATACTGTTCTTCTCCCCAAATATTTCAACTTCACTTCCTACGTCTACAGTAGGCATATCAGTAATATCAATCATACACATGTCCATGCAAATTTTACCCCTAAGCTTTGCTGGACCTTCCTTTGTGTAAAGTGAACATTTATTAGAAAGACTTCTAAGAAATCCATCTGCATAACCATATGGCAAAACGCCAATACGTGTAGGTTTGTCTGTAACAAACATTCCGCCATAGCTGACAGCTGTTCCTTCTGGATAAATCTTGATTGTACTGACAGTTGTCTTCATGGTCATAGCTGGACGAAGTCCCATCTGATGAGCGAACTCACCGTATCCATATAATAGCAGGCCTGGGCGCACCATGTCTAGGTATGTTTCAGGGAATCTGGCAACTGCACCTGTATTTGCACAATGTCTGATTTTAAACTTATGATCAAGCTGTTCTTCAACAGCAGAAATAACTTTTGTAAATAGCTCAAACTGATGTTTTGTGTAATCATCATTTGCCTGCCCAAACTCATCTGCCTCTGCAAAATGAGTGAAGATTCCTTCTGCCTCAAGACCTGGCATCTTGCATGCTTCTACAATGCCGCTAACGCCTGTATCAAAATAGCCATTGTCGCAAAGGTATCCTAAGCGGGACATTCCTGTATCCACTTTAATGTGAACCTTTAAAACGCCTCCAGCCTTTACAGCTTCTGCACTGTACTCATCTGCTTTTGCTTTGCAGGTGATAGCCTGAGTGATTCCGTATTCGATAAGACGAGGAACCTGCTCCTTTGGAGTATGGCCTAAAATAAGAATAGGCATCTTGATGCCATTTACGCGTAACTCTAAAGCCTCATCTGCACTGCTGACAGCAAGATAATCAGCTCCTAATTCCTCAAGGAGCTGACTAACTTGAATACTTCCGTGTCCATATGCATCGGCTTTTACTACGCCAAGAAACTTGACATCACTGCCTATTTTTTCACGAATCTTTGTGTAATTATATGCGATGGCGTCGAGATTAACCTCGGCCCATGTGCGTCTAAGTGTTGATTCCATAATCGTATTGCTCCATTATCTTTTAATGCTCAATACTATTATAGTCATTTATCTTAAAAACTAAAGTACTTTTGATAAGAAGTCCTGTAATCTCTGAGACTTTGGTGAATCAAAAATCTCTGCTGGAGTTCCCTCTTCTTTGATTCCCATTTCGTCGAAGAAAAGTACTCTATCAGCTACTTCTCTTGCAAATCCCATTTCGTGTGTAACAACTACCATTGTCATTCCATCATCAGCAAGTTCCTTCATAAGATTAAGAACCTCGCCAACCATTTCAGGATCAAGTGCAGATGTAGGCTCATCAAACAAAATAACCTCTGGATTCATAGCAAGTGTACGTGCAATGGCAATACGCTGCTTCTGTCCACCAGAAAGGCTGTCTGGATAAGCATTTGCCTTATCTGCAAGACCAACTCTTTCAAGAAGCTCTGTAGCCTTCTTGTTTGCCTCGTCCTCACTCATAAGTCCAAGCTTTACTGGAGCAAGTGTAAGGTTCTTTTGAATTGTAAGATGTGGGAAAAGGTTGAAGTGCTGGAACACCATACCTACACGACGTCTTACATCATTTATATCTACTCCCTTTGCAGTGATATCCTCACCATCAAGATAAATCTTTCCATCTGTAAGATTTTCAAGCTGATTTAATGTACGAATGAATGTAGATTTTCCACAGCCTGATGGTCCGATGATAGCAATAACTTCACCCTTTTCAATCTGCATATTTACATTTTTAAGAACTTCATTCTTTCCAAATGATTTTGATAAGTTTTCTACTTTAATTAATACTTCACTCATGCTATCTCTCCTTAATCAGCCTTTCTTTCTGTTTTGCGTAAGCTCTTTTCCCATTTACCAACAAGCACTGTAAGCAACTCTACGATAATGAGGTAAACGAATGCAACAGCAACAAGTGGAAGGAAAGCCTCGTATGTCTGGCTTCGAATAATATCACCACCACGAGTTAAATCTGTAAGGCCGATGTAACCACAAATTGATGTCTCTTTAATAAGCATAATGAACTCGTTGGCCAAAGCTGGAAGTACATTCTTGATAGCCTGTGGAAGAATGATTGCTGTCATTGTCTGCTTGTGTGAAAGACCAAGGCTTCGTCCTGCTTCCATCTGACCATTGTCGATAGACATGATACCACCACGCATAATCTCTGCTACATATGCACCTGAGTTGATAGCAAAAGCAATGATTGCTACAAGTACCTTCGAAACATTAACTGACTTAAATACAACATAGTAAATAATCAAAAGCTGTACCATCATAGGTGTTCCACGAATGATAGTAAGATATACTTTACATATTCCGTTAAGAATTACATGTGCTCCTGTTTTATCATAAGAGACGCGAATGATTGCTACAAAGAAACCTATAAGTACACCAATAATAACTGCGCAAAGAGCAATTACAAGTGTATTTCTAAGACCTGTTAATAGATACTGATATCTGCCATCCTTTACAAAGTTCGCATAAAGTTTTTCTGTAAATGTCTGTCCGTCAGCTGCTGCATTAGCATCCTTAACAATCATAACCTGCTTTGATGTGATATATGATGTAGAGAAATTAATAGATTTTGCACGCTCTTCTGTCATTGTCATACCTGCAATACCAACATCAGCCTTATGAGAGCTAACTGCATTGATAATTGAATCGAACTCCATATCTTCGATTTCGATGCTCATACCAAGCTTATCACCAATGGCATGCATAATATCCATATCGATACCAACTACTTCGCCACCCTCATAGTATTCATATGGCTTAAAAGTAGCATTAGTTGCAACTACGATTGTACCGTTGTCATATGTAACTCCCTCAGGTGATTCATATGGGAACTTACCCTTTGTATCATCTCCAATGTAATTAGAAATGATTTGGTCTAAAGTACCATCTTCCTGAAGCTCAGCAATAGCACCATTAACCTGCTCTAAAAGCTCATCATTATCCTTTGCAATACAGATTGCATATTCTTCCAATGCAAATGGCTCATCCAAAATAACTAGTGAACCCTCGTTTTCAACACTGGCAATTGCTGGCTGCTCATCTGCTATAACGCAATCGATTTTACCCTGCTTTAAAGCCTGAACTGCATCAGTGATTTTATTGTAACGTTCAACTGTTGTTCCAGCCTGGTCTCCTTCGTAATCACTGGCATAAATGTCACCAGTTGTTCCAAGTTGAACACCGATTTTTGATCCCTCTAAATCATCGATAGATGAAATAGTTTTTGTGTTGTCAGCACTTCCACAGCCAATAAAAAGTGCCGCAAGCATACATGCAAGAATTGTAGCTTTCTTTTTCATATAGTCCGTCTCTCTTTCGTATAATTATTCTTAAATAATGTATTTTTATACTAAAACATAATACCACATAATTATAAAAAATAAAGAGTAAATTTAATAAATATATAAAATAATAGCCCCGATATTCATCGAAGCTATTAATAATATGCATAATATTCATTTTATTCGTATCTTAATGCATCAATCGGATTCATATTTGCAGCATGCTTTGCTGGCGAATATCCGAAGAATACACCTATTGCCATAGAAAATCCCACCGACATATATATACTTGCAATTGAAACCTCTGGCGTATATCCCATAAAGTGGGCAGCGATATTACCAAGTAATAGTCCTACCACTATTCCAATCACTCCACCTATCAAGCAAATGATAATAGCCTCACTTATAAACTGTAGCATTATCATTCCATCAGGAGCCCCTAGCGCTTTTCTTGTACCGATTTCTTTAGTTCTCTCAGTGATTGATACTGTCATAATATTCATTACACCTATACCACCAACTATCAATGCTATTGCCGCAATCATAGAAATAGCAAGAGTCATCTGATTCATTGTTTTTGTATTCTCTTGAATCATAGTTTGATTGCTATATGCATCAACATAAAACTTATCTCCCAATGTGTTTGCCATAGCATCAGTTAAATATGTTTTAATCTCTGTAGATAAGGCTACCGGGTCCTGACCTTCTGCTGCAACCACCGTAGCATCAAAGATTGTTTCGTCATGAGAATAATTCCATGCAGTCTTCAGTGGGATGTATACACTAGTGCTGATATTTTTGTTGCTTCCTCGCATCAAGCTTCCAGACTGCTGATATTCATACACTCCTATTACAGTAATATTCATGTATTCATCATTAATATTTACTTCGAACTCTTTTCCAAGCACATCATCAATTGAGTAGTTTGTTCCAAAAAGCTGCTCTGCAAATTTGTCTGCCACAATAGCAGTATTCTTCCCCTGCTCATATGCAAACTCGTTAAATAGATTGCCTCCCTTTAATTTTATATTGTTTGCTTTAAAATATCCCGCACTGACTCCTGTAATATCTACATTGGCCTTGTTTGCATCCTTGATAACTGTCCCCGAGCCTGCACTAGCCTCAACAGAGATTGCACTTATCTTGCCCTTAAACTGATTTGCAAGTTTATGAAGTGTTTCCGGAGTGATTTTCATAGTTTGATAATCTGCCTCTGAAAGCTCCTGGTTATAATCAATTGGATTAACGTATATGGTAATGTTTTGAACACCATAGCTTTCCAGCTGCTTTTGTACGCCCTTTGTCATCGAATTGCCCACTGTCATAATAGCAATAACTGCTGCAACACCAATGATAATACCAAGCATTGTAAGAAAAGCTCTCATTTTGTTAGCTTTTATACTAAGCAAAGCAAGCTTACAGTTTTCTTTAATCATATCTATTCCTTTCAAGCCTCTTAGGCCATCTTTTTCTCAGCAATAATATTTCCGTCGCTAATAGTTACAATTCTCGGAGTCTCTGCTGCAAGTTCATTTGAATGAGTAATGAGCACAATCGTCTTTCCCTGTTTTTCATGTAGCTCGTGGAATATATCCATTACCAGTCTACCTGTTCCTGAATCAAGAGCACCTGTTGGCTCGTCTGCCAGAATAATATCCGGGTCATTCGCCATAGCTCTTGCTATAGCTACACGCTGCTTCTGGCCACCTGATAACTCGTCAGGAGTATGGTGCATACGCTCTTCCATTCCTACCATTTTCAAAAGCTCAATGGCTCTTTTTCTGCGTTGCTTTTCTGGAATACCTGCATATAGCATCGGCATCTCCACATTTGCAATAGCATCTGTTCTAGCTATTAGATTATATGTCTGAAAAACAAATCCTATATGCTTATTTCTAAGGGCAGATAAGGCCTTGTTTGGAGCCTTTGAAATATCAATCCCATCAAGAATATATTCTCCCGAAGTCTGTCTATCCAAAATACCTAGAATATTCATCAGAGTACTTTTACCAGAACCTGATTGGCCAACAATGGAAACGAACTCTCCTTTGTGAATATCCAAATCTATTCCATGCAAAATCTCCAGCTCATTTGGAGTTCCAATATAATAGCTTTTTCTTATATTTTTTGCAGATAATAAAATATCATTACTCAAAATATATTCCTCCATCAGTTCCCATTGACTCTAATGTTGCATCGGCGCTGTTTTCATCCATATCAGAC
>JAEEGI010019123.1_pt1 | contig 13837 bp, 13 predicted proteins | sample 8958751 | NCBI WGS metagenome assembly JAEEGI01 (sample SAMN16246545, study PRJNA631951) | gut metagenome | biome: gut microbiome; feature: rumen; material: KS-attached | host: Bos | place: Iran: Karaj | collected 2018-10
CTACAGGACAGCATCTCAGCTGGTTATTGCAGAGAACTATATCCCGAGACAGCTCTTTTCCCAGCTGGGTATCGCAGGGGGAGAGACAATAGTATATATGGCGACACTTATTGTGCTTCTTATTGTCAGCGCCTTTATCATGACAAGGAAGAACACCCAGGAACTTGTTGAGGAGACGAAGTTTAGCTTTAAAACTGTACTTGGGCTGACAATTGTTTTCGTATGGTCCTTCATATCTCTTTCCAATGTCAGCACATTTATTTACTTCCAGTACTAATTGAAACGGTAACAATACATGTCAGATAAACAAAACTCAAAAAACTTCATAAAGAGGCTGGCTATAGCAGTTCTGGCACTTCTTGTTTTTATCGGAGCAGTGGTCTTTGCCTTTGACCCCTTCTATCACTACCATAAGCCTTGGTTTGGGATGAAGGCGGTTTTAAATGACAAGGAATATCAGTGTGTCGGGACTCTGAGGAACTTTGATTACGATGCTCTTCTTGTTGGGTCTTCAGTTATGGAGAACAACGATAACTCCTGGTATAACGATGCCTATGGCATTAGAGCCATAAAGGCCATTAGGTCCTACGGAGCCACAGCTGATCTGTGCTATCTTTTGGATGTGGCCTACGAAGAGCATGATCTTAAATATGTCTTTTACAATATTGATCCATCATCGCTCTACGGAGATGCTGAGACCACCTACGAATCCACCGGGTGTCCCATGTATCTCTATGACAGCAATCCGTTTAATGACATTCAGTACCTCTACAACAAGGACGTGCTCTTTGAGAAGATTCCCTATGCAGTGGCCAATTCCTTCATGGGAGACTATGATGAGAATCTCTCCTACAACTGGGCCAAGTGGAAGAGCTTTGGACCGGACATGGCTCTGGGCCTGTACTTCAGGCCTACCGAGGTAAAAGAGATGCTGCCTGAGGATGCGTATCTTGATAAGCTTAAGGCAAACATTGATCTTCTGACAGCGCAGGTTGAGGCTCATCCCGAGACGGAATTTATTTTCTTCTACCCGCCCTATTCTATGCTCTGGTGGGACATGAGCTACAGAGAAGGCGAGAGCGATGCTATTATCAGATGCGAAAAAGAGATGACAAAGGCTCTTTTGTCCTATGACAATGTCAGGATTTTCTGCTTCCAGGGTGAGAGGGAAGTTACGACAAACCTTGATAATTACATGGATACCATTCATTTCTCTCCTGAGATCAACAGGCTGATGCTCGATCACATCATTGCCGGAGAGTATGAGATGACTCTCGATAACTACGAAGAGATGCTGGACGAAGTTAGCGCCTTTACGGATGATGTGGTAAATGAATATATCCTTCCATACGAGAAGGATGGCCTTCTTAACTACGCATCAGAGGAAGAATGACTTTTTACATATGCTAAAAAATGATATACTTATACAGCAAGTAAGCTTGGAAGAAGGATAAGAAATTGAGCGAGAGAGCAACTAAGAAAATTGTACTTACAGGCGGCGGAAGCGCAGGACATGTAACACCTAACATCGCCCTGATACCGGCCCTGAAGAAGGCAGGATTTGAAATATACTATATCGGTTCCTACGAAGGCATCGAGAAGAAGCTTATTGAGGACTACAACATTCCGTATTTTGGGATCTCAACAGGTAAGCTCAGAAGATACTTTGATCCCAAGAACTTCTCAGATCCCTTCAGAGTTTTAAAGGGAATGTCCGAAGCAAGAACTCTTCTTAAGAAGATCCAGCCTGACATTGTCTTTTCAAAGGGCGGATATGTCAGCGTGCCCGTAGTAAGAGCTGCAGGCCTTCTTAAGATTCCGTATATCGTCCACGAATCAGACATGACTCCCGGACTTGCCAACAGACTGAGCATGTCAGGAGCAAGCAAGATCTGCTGCAATTTCCCTGAGACCATGAGACTTCTTCCCGCTGATAAAGCGGTTCTTACAGGAACACCTATAAGAGAAGAGCTCGGCATGGGATCCAAGCAGGCAGGAAAAGAGCTGTGCGGCTTTACAGATGACAAGCCGGTTCTTATGGTTATCGGAGGATCTCTCGGTGCGCAGTCTGTCAACGAGACAGTAAGATATGCACTTCCAAGGCTTCTTCCCAACTTCAACGTAGTGCATCTTTGCGGAAAAGAGAAGATGGACAACCTCAAGCTCACAGTACCGGGATATAAGCAGTTTGAGTACGTCAAGAATGAGCTTAAAGATATCTTTGCAATGGCTGACATAGTTGTATCAAGAGCAGGCGCAAACTCAATCTGCGAACTGCTGGCTTTAAAGAAGCCTAACATCCTGATCCCACTCTCAACCAAATCCAGCAGAGGCGATCAGATGCTCAACGCAAGGAGCTTTGAACAGCAGGGATTTTCTATGGTCATCGACAATGACGACCTTGATGAGGACATTCTTGTTGAGACAATAGAAGAGCTCTACAACGACAGAGAGAAATATGTTGAGGCCATGAGCAAGAGTAATCTTCACAGCGCCACCAACACAATTGTTAAGATAATAAACGAAGAAATTCAGTAAATACGAGGAAACATTATGATATACAAGACAAGAGGAACCTGCTCAACCCAGATAGATATTGAGGTTGACGGAGATATAATTAAGTCGGTCAAGTTTACAGGCGGCTGTAACGGAAACCTTCAGGGAGTATCAAGACTGGTTGAGGGCATGAAGGCAGAGGATGCTATTGATAAGCTTCGCGGAATAAAGTGCGGCTTTAAGCCAACATCCTGTCCGGATCAGCTCTCCTACGCAATTGAGCAGGCAATGAATGCATGACAAAAGGTGGCTCACATGACAGAGCGCAGAGACTTAAACGGATTAACTGAAAAAGAGTTTTTGGAAAAGTACACGGATACGGTGTATGACAAGCCTTCAGTTACGACGGATATTCTCGTCCTTGGTGTGGACGAGTCCTTCGCCCATTTGAAGGCTCTTTTGATAAAAAGAGATGAACACCCATATCTTGGCTTCTATGCTCTGCCCGGAGGATTTATCAAAAAGGACGAGACGGCTTATCAGGCTGCAGCCAGGAAGCTCAGTGAAGAAGCCGGTATCAAGGATGTGTATCTTGACCAGATTTATACCTTCACAAGGCCCGGGCGAGACCCGAGAACCTGGGTTATGAGTATCGCATACCTTGCTCTTGTCGGCGATGTGTCAGAGATAAAGACCACAGGAGAGTGGTTTGACCTTGAGTTTGAGGATGATAAGATACGCCTTTATAACGATGAGTCCGGAGCGGAGATTGTTTATCCCGTCAGCGTAAAGAGATTTAAGAACGGCCGGATAGAGTATGAAAACAGGGTGGCTCTTGATAAGGGCAAAAGTGAGAAGCTTGCCTTTGATCACGTGGAGATCATTATTGAATCCATAATGAAGCTCAGGACCTTCTTTGAAAACTCAGACCTTGCCTTTAACATGGCCGGGGAAACCTTTACTCTTCCCGATCTTCAGGCTCTGTACGAGCTGGTCCTTGGCAAGAAGCTCTATAAGACCAATTTCAGAGCACTGGTAGCGCCCAAGATCGAGGCCACAGGGGAAAAGATAAAGTCCAGGACCAGCAATAAGATGTCTGCAGAGTACAGATATATTGGATAACTATAGCGAATGAAAACCTTGAAAAAGAAATTTTTCGAGGTTTTTTTATTTTGCCTGTTGACAAAGTAGTAAATTGCTACTAATATGTAATCAAGAAATAAATAGTAGTAAATCGCTACTAATAAAACCTATAAATTAAGGAGGGGCAGGATATGAAATTTAAAAAGTTTAGTCCAAATGATTATGTAATGGTGGTTAAGAACGGAAAGATAGTGAAACAGGGACTTGGTCTTTCACTTCTTTACAACGAGCTGACAACGAATATTATGGTAGCGCCTTCTACCGCCTTTGACGGAGCGTTCGCCTTCGACGATCTGGTTACCAGTGATTACCAGAGGGTATGTGTACAGGGTGTTACGACATATATGCTCACGGATTACGAGAAGGCAACACAGATGCTGGACTTCTCTTACAACAAGGGAGCTGCGGTATATGAGAAGATAGCTGTTACCATGGCACTTCTCGAAAAGAGGATCAACAACATCATCAAGGCAATCATCATCAGGGAAGTCAGCAGGAAAGATGTAAGGACTGTGATAAGATGCGCCGATGAGATGGCCAAGGTGATCGTCGATAAGCTTGAAGCTGATGAATCTATTACTAAGCTTGGTGTCAGCATCGTGGGAGTCAATATCCTGGGCATCAATCCAAACGCTGAGACAAGAAAAGCTCTTGAAGCAGCTGCCAGAGAGGAAATCCTTAAGGAGCAGGATGATGCGATATACATGAGAAGAAATGCAGCAATCGAGCAAGAGCGTATCATCAAGGAAAATGAGATCAACACCGAGATCAAGGTTGCCGAGAAGGAACGTGAGAAGCAAGAGAAAGAGCAGGATATGAAGAAATATGTCCAGCAGTGTGAACTGGACATGAAGAAGGAAGAGCAGGAAAGAGAGCAAGCAATGAAGCTCAAGGCCCTTCAGGCAGAGCTTACCATGAACAATGAGAAGCAGGAAAAAGAGCAGGCTATGAGGCTTAGAGCCCTGAAGGCAAACCTTGCACTTGATACAGAGAAACAGGAAAAAGAACTGGAACTTAGAGAAAAAGCAGCAACAAAGAAAATGGAGATCGACAATGAAGAGATGCTTGGAAAAATCGAACTGGAGAAGAAAAACAAAGAGTATACAGCTCTGGAAGCCGAGAATGCTAAGATCAAGGCGGACCAGGAAGCCTATGCAGTTGAAGGCATTGTGAGAGCATACAACAACCTCAACGTAGCACTGGTTGAAGCATGTGCAATGGCTCAGATGGATCCCGGAACCCTCATGGCAAGGGCATTCATGAACATCGGAGAAAACGCTGATAAGATCGGTACATTCAACATGACACCGGATCTTCTTCAGACAATAGCGAATGGAATCGGAGAAAACCTGGTTAAAAAACAGGCATAAGTTTTAGGAGGCGGACATGGCTGACAGAGGAATGAACAAGGTAGTTCTCATTAAGAGACGCACCAGATATGAAGAACTTAAGAGGCGCTACAACACAGTAGAGCAGGCAAGATTTTACATAGAGCATCTTGGTGCCGATTTTACTGACTACGAGAGAGAGGACAAGATTTACAATGCAGTCCTCGAGCAGGTAAGAAACTATGTCCGCCCTGTAGCAAGACTCCAGGAGATTGACAGGGAGTATATTCCCAACATGATCTTCGGAGAGAAGGATATCGTTATCGCCGTAGGCCAGGACGGTCTTGTGGCAAATGTCATGAAGTACCTGGATGGCCAGCCCCTCATAGGAGTAAACCCCGATCCCGAAAGATGGGACGGGGTGCTGCTCCCATTTGAAGCAGGGGATATGGAGAGAATCCTTCCCCGAGTAATAGATGAGAAATTCAATGCAAAAGATGTTACAATGGGTAAGGTCACATCGAAGGATGGACAGGTTCTTTACGCAGTAAATGATTTCTTTGTAGGCGTAGAGAATCATACGTCTGCCAAGTATCACATAAATTACAGGAATCGTATTGAAAATCAGTCGTCTTCGGGTATCATTATTTCAACAGGCTTTGGAATGACCGGCTGGCATAAATCTGTAATGGCTGAGTTTAAGGGAATGGCAATGGCCTTTGGACTTGGAGCGATCAGGGAACCGGAATACGACTGGAGCAGCAGAAATCTTACCTTCCAGGTAAGAGAGCCCTATCCGAGCAGGTTTACACAAGCGGATATCGTATACGGACAGATCAAAGAGAAGGAAAACCTGATACTCACTTCGGACATGAGTGAAAAGGGAGTTGTCTTTTCCGACGGAATTCTTGATGACGCCATCGAATTCAACGCGGGAATGCAGATAACAGTCGGCGTTGCAGAGCGCAGAGGAAGGCTGGTTACAGCATGAGTATGGAAAATTTGGTTAAGTCACTGGGCTTGTTGAAATCAAGAGAACAGGACTATGTAGAAATAAAAAACAGATTCTATGCAAATTATAAAGGAAATTGCATTGTTATCGGATATAGATGTGCAAAGCATAATTACCGTGATGAGATTATTGTTTGCTCTGAAATATGCTATGCATACAGGTTTGACCCTGAAGAAGAAGCTTTTGAAGTATTGGATACAGCTATAAAGCAGGCTTTGATTAAGCCAAGCTTTTACTATGATTGCAACGGGAATGATGAATTAATGCGTTCTCCACAGAAATATGGATATGTTGAGATACACGATATCAGGAACCTTGATAAAAGCTCTTTTGAAGAGAGTATTGAACATGAGAAAAAGAAATTTAAAGACCTGAATAAGCTGTCTTTGGCAATGGTACTGTCGGAGTTAAAAAGTGATATCCCGCTTGACATATATGAGTATAAAAATTATGAAAAAAGAGTAAGGATCCTAAAACTTATGTCAGAATGGGAATGCCTTCTGTTATCTGAAGATCAGGAGGTCAGAGAGTTGTATATTCAGAAGAAGAGGTTTTTGGAACTTTGCTGGTCAGATTATATGTCAATTCATCGATGAACGAGGAAACAAGATTTGGAAAGAATAAGAAGATTTTATTTGATAGCAATCATAGGAATGATCAGCGCTTTGGCAGTTGGTTGTGGAAAGGGAAAAATTGAAATGAGTGATATGGCAAAGAAAATGGTTGAGAGATTTGATTATCCATATACCATTTTCCCCGAAGGAACTGAGTATGAAGAAATAATGAGTGTGTATGAAGACAAGAAACGTCTTGGTAAGGAGAAAGGTTTTTTACCGGTTATAGTTCCTGTTGATGTCGTACTGGAAGATCAGTGGGGAATTATTTTTGATGACGGATATTCTGTAGAAGAAGCTATAAAGGCAGCATCTGCTGAGGATGGTGAAAAGATTCTTAAGCAGCGTTTTGATGAGAATCTGCAATATTCCGGAATGACGCTTGAGGATTATACAGCAGATTATGACGGCGAACCGGCGATGGTAAACTATGCTTCGGCGTTCATGGACTACAGTACTTCGGAATCTGTTGAAACTATAATTTTCGAGGTCCCGACGACCAATCCATGGGAAGCTGTTATTTATCTTCCGTTCGGCGGTTTTAATGATTGCCCAAAGCCGGAAACGATGGCAGCTGTATGTAAGTACTGGTATGAAAAGTATGGAGCCGTCCCTGTGACAATAACTCATGACATTTTAGAGATGTCCGTTCCGGAATGTGTGGGCGAGAAGGATTCGTTAGAACTGGCAAAAGAGCATTATGCTTTTTGCGCAGACAGAGTTGATCAGGGAACAGCAACATATACCATCAGCGAGGTTGCAGCAAGCCTTGCAGTTTCAAAAGTATGGTACTTCTGGTGGGACTGATGAAGAACACGATAAGGAGGGTTATGTAATGTTAGAGGTTGGAACTAAGGCTCCGGAGTTTGAGCTTCCGGATCAGAATGGAGAAATGCATTCACTTAAAGATTACAGAGGTAAGAAGGTAATACTTTATTTTTATCCTAAGGATAATACCGCAGGATGCACCAAGCAGGCCTGTGGTTTTTCTGAGAGATATCCTCAGTTTACGGAAAAGGGTGCTGTGGTACTTGGAGTAAGTAAAGATACTGTAGCGTCTCACAAGAAATTTGAGGAAAAATACGGCCTTGCTTTTACGCTTCTTGCTGACCCGGAGCGTAAAGTGATAGAGGCTTATGATGTCTGGAAAGAAAAGAAAAACTATGGAAAAGTATCCATGGGCGTAGTAAGAACAACATACCTGATCGATGAAGAAGGCATCATCATAAGGGCTAATGACAAAGTTAAGGCAGCTGATGATCCGGAAAAGATGCTGGGAGAACTTTCATGAGGATAATCCTTTCCCCTGCCAAGAAAATGAATGTTGATACGGATAAGCTTGAATGTCAGGGACTGCCTGTGTTTATGGAGCAGACACAGGAAATTCTTGATTGGCTACGGGTGCAAACTCATGAAGATTTGCAGAAACTGTGGGGCTGTAATGACAAGATAGCCGAGCAGAATTTTAGGCGTATCAAGGAAATGGATCTTGACAAAAGACTGACTCCTGCAATACTGGCGTATGAAGGAATCGCATTTCAATACATGGCACCTGCAGTTTTTGAGGATAGCTCTTTTGACTATGTTCAGGAGCATCTGCGGATACTGTCAGGTTTTTATGGTGTACTAAGGCCCATGGACGGTGTGACGCCCTATAGGCTTGAGATGCAGGCGAAGGCTGAGATTGGTGGACATAAAGATTTATATGAGCTGTGGGGTTCTCGCTTGTACGAAGAAGTGAGGGATGAGTCCGGGGTTATAGTTAACCTTGCCTCAAAGGAGTACTCAAAGTGTATTGAGAAGTATTTGTGCGCGGAAGACCATTATGTGACAGTTACATTCGGAGAAATGGCGAAGGGGAAATTCGTAACTAAGGGTACCTATGCCAAGATGGCCAGAGGCGAGATGGTTAGGTTCATGGCTGAGCGCGGAATAGAGGATCCGAAAGATATCAGGTCTTTTGACAGACTTGGATATGTATTTAGAGATGATCTTTCAAGCGACAATGAGATTGTGTTTGAAAGAAAAATGGTCCCTTGACTCCGTCCCTGGGGACCAATTTGAAAAAACACTTGCGTTACGACTAAAATATGATACAATTACATTGCGCACAATGTAAATTTGTATGGAGGTCATTCTATGAGTTTTCTTGAGGATGTAAAGACTAGACGCAGTGTCAGAGCATTTGATGGCAAAGCGCCATCTGCTGAGATTATTAATGAGTTAAAAGAGTATGCGGAGAATATTACAAATCCATATGGAGTCAATGTAAGATTTGTTTTTCTTGACGCTAAGGAAAATGATCTCTCAAGCCCGGTATTATCAGGAGAGACATTATATGTTTCAGCTGTAGTTAAGAAGGCGGAGCATTTTGAGGAGGCTTACGGATATGCATTCCAGAAGCTTCTTATGAAGGCTCATCAGCTTGGTCTTGGTACGGTCTGGATTGGTGGAACAATGCCAAGAGATAAGTTTGAGGCAGCATCAGATTTAAAGGACGGAGAGTACATGCCATGTATGAGTCCGCTCGGTGTCACAGCAAAGAAGATGTCAGTTAAGGAAGTCCTTATGCGAAAGGGCGTCAAGGCTGATACAAGAAAGGCTTTTGAGGAGCTTTTCTATAACGGAAGTTTTGCATCACCTATAACCGAGAGCGCATCCATGGGAATGGGACTTCATGACACCCTTGAAGTAGTACGTTTTGCTCCTTCTGCTGTGAATAAACAGCCTTGGAGAATAGTTATAGCGGACAGGAAGGCATACTTCTTTGAAGCACATGACAAGGGATTTATTACACCTGATTATGATCTTCAGAAGATAGATATGGGCATTGCGCTTTATAACTTTGAAACTCAGCTTCTTTCAGAAGGAAGAACAGCTGAGCTTTCATGTGAAAAGCCGGAAATTAAAGCTCCTGAAGGAATGGATTATATAGCAACTATTTCGTTTTAATTCATGAGGATCTACAAATGGTTTTATTTAATATCTTTGTAATTTTGACAGGACTGCTTTATATAGCAGTCCTTGAACTTTCTAAAAATATGCTTATCGGTTGGGTAATTGGCATTTTTTCTATCACAGCCCTTCTTCTTTATCGGGATGTCTTTTACAAAAAAATCGGAAGTAAAAAGAATACGCTGATTCTGCTGCTGGCCTTTGCAGTAATTCTGGCAGCAAACATCTTTTTGACAAAACCTCCTGTTAAAAGAGTTCCGGCAGTGGATAACAGAAATCCGGATGTCACTGAAGTAGTGGAGATAGAGCAGGGACAGCTCACCGGTGTTTATAACAAGGATCACTCAGCCAGAGTCTATGCCGGGATTCCTTATGCCAAGCCTCCTGTCGGGGAGCTTAGATTTAGAGAACCTCAGAAGGCAGATGGCTGGGATGGTGTAAGAGCCTTTGATCATTTCGGACCGATGGCTATGCAGACAAGAGGATCGGTTTTGTATGATTCCCTCTCTCACATTCTGGGATGGCACGATTATCAGATTAAGTTTGGAGACGAGTATGTGGAGGAAGTCAGTGAAGACTGCCTTTATGTAAATGTCTTTACCCCCGGAGAAGACCGGGATGAACTTCTTCCTGTTATTTTTTATGTTCATGGAGGTTCCCTTACAACAGGCCAGTCCTCATATACGGAGTACAGGGGTGAAGATCTGGCAGCCAAGGGAGTTATCTTTGTAAACTTCTCATACAGGCTTGGAGTATTCGGATACTATGCAGCTGATGATCTTAAGGCTGAGTCTCCGAACGGTACCACCGGTAACTACGGACTTCTGGATCAAATTGCAGCCCTTAAGTGGGTATATGACAATATCGAAGCTTTCGGTGGTGACAAGACTAAGATCACTATTGCAGGTGAGTCAGCCGGTGCATCGTCAGTAAATGCTCTGTGTATATCACCATTGACTGAAGGGCTTTTCAGATATGCAATAGCTGAGTCCAGTGGTATCGTGGCAAAAGAGCCTTTTCACACCTTCAGGGATTATGAGGATGCTGTTGCAACAGGAGAAGAAGTGCGAAATGAGTTTGGCGTTTCTTCATCTGCAGAACTCAGGAACATACCGGCTTCAGAGCTCCTTAAGACAAAAACGCACAATTCGTCCATGACTGTTGACGGATACGCGATTGTAGAACAACCTTATCTCACCTATGAGAAGGGTGAGAATCATGAACAGGCTCTTCTCAACGGCTTTAATGCAAAAGAGGCTGACGCATTTCTCTTGGGTACCGAGGCTACAAGAGAGAATTATGAGGATCTCATCGCAGAGGACATGCCGGATTATGGCGATGATATTGCGGAAGTTGTGCCATGGAATCTGCCTCAGAGAGATCAGGCTTTTATAGTAGATGCACAGGGTGAAGCCAAGGGGGCGCTTAACGTAGCTTATAGTGCCATGTGGTTCAGCTATTCACATTATGTCTGGAATAATTACATGGTTGCCCAGAACAGACCTGCCTACGAATATTACTTCACCAAGACCAATGACATGCTCTCTAATTACCACGCAGGCGAGATTCCTTATGCCTATGGTAATCTTAAAAGGCATCCGGGACTGTACGATGAAGCGGACTACAAGCTATCTCAGATCATGCAGAGCTATTGGGTGAACTTCGCATATAACGGTGATCCTAACGGATATATCCTTAATCCTGATGGCTCTTCATCCGGAGAGGCGCTTCCGGTCTGGGAGATGAGAGACTTGGGTCAGGACAAGCTTTTAGAGCTTGGAGATGAGATAAAAATGACGGATGATCCCAACATGGAGATATACGAAGTCATCGATGAATTTATGGATACAAGAGAAACAAATTAATAGCATTCAGAAATCAGCCGTCAGTATTAAGAAACCTTGATACTGACGGTTTTTTAAATGATGTGTTATTATATGAACTGATAAAAATCCAAGGAGCAAACCATGAGTTCTAATTTTAATAAATACTTTGAATCTGACGGAAGCCTTCGCCAGGGAGTTTTGGAGAAACACGTCTGGCTCCGTTATCTTACATGTACAGATAACGTCTATGTCAATGCCGAGAGATTATCAAGTATGAGTAGTCTTTCAGGTAAAGAGACTCTCATGTATGTCATAAGGACCCTTGATATTCTGGATGAAATTCAAGACAGGGACAATCTGAGTGACAAGGTAAAAGAGCTTGTCGGCACTACCCTTAAATGGTCGGAAGTAGCAAAAGGCGGACTTTCCAAGGAGAGGGAGACATGGACAAAAAAGGGTTATCCGCTTGATATCCACAATATTGCTTCCGCAGAGATCTATAAAGATGTGACCGGAGATGCAGGAATTATCTATACTCTCATAAAGACACACGGAATAGTAGGCCAGTGTATAAGAGGAGAAATTTCTGTATCAGCCAATGCACCTCTCATTGGCCTAAAGACAGAGGAGAAGAAAACCATTTTTATGGCTCTCAACGAGTGCATCATAAGAGCAGCCGGCGAAAATATCTGGAAAAACAACAAGAAAAGTGTTGAGTCTTTGGTAGACAGGATCATTGCAGGAGATTTGTCAGAGTTTTCATCTCAGTACAGGCTTCAGAGACTCTGCCCCGGAGAGATAGAGTTTTTTGAAAATGACATAAAGTTTTTTGAAGAGAAAATCTTCCCAAGATTTGAGCTTTGGTATTTTGAATCGGCTCTTTCTGATTTCAACATGTGTCAGATTAGGGTCATTCTTGCCAATACACTTGAAGCGATAAACAGGTCAGGAAAAGAGGTTGAACACCTTAATTTCAAGCCGCTCTCTGACAGTCTCTACTACGACTACGAGGGAAGGAAGCACGTAAATATCTACAAGAAGAGGATAATCGAGAAATACATTCTTGATGCTTCGGTTCAGAATGTAAACATAGATGTTAAGATTGAGAACGGCTCAGCATTTGTGGACTTTAAGTTTTCTCCTGTTTGCGAGAAGCTCATTGATTTCTGTGTGGAAGCGGAGAGGAGCGGGCTTCTCACATTTGAGAAGAGCATAATCGTTCTCTACGATATGTTTGGCTTCAGGCGCGATGCCTTCGACAGACTTAACAATGAAGATAAATATCTGAAGACCATGAATGATGTGACCTCAAGCACCAAGGACAGCATCATTGACTATGTAGTCGGAGATAGCATAGTAGATGTTGGCTCCGGCGGAGGAATCCTTCTTGATAAGCTGGAAAAGACTTATCCTGACATGAAGGTTATCGGTACAGACATTTCAACTAATGTCATAGAGACTCTTAATCAAAAGAAAAATCGCGACGGCCATAAATGGGAAGTCAGGGTACATAACTTTGTTGATGACACTATGGATCCCAAGGTTGGCAGCATTATCTTTTCCTCAATACTGCATGAGATATACTCTTATACGGAGACTGAGAACGGAAGGTTTGAAATTGACAGCGTCAGGAAAGCCCTTCGAAATGCCTATGATAGTTTAAACCCGGGCGGAAGGATAATCATAAGAGACGGCGTTAAGACTAAGGGCTCATATCCTATGAGTATCAGGTTCAAAACTGCATCAGGCCTGGATTTCTTCAAGAATTACGTAAATGACTTCAAGGGGTTAAAAGATATTCCGGAAGAAAAAAAGGTGTCATCGATTGACGAGAAAACCCTTACTGTAACCGGTGATGTAAACTTTATAAGAGAGTTCCTGTATACCTACACCTGGGGATCTGAGAGTTATGCCCACGAAGTACAGGAGCAGTTCGGATATTTTACCCTGGATGAATACAAGGAATTTTTCAAGGAGATGGGGGCTAAGATAATATTCGCAGAAGAGCTCCTGGAGCCCGGATATCCGGATAATCTGAGTAAACTTGTGGAACTCCTTGATGAAAACGGGAATCCTGCAGAATATCCGGATTCCAACTGCATAATCATAGCTGAGAAATGACGGATTATTTAAATTCATCCGAATAATAGGGAACTACAAGGTTTTCACCGGCATAAATGGTTCCTTCTTCATCAAGATTATTTATAGCGCAGACTTCCCTGATGTAGGAGTCTGCGTTTTTGTATTCTGAGGAAATGTAATCTTCTGCGATGCTGCTCAGAGTATCGTCACTGTGAATGGTAATAGATGTGTAATACTTAAATCTGCCGTTCTCAGAATGAGCTGACAGAACAAGCTTCGTTCCAAGAAAAGCAAAAGCAAATACGATGATTGCAATAACAAGTGCCAGAATGATTCTCTGGCGTCTTACTATGCGAAGACGTCTCTTTCTGTTCTCTTCGA
>JAEEGI010019133.1_pt1 | contig 13834 bp, 9 predicted proteins | sample 8958751 | NCBI WGS metagenome assembly JAEEGI01 (sample SAMN16246545, study PRJNA631951) | gut metagenome | biome: gut microbiome; feature: rumen; material: KS-attached | host: Bos | place: Iran: Karaj | collected 2018-10
TAAACGATAGAATATTTCATTTTATTATTTGGTTGTTTGGGGGATTGGTCGTTTGGTCGTTTGGGGGGTGGTCGTTTGGTCGTTTGGGGAGTGGCAGCGACATAGCCGCTGCATACAAAGAAGAAATCAGTGAAGCGGGCATATCTCTTGCCTCTTGCCTCTTGCTTCTAAGAACTACTCTTTCATGTTTTGTACCTGTGCCATGACGCGGAGCCAGTTGCCGCCCCATATTTTTTGGATGTCGCGCTCGCTGTATTTGCGCCGCAACAGGTGGAGAGTGAAATTGATAAGTTCCGACGAGTCGGCGATGCCTCTCACGCCACCGTCGCCGTCGAAGTCGGTGCCCAGACCCACATGTTCGATGCCCATGATGCTGATGGCATGCTCCAAGTGGTTGAGTGCGTCAAGGATGGTGGCCTCGCCTTGTTTGCGCAGGAATCCCCCGTAGAGCGTGATATGCGCCACACCGCCTTTTCGGGCGAGTTTTCGCATCTGGTCATCGCTGAGATTTCGCGGCACATCGCACAAAGCCTTGCAGTTGGAATGGCTGCACACGATGGGTGTCTTGCTTATCTCCAGGGCATCGTAGAAACTGCTTTCAGCGGCATGGCTCAAATCGACCATGATGCCTTGGCGGTTCATCTCTTCGATGACCTGTTGCCCGAATTTGCTCACGCCGTGGTGTGTTTCGCTGCCTTTTGCACTGTCGCAGATGTCGTTGTCGCCGTTGTGGCAGAGGGTCATATACACCACGCCGCGCTGTGCGAAGTGCTGTATGTTGTCGATGTCGTGGTTGAGGGCGATGCCGTTTTCGATGGCGAGCATGATGGATTTGCGTCCTTTGCGTTTGTCGTCATAGAGTTCGGCGGGTGTGCGAGCGATGCTGATATAGCGGTAGTTGTCCTTGACGATGTCCTCTATCTTGTCGAAGATAAGGTCGGCATATTCTTTGGGGCTTTTCACGTCGAACGCCACCTTTGATGCGAAAGCCTCACCCATTTTGGGTTGTGGCAGGTATGCAGCCATGATGACCGCGTTTTGCCGTCCTTCCGACATTTTGTGCAAATCGACGAGAATCCTCGGGTCTCGTTGCTCGAAACGTATGCCCTGATGGAAGAACATGGGTGTGTCGCAATGGCTGTCGAGCGTGAGTATCTTGGCGTGCAGTTTCTTGGCGCGTTTGAAGTCGGCACTTTCGCCCACAAGCCACTCGAAGATGGGCAGCATGTCGGTGCAACCGCGCAGTATGTAGGTCTCGGGGTGCCATTGCACGCCCATGATGGACTTGAACTCGTTGCTTTCGATGGCTTCAATCACACCATCAGCACTCATGGCTGTCACTTTCAGCCCTGGAGCAGCCTCTTTGCAGGCCTGATGATGGAAGGAATTGACAGCCAGTTCCGTGCCAAAGAGTTTCGCGAGGATGGAGCCTTTCGTGAGGCTCACCTGATGCGACGGATAACGCCTGTCTTCGTCTTGGCTGTGCTTGATGCGCGTGCCCTCCATCTGTGTGTGGATGTCCTGATAGAGCGTTCCGCCAAGGGCTGCATTGATGATTTGGATGCCCTTGCAGATGCCCAGTATGGGGATTTGACGGTCATACGCCAAACGGGCCAACAACAGTTCCTGCTGGTCGCGCTCAGGAGTGATGCTATGGAGTTCCTTGATTGGCTCCTCACCCAACAGCAGCGGATTGATGTCGCCACCACCGCTGAAGAGGATGCCATCCAGACGGTCGAGTAGTTCGCCAAGGCGATCTGTCTCGAAGAAAGGAGGGATGATGAAGGGGATGCCTCCTGCCTTCAGCACCGACTGGTAGTAACCTTCAGCCAATGTGCAGGTCTCCTTGTCGTAGTTGCCTGTGATGCCAATGATGGGACGTGCATCCTTGGTGGGAAAGTCGCTGTTGATGCGCTGATAGGTGTCAAGCCAATTGTAACTGTCCATAATCTATTTTATTTTTTCTTCTTTTTCTTGAAATTCTCATAGAAGGGTTGTGACTCCACCTGTCCTTCAAAGAACTTTGCCCATTCGGCTGCGCCTTTAGGACCGCGTTCTGCCGTGTAGCCACGTTCCTCCCGCGAGGGTTTGGCAGCCGCACCACGAATGACTCCACTACCCTTCTTCGACTTCTTCTCATCATGCTGGAAGTCGTTACGGCCACGATGGCTGTCGCCTTTCCTGCCACCTCTTTCTCCACGATTGGTGCGTGCGCCTCTTACGGAACGGAAACCTTCTTCCTGTCGCCCATTTCCACCCTTCTTGGGGGCGCGCTGGCCTTCGGCTTGGTCGGTCACTTCCACATTCACTCTGCGACCATCGAAATCGCTGCCTTGAAGCACATTCAGAACGGTCTTTGTCTGCCCTTCCGGCACTTCGAAGAACGAGAAGTTCTGCATGAGGTCGATGCGTCCGAGGTCAATATGTGTGCCCTGTGCCACGCGGTTGATGAAGCCCATGAAGACTTTAGGATTGATGCCGTCTTTCTTGCCCAGATTGATGAAGAGGCGCGTATAGCCTGCCTCGGCCATGCGGGAACGTTCGCCACCACGACTACGGCGGTCGCTTCGGCTCCGCTTCTCTCCCATCCCGTTGGCCTTGTCGCTATGACGGTCGCCCTTCTCCGATGGCTGGATGATTTCAGGAGCATTCTTGTAGTAGTTGAGGAAGGTGTTGAACTCCATCGACACCATGCGCTTGATGAGGTCTTCCTTCTCCATCATGTCGAACTTGCGGTACACCTCAGGAAGGAACGGAGCGATTTCTTCTTCGTCCACTTCCACCTTCTCGATGTCGTCGATGACCTTATAGAGTTGCTTGGCGCAGATTTCCTGACCTGTCGGCAGGATGCCAGGCACAAATTTCTTCTGTATCTGCTGTTCGATGGCACGCACCTTTCCCTTCTCCTTCACGTGGATGATGGAGATGGAGGTGCCGGAACGACCTGCACGGCCTGTACGTCCCGAACGGTGGGTGTAACTCTCGATGTCGTCGGGCAAACCGTAGTTAATCACGTGGGTGAGTTCATCCACATCCAAACCACGGGCAGCCACGTCGGTGGCAACGAGCAGTTGCACACGGTGCTGGCGGAACTTCTGCATGGTGAGGTCACGTTGTGCCTGTGAGAGTTCACCGTGCAGGGATTCGGCGTTGTAGCCGTCCTTGATGAGTTTGTCGGCAATCTCCTGTGTCTCCATGCGGGTGCGACAGAAGATGATGGCGTATATCTCTGGATAGTAGTCGGCCACACGTTTCAGGGCATTGTACTTATCGCGGGCACTGACCATATAGTAGATGTGATTCACGTGTTCTGCACCTTCGTTGCGGCTACCCACCACGATTTCCTTGGCATCGTGCAGGTAATTCTTCGAGATGCGCTCTATCTCTTTGCTCATGGTGGCAGAGAAAAGGAGCGTGTTTCGCTCGGCTGGCACGCCTGCCAGGATGGTGTCGATGCTCTCAGAGAAGCCCATGTTGAGCATCTCGTCGGCCTCGTCGAGCACGACATTTTCCACAGTTCCAAGTTTCGCTACCTTGCGTTCCATCAAATCGACCAGTCGTCCGGGGGTGGCAACAATCACTTGTACTCCTTTTTTCAGGGCACGGATTTGTGGCTCAATGCTGGCACCGCCATACACGGCCAGCACGTGGAGCCCTTTGATATACTTGGAATAGTCTTTCAAATCGTCGGTGATTTGAAGACAGAGTTCGCGAGTGGGTGCCATGATGATGGCTTGGGTGTCGGTGCGACTGGTGTCAATCTTTTGCAGTACGGGTAAACCGTATGCGGCAGTCTTGCCTGTTCCCGTCTGAGCCAGTGCCACTACGTCGTTGTTGTGGCCGAGGAGGTAAGGTATCACTTTTTCCTGTACGGGCATGGGGGCCACGTAGCCCATCTCTTGGATGGCCTGGAGTATTTCGCCCGAAACACCCAGTTCTTCGAAAGTTGTGCCTGTCTTGGTGAAGGCATCCTCTATGGGTTGTTGTGGGTTCTCTGCGGGATTTTCCTGACTATTCAGATTTTCCGGGTTTTCTACAATTTCTTGTAACATTTCATTGTTTTCTTCCATAATTCTTTGCAAATTCTTTACTGATAGAGTTGTTGAAACTTTGACACACTTCAGCGGCAAAGGCGGTGCCGTGGGCAATGATACGATCCCATTGTGCCTCGCTGAGGGTGGGAAGGTCATCACGGTGTACGTTTTCGGTCATCAAACCGAAAATGATGCCTGCGTTGAAGTTGTCGCCTGCTCCAATAGTGGAGACGGTTTGTATTTTGTTGACTTTATACTGTTTGGTCACGCTGGGTGAGAAAAGGCTTATCTCGCCATCTGCATCGGTGCAGAGCATCTGCTGGCAATGGTACTTCACCTCTTGCTTGTACACCTTTTCGGGGTCGGTGAGACGGAACATGTTCTGAAAATCCTCGGTGGAGCCTCGCACGATGCTGGCGCAATCGAAGTTCTCCAAGATGGTGGAGTAGAGTTTGATGGCCTCGGATGCGTGAGAGGAACGGAAGTTGATGTCGTAGTAGATGAGTGCACCTTGCTGGGTGGCATAGTCGAGAAATTCTTTCACCTTGGTTCTCAATGCGGGGTTGAGCACGAAATAGGAGCCCATCATCACCAGGTCGTCTTTGTTCACTGCTGGCCATGCCACGTCGAGCCTTGCCTTGGGATAGTCTTTGTAGAAGGTGTATTCGGCATCGTTACGCTCGTTCAGATAGGCGAGCGAGATGGCGGTGCGTCCGTCTTCGTACATGCAGACGTGGGTGCTGTCAACACCATTTTCTTCCATGAATTGCTTGATGGTTCGACCGACGCGGTCATTTCCTGTCTCGGTAATCATGGTGGTGGGCAACCCCATGCGTCCCAGGGAGATGAGGCCGTTGAATGTGGAGCCTCCCGGCACGGCGACGGTGGGTTGTTCGTCCTTGAAAATGATGTCGAGAATGGTTTCTCCGATTCCAATTATTTTTCTCATTTGTTATCTGAAAATCAGGGTTGTTAAATTTTTTTCGTCGAATATCTCGCGTGCCACTTCCTGCAGGAGTTGTGGTGTCACTTTCTCCAGATGCTCGATGGTATCTTTCTGTCCCTCGAACTTGTTGTAGTGGAGGTACGCTTTGGCCATATCGAGGGCATAGTTCTCGAAGTTGTCGCATGCCACACCGATTTGCCCTTTCAACTGCTTCAGCGCTGCACGGAAGGAGCGTTCGGTGAGTGGCTCGTTCATCAGTTTGTCCAACTCCTTCCGCACGGTCTTCAGGCACTTCTGTACGTCCTCTGCATCGCATCCAAAGTAGATGGCCCATGTGGAGGTGTCGGTGTAGTTGGTCAGTGTGCTCTCTACGGTGTAAACCAATCCTTTTTGTTCTCTCAGTGCAACATTCAGCCGTGAGTTCATGCCTGGCCCACCGAGGATGTTGTTGAGGAAATAGAGGGCGATGCGCTTATCGTTCTTCGAGCCGTAGGCAGCCCTGCCTATCATCACGTGGGCTTGGTGGGTGCCACGCTCTTCTGTGAAGATGCCGGGGTGTGGTGTGAATGGCTCACTTGTTTCGGCACATTCAGCGTGTGTCGGTTCCGTTGGCATCTGGATACTCTTGAGGCATTTCCGCACCACTTTCTTCACCTGTTCAAATGCCACATTGCCGAAGAGGAAGAACACCATCTTCTCAGGGCGATAAAGCCGTTTGGTAAACTTCAATGCATCGGCCGACACAAACCCTCGTATGTTCTCTGCTGTGCCAAGAATGTCATGTCCGAGGCTGTTGCCTTCGTAGATGATATCCTCGAAGCGGTCGAAGATGAGGTCGGCAGGAGTATCGTTGTAACTCTCTATTTCGTCCACAATCACTTCACGCTCTTTGTCAATCTCGTGCTGTGGATAGGTGCTGTGAAACACGATGTCGAAGATGAGTTCCGCTGCCCGCTGGAAGTGCTCTTTCATGAAGGCAGCATACATCACCGTCTCTTCCTTGTTCGTGTAGGCGTTAAGGTCTCCCCCTACTGCTTCCATCCTGTTGATGATGTGCCACGCTTTTCGGTTGTTCGTTCCTTTGAACATCATGTGTTCGCAGAAGTGCGCCATTCCCTCCTCACCTGCTTTCTCATCGCGTGTTCCCGCATCGATGCTGATGCCGCAGTACGCCACGTTGGTTGGAGAAGGTATTTGTATCAACCGCAAACCATTCTCAAACTGGTATGTCTTCACCTCCTCGCCCATCATTCTTTGTGGTTTCATCCCTCTTTCGTCAATAAATGAGCAACCCAGCCAATCCGCACAAAAGAATCATGATGATGGGATGCACCTTATAAAGTCTTGTTCCCACAAATGCCAACAGGAAAATCGCCACACTCAACACAAACACAAACGGAGATTCAGACGGGTTGCCAAAGTTTTCTTTCGACATCAACATGATGGCTGCTGCCGCCAGAAGTCCCACAATGACGGGCTTCAGGGTGCCAAAGATGTTTGTCACCGCCTTTGAGTTGTGGTGCTTGATGAGGTATTGGCTGATGCTCACCATCAGGATGAAGGGAAGCCAAATCACGCTCAGCGAAGCCAGCACAGCACCTAAGATGGCTGCCCATGTGGGATAGCCAGCGTGAAGCACCGCCGTGTAGCCCGTATAGGTGGCGCAGTTGATGCCGATAGGACCGGGTGTTGATTGGCTGATGGCCACGATATCCGTGAATTCGTTGATGGTCATCCAATGATGCTTGTTCACCACTTCGTCCTGAATAAGTGATAGCATCGCATAGCCACCCCCAAAATTGAAGATGCCTATTTTGGAAAAAACGTAGAACAATTCTAAGAATATCATCGCTTCAAAAACTTCAATTTTTCAATTCTTCAACTCTTCACTTCTTCAATCTCCCATAAATGAATCCACCGATGCCAGCAGCCAGGATGCACCATATAGGCGACACCCCAAACGCTGCAATCAACACGACAGTCACCAAGGGAATCCACCAGTTGAACTTATTGAGTTTCGCCTTTTTCGCCATGCCGAAGCAAGGGGCGAGGATAAGTGCCACAACGCAGGGACGTACACCCATGAAGATTTTCTCCACGTACACGTTGTCTTTGAATGCCTGGAAGAAGATGGCAATGAGCAAGATGGCAATGATGGACGGCAATGCAGTGGCTAATGCCCCGACGATGCCACCCCTCACACCTTTCAGTTTCAGACCGATGTGCGAGGCCATGTCGATGGCAAAGAGGCCAGGAGTGCTCTGTGCCACCACCAGCGTGTCCATAAATTCCTCTTTGTCCAGCCAGTGTTTCTTGTCCACCACTTCCTTCTCCATGATTTGCACCATCGCATAGCCTCCCCCTAAGGTGAAACTACCAATCTTGGCAAACGTGAGAAAGATGTCTGTGTAGATGCCCATGCGTCGTTTGTTATTCTAGTTTTACCAGTGGCACTCGTCTCACCAGTTTTTCACTTCTTCTTTGCTTCCACCCACTTTCGTGCATTCACAAAGGCTTCCACCCATGGAGTCACTTCGTCACCCTTCCTGTCGGCAGGATAGTTGGCCTGCTGCCAAGGGAAGATGGCGCGCTCCAAGTGTGGCATCATGGCCAGATGACGACCATCAGCCGAGGCGATGCCAGCCACATCGTATGTGGAGCCGTTCGGGTTGCCTGGATAGCCAGAGTAGTTGTATTTAGCCACGATGTTGTAGTCCTTCTCAGCCTTTGGCAGACGGAAGTTGCCCTCTCCGTGAGCCACCCACAAACCGAGTTTGCTGCCGCTCAACGAGCCGAACATCACGGATTTGTTCTCAGGAATCTGCAAGGTGACGAACTCACTCTCGAACTTGTGGCTGATGTTGTGCAGCATCTGTGCATAATCCTTTGCATCGGTCACAGCGTGGTTATGATTGAGGAGACCGAGTTCCACCATCAACTGGCAACCGTTGCAGATGCCCAGTGAAAGCGTGTCCTCACGAGCATAGAATGCGTCGAGTGCAGCCTTGGCTTTGGGGTTGAAGAGGAAGGCGCCTGCCCATCCCTTCGCACTGCCGAGCACGTCGGAGTTGGAGAAACCGCCGCAGAACACAATCATGTTGACGTCTTCCAGCGTCTCGCGACCGCTTACGAGGTCGGTCATCATCACGTCCTTCACGTCGAAGCCTGCCAGATAGAGCGAGTAAGCCATTTCGCGCTCGCCGTTCGTGCCCTTCTCGCGGATGATGGCCGCCTTGATGCCTGTACGCTCACGGCGGTCGGCGCTGATGCCGTACTGTTCCATCTTACCTGTGAAGGAAGCGGGGAATTGATGTTCGATGGGTTGGTTCTTATAGTTCTCGAAACGCTCCTTGGCCGTACCGTTGAACGACTGCTTGGTGTCGAGACGGTAAGAAGTGCTGTACCAGATGTCGCGCAGTTTGTCGATGTCGAAGTAGCGGTTGCGTCCACCTTTCTTCACCACAATCTGTCGTTCTTCAATGGGCTGACCGATTTCGACGAAGCCCACACCTGCCTTGTTCAGCAAGAACTCCACCTCACGTTTGTCAGCGTTCTTCACCTGAATGATGACGCCGGGGTTCTCGGCGAACAGCAGTTTCACAGGGTCGTTCTCCACGATGCCGTTGAGATTGACCTTGATGCCGCCCTTCTGGTTGGCGAACGTCATCTCCAGGAGTGTCGTAATCAAACCGCCGGCGCTGATGTCGTGACCAGCCAGGAGAAGTCCCTCCTTCACCAGTTCCTGCACAGCCAGGAAGGCATCGCGGAAATACTCAGGATTCTTCACCGTTGGCACATCGCTGCCCACTTTGCCGAGGCTCTGTGCAAAAGCGGAACCGCCCAACTTGAGGGTGTCGAATGAGAAGTCGATGTGATAGAGGGTTGTTTCCTTATCGTTGACCAGCACAGGGCTGACCACTTTCTTCACGTCAGACACCTCACCGCCCGATGACACAATCACCGTTCCCGGAGAGATAATCTTGCTTCCATCGGGATACTTCTGGGTCATGGAGAGAGAGTCCTTACCCGTTGGAACATTCACCTGCAAGGCACAGCAGAAGTCGCTCAATGCCTGCACTCCCTCGTAGAGACGTGCATCCTCACCCTTCTGCGAGCGGCAAGGCCACATCCAGTTGGCAGACAGGCTCACAGAGTCAAGACCTTCTGCCAGAGGTGCCCAAACAAGGTTGGTCAATGATTCGGCGACGGAGAGCACAGAACCCGCTTTCGGGTCAGCCAGACCTGCCTGTGGAGCATGTCCGATGGCTGTAGCGATACCCTTCTCGCCGCGATAATCCAATGCCACAACGCCGCAGTCGCTCAATGGCAACTGAATCTCGCCCTGACATTGCTGGCGGGCAATCTTACCGGTCACGGAGCGGTCCACCTTGTTGGTCAACCAGTCCTTGCAAGCCACAGCCTCCAGTTGCAGCACGTTCTCCAGATAAGATTCTATCTCTTTGTAGGAATAAGTCACATCCTCATACTTCCTCACCACGGTTTCATCACGCATGTAGGTCTTGGGCGAGTGGCCGAACATCTGCGCCACATCCAAGTCGAACGGACGCACACCGTCACCCTGCTGGAAGGCAAAGTGAGCGTCGCCGGTGGTTTCACCCACCACATACAGCGGCGCACGTTCGCGTTCGGCAATCTGACGCACGTGTTCGATATGCTTTTCGTCAATCAGCAAGCCCATGCGCTCCTGGCTCTCGTTGGCGATAATCTCTTTGGAAGACAAGGTTTGGTCGCCAATGGGCAACTTCGTCATGTCGATGAGGCCACCACATTCTTCCACCAATTCAGAGAGACAGTTGACGTGTCCGGCTGAGCCGTGATCGTGGATGCTCACCACAGGGTTGACATCCTCTTCGCACAAGGCGCGAACGAGGTTGTTGGCACGTTTCTGCATCTCTGGGTTGGCACGCTGAACGGCGTTCAACTCGATGCCCGACGAGTAGCGACCCGTGTCCACAGAAGAGACGGAACCGCCACCAAGACCGATGCGGTAGTTGTCGCCACCGACCACCACAATCTTGTTGCCCTTTTCAGGCGTACCTTTCAGGCAGTCGCGCTTGGTGCCGTAACCCACACCGCCTGCCAGCATGATGACTTTGTCGTAGCCGTATTCTTCGGTGGTGTCGCCCTGCTGTTCGGCATGCTCGAATGTCAGCACAGAACCGCAGATGAGCGGTTGGCCGAACTTATTGCCAAAGTCAGAAGCACCGTTCGATGCCTTGATGAGAATTTGTTCTGGTGTCTGATACAGCCACTGACGGATAGGAAGAATCTCTTCCCAGGGACGGATGTCGCCCGCTTTGTCCGACTTTGTCCACTTCGGATAACTGTGTGGCTGGCTGGGTGCAACACCGTTGCGTGGGTAGCTGGTCATATACACAGCAGTACCTGCAATCGGCCAAGAGCCGACACCACCGCCCATACGGTCGCGGATTTCACCGCCGGTACCCGTTGCGGCGCCGTTGAATGGCTCCACAGTCGTTGGGAAGTTGTGCGTTTCGGCCTTCAGCGAGATGACCGACTCGATGTCCTTCACCTCAAAGTAATCGCTCGTCGAGTGGTCGGCAGGAGCGAACTGCTCCACCACGGGGCCTTGGCTGAACGCCACATTGTCCTTGTATGCTGAGAGAATCTTGTTGGGGTTCTCCTGTGTGGTCTTCTTAATCATCTGGAAGAGCGAACTCTCCTTCTCCTTGCCGTCGATGATGAAGGTGCCGCCGAAAATCTTGTGGCGGCAGTGCTCGGAGTTAATCTGCGCGAAACCGAACACCTCAGAGTCGGTCAACTTTCTGCCCAACTGGCCTTCCACCTTGTGCAGATATTCGATTTCCTCAGGAGAGAGTGCAAGGCCTTCCTGCTCGTTATACTCCTCCAGGTTCTCAATATGCAGAATGGGTGCAGGCTCGATGTTCACCGTGAAGATGTCCTGGTTCAGCCCCTTGTACATGCGTTGCAGCATGGGGTCGTGTTCGGCATCCTCGTTGTCCACCGGGAAATATTCCTCGATGCGCTGCACACCCGTGATGGCCATGTTCTGTGTAATCTCCACAGCGTTGGTGCTCCAAGGCGTAATCATCTCTCGGCGTGGGCCGACAAAAAATCCCTGTAAATTGTTCTCGTCTTCGGGTTGGGCTTCGCCATACAGCCAGCAAAGCTCCTTGGTTTCATCAGCTGAGAGCTCGTGATTCACCTGCGTGGCAATCACACTCTGGGCTGGTGTTCTGAAAAAGTAAATCATAAAGTTACGAATGTAAAATTTCCTGCAAAGGTACGACTTTTTCTTCGAAAACCCACCACAAAACCCTGTGAACTTACATTATTTCGCGAAAAAACACGCTTACCCTTCCTCATTTGTTATTTCGACACTTCCACTGCCACCCTTTCGACACTTCCACTGCCTCTTTTTCGATGCTTCCACAGCCTCAAAAACGGTGTGACTCACACCGCCACCCCCGGTCTGAGTCACACCGACCCCCTCGGTCTGAGTCACACCGCCAAAGAGGCAGTGGAAGCATCGTCCAGGTGGTTCTGCAACAGAGGAAAGGGTGGCAGTGGAAGTGGAGGTGCGGAGGAGGTGTTTCTTTCCCCCTCCCGATAGGCGAAAAAGTGATTTTGTGGGTGTGTTTTCCCATTCTTTCCAAAATATTCCGTACCTTTGCAGCCGATTTTATCATGTTACCAAGTAGAATTCTCCCCCACAAACATTCTACTCCTCCCGTTTCAGGGGAGGCGGGGGAAGGGTCTTTATGGCTTTGAAAGCAGGTATTGTGGGTTTGCCAAACGTGGGCAAGTCAACACTTGTCAATTGTTTGTCGAGCGCAAAGGCGCAGGCGGCAAACTTTCCTTTTTGTACGATTGACGCGCAACTCGGACAGGTGAGTGTGCCTGACGAGCGACTGACGAAACTGGCTGAACTGGTGCATCCGGGCAGGATTGTGCCGGCCGTGTGCGACATTGTCGATATAGCAGGTCTGGTGAAGGGAGCCAGCCAGGGCGAAGGTCTTGGCAATCAGTTCTTGGGCAACATCCGCGAATGCGATGCCATCATTCACGTGCTGCGCTGCTTCGACAACGGAAACATTGTGCATGTGGATGGCTCGGTTGACCCTGTGAGGGATAAGGAAATCATCGACACGGAGTTGCAGTTGAAAGACCTCGAAACGGTGGAGGCCCGCATCAAGAAGACGGAGAAGTTGGCCAACGTCGGTCACGACAAGAACGCCAAAGTGGAATACGGCTTGCTGCTGCGCTATAAGGAGGCTCTGGAGAAGGGGCTCTCGGCCCGCACCGTAGTGCCTGAAAATGAGGAAGAAGTGCAGGCGGCCAAGAACATGTTCCTGCTCACCACCAAGCCCGTGCTGTATGTGTGCAATGTGGACGATGCAAGCGCGAAGACGGGCAATGCCTACGTGGACAGCGTGCGCGAAGCCATCAAGGGTGAGGAGGCGGAACTCATCATCATCAGCGCCCAAACCGAAGCGGACATCGCCGAACTGGAGAGTTACGAGGAGAAGCAGATGTTCCTCGAGGACATGGGCCTTGAGGAAAGCGGCTGCAACCGACTGATTAAGGCGATTTACGCGCTGCTGAACCTGCAGACCTTCATCACCGCAGGCGAGATGGAGGTGAAGGCGTGGACATTCCGCAAGGGATGGAAGGCTCCGCAATGCGCAGGCGTCATTCACACCGACTTCGAGAAAGGCTTTATCCGCGCCGAGGTCATCAAGTATGAGGACTACATCAAGTATGGCAGCGAAGCAGCCGTGAGAGAAGCCGGCAAATTGGGTGTGGAAGGTAAGGATTATGTGGTGCAGGACGGCGACATCATGCACTTTAGGTTTAATGTATAAACATGACTGCTTTATTTATTGATTGGCAGCCTTCTGTGGAGGCTTTCTCGCTGGGGTCTTTCAGCGTGCGGTGGTACTCGCTGCTGTGGTGCATTGGCCTGTTGTTTTCCTATCTGGTGGCTCAGCGCATCTTCAAGCAGATGAAGGTCGCTGACGAGAAGTTTGAGCCGATGTTCTTCTATTGCTTCATCGGCATCCTCATAGGCGCGCGATTGGGTCATTGCATCTTCTACGAACCCAGTTACTACCTGACCAGCGGGAAGGGTTTCATCGAGATGCTCATCCCCTTTCACCAGATGGCCGATGGGTCGTGGAAATTCACTGGATATGAGGGTTTGGCTTCTCACGGCGGCACCATAGGCCTCATCATCGCGATGGTGCTTTATTGGAAAAAAGTGAAGTTAAGCCCCTGGTTCGTGCTGGATGTGCTTGCGTTGGCCACGCCCATTGCTGCTTGCTGCATCCGTCTGGGCAACTTGATGAACTCGGAGATTCTGGGCAATGTGACGGATGTGCCTTGGGCATTCATCTTCCACAGCGGCGAGTCGTTGGTGGACGGCGTGAACGTGCCTCGCCACCCGGCACAACTCTACGAAGCCATCGCCTACCTGATATTTTTCGTTGCAGGAGCGACGATTTACTGGCGGTGGTACAAGGGCAAGGGTGCCGACGAAAAGTCGCCCACAGCGGTCGGAACGGGCTTTTATTTCGGTTTCTGCCTCGCCACCATCTTCACCTTCCGTTTCTTCATCGAGTTTCTGAAGAAAGAACAAGTGGATTTTGAGCAGGGGATGCCTTTAGACATGGGACAACTCCTCAGCATCCCGTTCGTGATATTGGGAACATGGTGCATGATACGGGCAAAGAAAAAGGCGGCAAATTGATTGCCGCCTTTCTTTTTGTTGAGTTATTCTAGTCACCTTTATCGAGTTATTCTAGTCACCCTATCCTATCTAGTTCATCTAGCCTTATAACGCCTCCAGCAT
>JAEEGI010019134.1_pt1 | contig 13834 bp, 11 predicted proteins | sample 8958751 | NCBI WGS metagenome assembly JAEEGI01 (sample SAMN16246545, study PRJNA631951) | gut metagenome | biome: gut microbiome; feature: rumen; material: KS-attached | host: Bos | place: Iran: Karaj | collected 2018-10
TATCGCAGACGGCGGCCATCACCCTTTCCGAAGCCTCGGCATAGGGGACGCCCATTTCATCGAGCCTCCGCATTATCGCTTCCTCCCCCTCGCGGACGAGCACGCGCTCCGGCTGCATGCCGGCCTCAAGCGCGTCGAAAACGAGCCTTTCGCCCTCTATGAGGTGAAGGCCGCTTTCCGACCGCCCCTTGCGGGTCCTGAGCCGCGCAAGCTGCTTCACAAGCTCGTTTTTAGGGGAGGTGATAGTCATTTAACCTTGCCTGCCTCCGCGATATTCAGCGCGTGGTCGCCCACCCTTTCGAGGTCGGTAAGCATCTCAACGTATATCATGCCCGTATCTGCGGAGCACTCGCGCTTTTCCATCCTCGCGATATGGGCGTTTTTGTATTCGTCCACGAGGTCGTCGATCTCCTGCTCGCAGGTCTCGATGTATGAAAGGGGCATTTTGGGATCGCCCTTCATGCAGGAGTAGGCGTTCGTCACGATTGCGATGACCTTATCAAAGAGGTTGCCCAGCTCCTCCATCGCCGCGGATGAAAGGGTGAGCTTATTGTCGCGCATATGGGCGATATAGCCCGCGATGTTTTCGGCGTGGTCGCCTATGCGCTCGTAATCGGTGATGACGTGGTGCATGCGGTCGATGGCGCGCGCCTCGGGCTCGCCCAGACCGCTGCGGTTGATGTCCACGAGGACCTTCGCGATCTCATGATTGAGATAGTCGATCGTCTCCTCGTTCTTGTCGATCTCGTCAAGATCGCCCTTGCGCTTTTCGGTGAGCGCCTTCGAAGCGGCCTCCATATTGCCGAGGGAAAGGCGGAACATCCTGTCGCACTCAAGCTCCGCGGAGGATACCGCGACCGCTGAGGAACCGAAGCCCTTGGGCGGGATATGGATGAGGCGGAGCCCCTCCCCCGCGTCCTCGCCGCGGATGATGAGGCGGGAAAGCTTTACGAGCATACCCGAGAGCGGGAAGAGGATTATGGTCGCGCCGATCTTCAGGAAAGTGTTGGCGTTGGCAAGCTGCTGCGAGGGGTTCGTCGGGGAGAGGGAGGCGATCCAATCGGTGAGCGGCAGGAACTGGAGAAGTATAACGCAAATGACGCAGGCGAACACGTTGAACATCACGTGTATCGCCGCGGTGCGTTTCGCGTCCTTGGTGCCGTCCATCGCCGCGATGACGGAGACCATCGTGCAGCCGATGTTCTGACCGCAGATGAGGTAGATGGCCTGCCCGAGCGTCAGAATGTTCGCGGCGGCCATCGCCTGCAGAACGCCCACGGAGGCGGAAACGGACTGGAGCAGCATAGTCATTACTGTGCCGAAGAGCACGCCTATAATGGGGTGATCCTCAAAGCTCTTGACAAGGGCGCAGAACCATTCCTCCTGCCCAAGATAGACCATGTTCTTCTTCATGAGCATCATGCCCATGAAGAGCATTCCGAGACCGGTGACGATGTAAAAAATGTTGTTCCAAGGCTTTTTCTTCATGAACGTCATTCCCATAACGCCCACAAAGGCGATTATGGGGGATACCGCGTCCACGTTGAAGGCGATGAGCTGACCGGTGATGGTGGTACCGATGTTGGCGCCCATTATGACGCCGGCCGCGTTTTCAAGCGGCATGAGCCCCGCGTTGACAAAGCCGACCGTCATAACGGAAACGGCGTTGGAGCTTTGTATTATACCGGTGATGACTACGCCGACTATGAGGCCCAAAAAGCGATTTTTGGTAAGTGTTTCAAGTATTTTTTTGAGCTTCGATCCGGCAAGGCGCTCGATACCGTTACCCATTATGCGAATACCGTAAAGGAACAGCGCGATGCCGCCCGCAATACCTACCCAATTCTCAAAAGTCATAATTCCCTCCGAATCTGTCTGCATTCGAAACCAGTATAATAATACCATACAGTACGGGGCTTTTCAAGTAAAATGAGCATTGATGAGGAATATGTCACAATTCGGGATATAATAAAGAACCAAGACGGCAGCCTTGGTTCTTTATCCGTTCTTTATCCGTTTTTTATTTCGTTTACCTGTCGCCGTAATTGACGAAATAGTCCTGCACGAGCACTATGGGCGTGCCCTTATCGCCCGAGCCGCTGGTCAGGTCGCAGAGCGAGCCGATAAGATCGGTGAGCCTCCTCGGCGTGGTGCCCTGAGAAAGCATAGAGCCCTTGAGATCGGCGTCCTTTTCGCGGATGCGCTCGCGGATCTTTTCGGCCAGCGCCTCGCCCGAAAGCTCGGCGTAATCGTTATCCGCAAGGAACTTGAGCTTCAGCTCGTTGGGAAGGCCTATGAGCCCATCCGTATAGCCCGGGGAAACGACGGGATCCGCAAGCTCCCATATCTTGCCTACGGGATCCTTGAATGCGCCGTCGCCATAGACCATCGCCTCAACGTGAACGCCCGTGCGCTCCATTACAAGGCGCTGTATGCCCTCCGCCACCTCGCGCGCGTTGCGGGGGAAGAGCTTTATGGATTCTTCCGTCGCCTTATTGGAGCCCAGCAGCCCGTATTCGGGGCAGCAGCCGGAGCCGTTCACGGGGGCGTTCAAAATATCGCACATGGTGAGCACGTTGGCTTCGCCTCCGCGCTTCAATATGCGGGAACGGGTGCGCTCGCGGGTGTGGGTATCGCAGCAGAGCACGTTCTTCGTATAATTCAGTATCGTTTCGGGGCGGTTGGAGAATATTATCTCCGCCTCCGCGCCCTCCGCCTCGATGAGGGTCTTATAAAATTCGATGTAATCCACTCCCGTGAAGGGGTGGCGGCACTCGCCTCCGCAGACCTTGTAGAACTCTTCGGCGGTCAGCACGTCGCTCCAGGGATCGACGCCCGCTTCATCAAGCACGTCGGGATCGACGAGATGGTTCCCCACCTCGTCCGAAGGATAGGCGAGCTGAACGGTGACCTTTCGCGAGCCCCTTGCTATGCCCTTAAGGCAGATCGAAAAGCGGTTGCGGGAAAGGATGGGGTTCACGACGCCTATATGCCCGCCGCCGAGCTTTTTGCGAACGTCCTCCGCAACGTCATCGACCTTGGCGTAATTGCCGTCCGCCCTTGCCACGACCGCTTCGGTGACGGCGATAACGTCACGCTCGCGGAGGGAAAAGCCCTCCTGCGCGGCGGCCATCAGCACGGAATCGACCGTGATCTCAACTATATCATCCCCCTGCCTTATTATGGGAGCGCGGATACCTCTCGAAACAGTAGCCATAAGGAGCACCTCCTGATACTTCATTTGAAAAGAAACGCGTTCACGAGGAACGCGTCCCTTTGTCAATATAGCATATTTTCCCTCGGATGTAAACCGCTTTTTATTCCCTCCCGAAAAAGCCTTCGGCGCTCATGGGGTATATGTCGCGGTAGCCGTTCCTTGAAAGATCGGCGTCGAAGCGGCAAACGTCGCCATAGGGGCACCAGCGGCAGACGGGCTTATTTCCCTTGACGAGCCTTGCCGGCAGTATCGCGTCCTCGCCGTCTAGTATCCTGCGGAGGGTCGGCGCCGCGGAGGGTTTGGCAAAGCTCACGGTATCGCCGAATTCCTCATCGGAAGCGAAACCGCTCCCCGTGAGCTCGCCTTCCTTATTCCTCCCCGCGCCGCGCAGCACGATGGATCTCGAACCGAATTCCTCCGTCGCCTCCATGACGGTCTCATCTCGCAGGGAAAGCCCGCTCAGGCTGAATTCGGCCATCAGCTTGTCGGTAAGCTGCTTTGCCGCCTCTCCCCCGCCGCTGCTCTCGGGCTTTATATCCTTTACCGGCATATAGTACATGCCCACCGTGCGGGCCGCCTCCACCGCCGCCGCGTAGAGCGGGAGCTGGAGCTGCAGCCCCGCCTTAAGCTCCTCGAAGGAGAAGCGCTTATAGCCCGATTTGTAATCGATTATGCGGTCGGCGCGCTCGCCCTCGTTATCGAATGAATCGATCCTGTCGATTATGCCGCTTATGTAGAACACGTTCTCCCCCGCCTCCACCTTGAGGGGCGGGAAAAGCCCTTCCTCGCCGCCGAAGCGCACCTCGCACCCCATGGGGCGGAATTTGCCCGCCGCTATATGCCGCGTTACGGCGCAGCAGGTATAGCGCACCGTTTCTATCACGTTCCAGAGTCTTGCGCGCTGCCTTGCGGTATCGTAGAGCAGATGCCCTCCCTCGCGGTACATTATGCCGGGGAGCAGCTCTTCCAGTATGGAGAAGGTCATCTCGTCGTCTATATCCCGCCATTCGAGGCCGTTATCCATAACGTAACGGACGTAGGCTTCGAGCGCCTCATGGTAGAAGGAGCCCAGCTCCGTGTTCTTTTCGCGGTGAAGCTCCCGCTCCCTGGCGGCAAGCCCGTACTGCATGAGGTGGCGGAAGGGGCAGCCGTTGAAGGTCTCGAGCCGCGAGGCGGAGCCGTATATGCGGCTGCCGTAAAGCTTTTTCGCAAGCTCCGCGGGTATGGGGGCGGCTTCGGAATTGCCGAACGCCTCCTCCGTTATGCGGCGGAACCTTTCGCCGTATTCCTGGCTCCGCGAAAAGCGCGAAAGCAGCAGCTCCGTTTCCTCATCCGGAACGCCGGAATCTATCATCCTGCGGATGCGCGCGCCAAGCCCCGCAAAGGCCGCGCTCTCGCTCGAAAGCGCCGAAGGGGCGACGGAGCTGTCCGTCACGGGGACGCGCGGGAATATCCTGCGGACGGCGTTTATTATCCTGCAGGGGGCGGCGGAGCTGTCCATAGCGCCCGCTCCCGCAATGCTCATGGGGTAAAACATGGCGAGCCTTTCGGTCGCCTTTGTAAGGGAGGAATAGACGGTCAGCACGTCGCTTTGAGTCAGGGCGGAGGTGCTGTTCCAAAGCCTGTGCCCCTTATCGGCAAGCAGTTTAAGGTCGCCGTCGTCGATAACGCCGGAATCGGGGCGTTTTTTGGGGAGCAGCCCCTCGTTCATGCCGAGCACCGCAACGAGCCTCGCCTCGCGCACGCGGGTGCGGTCAACGGAGCCCACGAGCACCTGATCGCAGGTGGTTGGGATCGCGCCTATCTCGTATGACGCAAAGCCTTCGCGGATGACGGAGATGAATTTCTGCATCCCGAGCCGCTCATCCCCCATTATCACGAAGAGCTGATCCAGCACCTCGAGCACAGTGGAAACGACCTGCGCGTTCTCCTCCTCCTCGAGATAGCGCCCCTCCTCGTGCAGGCGGGTGCAAAGCTCCTGCTGGCGCCCGTAAATGCCGAGCTCCTCAAGGAACGCGTGAACGGCGCGGGCGCGGGTCTCACAGTCCGCATTCGAGGACGCCTCCCTGAGCCGGACGAGCGGCGCCATAAGCCTTTCGCGCGGGCCGTCAAGCGGAGTAAGCTCGCCCGTGAAGGGCTCCGCGAACCTTTTGCCCATCATGCCCTTTTCGAGCACCGCTTCTTCGAAGGCCTCCGCCTCCTCCCGCGTGATGGGCATGAGGCCCGATTTTATGAGCTCCAGCATGTTTTCGGTATCGAAGCCGCGGCGGCACGCTTCAAGCGCGTTTATTATGAGCCTCGCCTGCGGGTAGGAGATGAGGCTGCGCTTCGCTTCCGTAAAGTACGGTATCCCGTACTGCGGGAATATCCTTTTTATAAGCGGCGCATAGCCTTCGAGGTCGCTTACGGTGACGGCCATTTCGTTCATCCTCATGCCCTCCGCCGCGGCCCGCCTTATGAGCTCCGCCGCCTCTGTGACCTCCTCCGTCCTGGTGGTGCAGATCCTTACCGAAAGCCCCTCCGGATCTTCATCCATTATGCGGAGGGGGAACGAAAACAGCTCCCTTTCAAGATGCTTCAGCGCCGCAGTGCCGGGGCGCTTCCTTTCCGTCATGCGGGTGACGCGGCACGGAACGCCCGCCTCCTCCGCCATTTCGCGGAGCCGCCTCATCACGCGCTCCTCGGGATCGAAAAGCCCCTCGTCACGCCCGTTCCCGCCGCCGAGGAGCGCAAAGGTGATGCTTTCAGCCGTTTCGAGCAGCTTTTTAACGAGCGGATACGCCTGCTCGTTCATTGTATCGCCCCCATCGACAAACACCCGGGCGCCCGCAAGCGGGGTCTCGCCCGCGCGGGCGATAAGCTCGCGCATCATGTCCTCCGGGTCGATATAGCGATCCTTCGTGCGGCGCTCCAGCTCCGCATAGACGGCGGCTATATCGAGGAGCTTATCCCTCAAGGGGGAGTTTTCATCCAGCTCCTCCGCCATGCTCTTCACGCCTTCGGGATCGAACCCGCAGCGCTTGAACTGCGATATGAGCCCGCCGATCTCCGCAGGAAATCCCTTGTGCGCGGCGGACTTTTTGAATACGGTGAGGGAGGCCGCCACGGAATCCGTCGATCGCCTGAGCAGCATCAGCCGCCCCTGCGGGGAAAGGAACGCGCGGCGCACGCCGAGCCTGTCCAGGAGCTTTCGCGCGAGGTTGCTCCACGATGCGGCCGTCACTCCCATGAGCCCGCCCGAAAGCATTTGCGAAAGCTGCTTTTCCGCTTCGAACGTGGCCTGCTCGGGAACTATGAGGAAGCATTCCTTCCCCTCCGCCCGAGCTTGCGCAATGCGCCTGTAAAGCTCGCGCGTTTTGCCCGTGCCCGCTCTTCCTATTATAAAATCAAGACCCGCCATTGAAGCTCCCTCCGTCAGCCCTCCGCGCCCGCGCGCTGCGGACGCCTGAAATATCCGAATATGCCCTCGCCCGAGGTAACCACCACGTTATCGTAACCGGGCGAACAGTGTATGAACAGGGGCTTTCCCTTGTAAAAGCCTATAAAAATGCCCACGTGATTGCCCGAGCTGCCCGGGTAAACGTTCTGAAAGCCGAGATCGCCCGGGCGGAGCTCATCCTTATTTATCTCCTCCGAGGCGAACCACTGGTTCCACGTGCCGTTGCCTATCTCATCGATAGTCCAGCCCGCCTGGATATACGCCCAAGTGACGAGGCCGGAGCAATCGAGCCCGTAAGGACGGACGGAGCCCGTGGTGGGGCTGCCGGAGCTTTCCACCACCTTATTGCGGCCCCATTCGGGATCCTCGCCCACGCAGAAGCTCTTGCCGCCCCAGAAATAATGCACGCGCCCTATTATGGAGGCCGCGCTTCTCACCGCGGTCTCGGCGCTCTCATTCGGGAATTCCGCCTCCTCAAGGATCCGGGAAACGAGCTCCCCGCCGATCGGAGCCTCTTTTTTGCCGACGAGCTTTGCAAGCAGCGCCGCTGTGAGCGCCGCGGCGGCTAAAACCACAGCCGCGGCCGCAATGATCTTAAGCAGTTTTTTCATGCCCTTATTCTACCATAATCCGCGCTTGCGGGCAACACGGAAAAAGGCGCTCCCTCCCGTAAAAACCGCTTGCAAAAAGGCCGCCGCGGGGTTAAAATGTAGGAGTAAAAAACTGTCCTTACGGAGGAACATTGAAATGAAGCTCGGAGTCATAGGCCTTCCCAACGTGGGAAAGAGCACCCTTTTCAACGCCATCACACAGGCGGGCGCGCAGGCGGCCAACTATCCCTTCTGCACGATAGAGCCGAACGTGGGCGTCGTAGCCGTTCCGGATGAGCGTCTTGACGTGCTCGCCAAGATGTACGATCCGCAGAAATACACCCCCGCCACCATCGAATTCGTCGATATAGCGGGCCTCGTCAGGGGCGCCTACCGCGGCGAGGGCTTGGGCAACAAATTCCTTTCCCACATACGCGAGGTCGATGCCGTGGTGCACGTCGTCCGCTGCTTTGAGGATGACAACATCGTTCACGTTGACGGTTCCGTCGATCCCCTTCGCGATATGGAGACCATCAATATAGAGCTCATATTCGCCGATATGGAGACCGTCGAGCGCCGTCTTGACAAGGCGCGCAAATCCGCCAAATCCGGCGATAAGAAGTTCCTGCACGAGATAGAGCTCTGCGAGCGCATATATGCGCATCTTGAAAAGCAGCTCCCCGTGAGGTCAATGCCCATGACGGACGAGGAGCGCGAGGAGATCGCCCAGTTCTTCCTTTTGACCACCAAGCCCGTCATATACGCCGCGAACATCGCGGAGGACGAGATAGGCACGGAGCCCGAAAACGTCAAAAAGGTCCGCGAGCAGGCCGCCAAGGAGGGCGCGGAGGTAATAGTCGTTTCCGCCAAGGTCGAGGAGGAGCTTTCCTCCCTCTCCCTTGAGGAAAAACAGCTCTTCATCGAGGAATTGGGCATCGGCGAAAGCGGCCTCGACAAGCTCGTAAAGGCGGGCTACCGTCTGCTGGGGCTCATAAGCTTCCTGACCGCCGGCCCCAAGGAGGTCCGCGCATGGACGATAACGAAGGGCACCAAGGCGCCGCAGGCCGCCGGCAAGATCCACACCGATTTCGAGCGCGGCTTCATAAGGGCGGAGGTCGTTCATTACGATACCCTCATCGAAAACGGCACGATGCTTGCCTGCAAGGAGAAGGGCCTCATCCGCTCCGAGGGCAAGGATTACGTCATGCAGGACGGCGATATAGTAGTATTCAGATTCAACGTATAAGGAGGCCATTATGGACCGGAGGCTATTGACCGCAAAACGCTTCGGCGTTGCCGCGCTCGCGATACTCATTGCCGCCTGCGCGGTGCTTGCGTTCGTCACCGCAGCGGCAAAAACGCATCTGTTCGTCGGCCGCACGCTCAGGCGCGCACTGCAGTTCTGTATTTTCTTCTGGCTTTTCTTCGCTCCCGCAGCAACGGTTTTCAGTACGGCGGGCCTCGTCATGGCGAAAAAGGCCGAGCGCAGGGGGCTTGAAAAGGCCGGGCGCGTCTGCACGTTCTGCTCGGTAATGATAGGCCTCATAGGGCTCGGGTTCCTCATCTATACCGTGACGATGTCGAGTTTTTATTGATATTGCCGTAACTAACCAATGGGGACGGTTCTCAGTGGTTAGTAAAGCCGCATGAAACATTTATCTGAATGCCGTAACTAACCACCGAGAACCGTCCCCATTGGTTAGCAGAAAGGAGGAAGCATGCCAAGGCAAGCAAGGTCCCCCGGCAGCTCCGGTTTTTTTCACGTTATCGTTAGGGGCAATGCCAAGCAGCTTATTTTTGAGGAGGACGACGATCGCCGTTTTTTTCTCAACAGAATGATGAAGTACAGCGCGGAAACCGGCGTTGCCATCTGTGCGTATTGCTTGATGGAAAACCATGTTCACCTTCTTCTTCGCGACAATTCAAACGCGCTCGCTCAATTCATGAAGAAGCTGGACGGCAGCTATGCACGGTTCTTTAATTGGAAATATGAAAGAACGGGGCACCTTTTTCAAGACAGGTATAAAAGCGAGCCCATCGAAGATGACTCATATTTCTTGTCGGTACTCCGATACATTCTTTGTAATCCCGAGAGCGCCGGGATATGCAGCGCTTCCACATATCCGTGGAGCAGTTATAAGCAATATAACGGGGATCAACTGGTCGATACCACGTTTATCAGGGGGTTGCTGCCCACGCGGGAAGAATACGAAGAGTTTATTCTGAAAGGCAACGGGGAAACGCCCAACGCTATCGAACCCATCCGAAAGGATGACGCATGGGCAAAAACCGTTATCCGCGAAACAGCAGGCGTCGAAAACGGTTCCGCCATTCAAAGCTTCGATCGAAAAAGGCGCGACCAAATAATTGCCTTGCTTCTTGACAAGGGATTGAGTGAGCGACAAATCGAACGTTTGACCGGCATCAGCCGTTACATCATACGCAATATTGTATGGTGAGCCCAAAACTAACCAACGGGGACGGTTCTCAGCGGTTAGTAAAACCGTATGAAACATTTATCCGAATGCCGTAACTAACCACTGAGAACCGTCCCCATTGGTCAGTTGCAACCATCCGGCAAAAACAAAAGGAGGCTTTGCATGCACTTCACAGAAGACATACTCACCCTTTTCGATAAGAAATGGGCGCTCGTCACCGCAGGCGATATTTCCGATTTCAACACAATGACCATCTCCTGGGGGGCGTTGGGCACGCTCTGGTCGAAGCCCGTATGCACGGTTTACGTAAAGCCCGTGCGCTACACCCATGAATACATGGAGGCGAACGATTACTTCACCGTCTCCTTCTTCGATGAAAAGTACCGCCCCGCGCTGGGGATACTGGGCTCGAAATCCGGCAGGGACTGCGATAAGGTGGCCGAATCGAAGCTCACCCCCGTCCGCATAGGCGAAAACATAGTGGGCTACGTCCAGGCTTCTCACACCTTCGTCTGCCGCAAGATCTACAGGCAGGATCTCGACGCCTCCGCCATGACCGAGGCCGTGCGCGAGGCGTATTACGAAACGGAGGCTCCCCACACCATGTACGTGGGGGAGATAGTTGGCATAGGATGACGGACGAACAGGTCGCTTACATTCTAAAGGACGCCTCCGCCCGCATGCTCGCGCGGCCCATCGAGACGGAAAGGCTCATCCTCCGCCCCTTTTCGGAGGAGGATCTCGAGGATTTTTCCGAATACATCACCCAGCGGGAGCTGCAGCGCCTTTCGGGCAACCCCCGCATAGAGACCGAGGAGGAGGCGCGCGAGGCCTTTGACCGGCTCCTCGAGCACAACCGCGAGGTCGTGACGCGCTTTGCCGCCGTTTTGAAGGAGACCGGCAAGGTGGTGGGCAATTTCTGCATCAATATCTACCCCTTCGTGAAGGAGGACCCCTCCCTTGAGGACAAGAGGGGCGTTTCGATATCGCTGGTGCTCAACGAAAAATACCAGCGACACGGGCTCATGACGGAGCTCATGCAGAGGGTCATGCGCTATTTCCTTCTGGAAGAGGGGTTCGATTTCGTAAACTCGGGGTACTTCGTGTTCAACGAGGGCTCCCGCAAAATACAGGAACGCGCGGGGATGCATCCCTACATGGTCCATAATTTCAAGTACGAGGGCGAGGTCATCGAAACGCGGGAGATGATCCTCTTCCGCGAGGAGCTCGCCGCAAAGGAGGAAAATGCTCCCCTATCTTAAAATCTTCGGGGTACAGATACCCATGTACGGCCTGTGCATGGCGCTTGCCATGCTGCTCGCCGTGTTCCTTTCCTGTGTCCGCGCAAAGAGGATGGGCGCCGATCCCGACAGGCTCCTCACCATCGCGCTCTTTGCGATAGTCGCGGGGATAATCGGCGCAAAGCTGCTGTTCTTCATAGTCACCTACTCCCCCATGGAGCTGATCGAGCTCATAAGAGCGAACGGCATCCTTTATCTGCTGGAGGGCGGGCTCGTGTTTTACGGCGGATTGATAGGCGGCGTGCTCGGCGCTTTCATAGGCGCGGCGATAATAAAGACGAAGCTTTCCGTCTATTCCGACCCCGTTGTGCCCACACTGCCCTTAGCTCACGCGATCGGGCGCATGGGCTGCTTCTGCGCGGGCTGCTGCTACGGCAAGGCGACCGATTCCTGGCTCGGGATGCAGTTCCCCACCTCCTCGACGGGGCTTGCGGAGGGAGTGCGCGTGATCCCCACTCAGCTCATAGAATCGGGCTTCAATTTCCTCGTTTTCCTGTTCCTGCTTGCGTTCACGCTGAAGAGGCGCAAGGGCTATACCACCCTCTTCGTCTATCTCATCATTTACGGGGTGGAACGCTTCCTGCTCGAATTCCTGCGCGGCGATGAGATCCGCGGCTTTTTCGGGCTCCTTTCCACCTCCCAGTGGATAAGCATAGCGCTCATCGCGGCAGGCGCTGCCGGGCTCCTGCTCACGAACCGGCGCCGTGCGGGAAGGGTCGGCGGTCCGGATGCTTCCATAGGTCCCCTGCTCAAATAACGACATAGTTTAATTTTAGAATTAGCTTTGCCCGCGCCACAATATCTTGTATCGGCGCGGGCAAAGTGAATACAAGCCGCGCAAAATAATGCTTGTATTTGGCGGTCTTTTTTGTTATCATAGATGCGGGAACAGGGTCCACCCGGTTCCTTTTTCAACCGGGCTGCACGGCAGCCCATGTCTCTTGGGGGAATTATGGTTTCAGCACAGGTCGTTTGGTCAAAGGCGCTTCCCGTCATTCAGGAGGAAGTGACTCCCATTACATATCAAACTTGGATAAAGGATATCCGCCCCATTTCCATAGAGGGGGAGGCGCTTATCCTCATGGCGCAGAACGAGCTCTATCTTTCGACGCTCCGCCGCTTCTATACCACCGTCATTACGGACTGCGTCAACAAGGCCAACAACAGCAATTACACCGTCAGCTTCATAATAAGGGAGGAAGAGCCCATTGTCTCCGTTCCCGTTCAGAACAGTTCGGAGCAGGGCGTCTTTTTCGGCGTGCAGTCGAAATACACCTTCGATACCTTCGTAATAGGCGAATCGAACCGCTTTGCGCACGCGGCGGCCGTCGCCGTTGCGGATAATCCCGCTTCCGCCTATAACCCGCTCTATATCTACGGCGGGTCGGGCCTCGGCAAAACGCATATCCTTCACGCGATAGGCAATTACGTGCACGAGCTGCATCCCGAATTCAACATCTGCTTCGTTTCGAGCGAGGATTTCACGAACGACGTTATCGCCGCCATCAAGTACGACACGCGCGAGGAGCTTCGCCGCAAGTACCGCAACCTCGATCTCCTGCTCATAGACGACATACAGTTCATAGGCGGCAAGGAGGCGACGGAGATGGAATTCTTCAACACCTTCAACGCCCTCCACAACGCGAACAAGCAGATAGTCATCACCTCCGATCAGTCGCCGAAGGATCTGCCCCTTCTGCAGGACCGTTTGAAGACCCGCTTCTCCTGGGGCATCACGGCGGATATAAAGCCCCCGGATATAGAGACCCGCATCGCCATTCTGAAGGGCAAGGCGGAGCGCGATAATTTCAATATCTCAAACGACGCGCTCCTCTACATGGCGGAGCAGTACAGCGCGAACGTCCGCGAACTGGAAAGCTGCTACAACCGCGTGGTGCTCTATGCCGATTTTTCGAAGCGTTCCGCTATCGACCGCGCCTTCGTCGAGACCATTCTGAAGGATTACGTCTCCCCCGAAGGCAAGCATATGCTGACTCCCGACCTCATCAAGCAGGTCACGGCGGATTATTTCGGCATCACGGTCGATGACCTCGTTTCGACGAGGCGCGACAAGCGCATCGCCGTGCCCCGCCACATCGCCATGTACCTTTGCAGGACTCTTACGAACACCTCCTACCCCGATATCGGCAAGGCATTCGGCGGCAAGCATTATTCGACCGTCATGTACGCCTGCGATCAGATCGCGACCGAGATCGGCCAAAGGCCCGATATTTCCACCGCGATAGACGATATTACGAACAGGCTGACGAACGACTTTACGGTGTGAGAAAATATTTTCTTGTTTTTTGAAATTGGGTATTGACAACGGCGGTGCGTTCGTGTAGAATAGATAAGCCGTACAGAACAACGGTATGGAAGCATAGCTCAGCTGGGAGAGCATCTGCCTTACAAGCAGAGGGTCATAGGTTCGAGCCCTATTGTTTCCACCATTCGGCCCGGTAGTTCAGTTGGTTAGAATGCCAGCCTGTCACGCTGGAGGTCAGGGGTTCGAGCCCCCTTCGGGTCGCCATATTTGCCTCGGTAGCTCAGTAGGTAGAGCAGGGGACTGAAAATCCCCGTGTCGGTGGTTCAACTCCACTCTGAGGCACCACTTGCGGGAATAGCTCATTTGGTAGAGCGCCGCCTTGCCAAGGCGGAGGTGGCGGGTTCGAGCCCCGTTTCCCGCTCCATTTATTTCTCCCCCTTGTGGGGAGAAATAAATGGACGGAATATGGCCCACTGATCCGCATGTAATGCGGGTTCGAGGTTCAAAACCGGTTGCCAACGGCAATTTTGACCATCCGGTGAATGGTCAAAAAGGTTTTGAACGGTCGGCCGGGTCCGCCCCG
>JAEEGI010019136.1_pt1 | contig 13833 bp, 13 predicted proteins | sample 8958751 | NCBI WGS metagenome assembly JAEEGI01 (sample SAMN16246545, study PRJNA631951) | gut metagenome | biome: gut microbiome; feature: rumen; material: KS-attached | host: Bos | place: Iran: Karaj | collected 2018-10
CGCGGACAAGAGGTACACGTTCAGCGAAGCCGTCAAGATGCTCATAGGGGACGGCCTTCCGTTCAGGATAGAGGTCACCGGCGTCAAGGGCAAGACCAGCACGTGCTATCTCATCGCCCACATCCTGGACGCATGCGGGAGGAAGGTGTTCCTGCACACGTCCCGGGGCCAAGGCCCCTACGTCGGCAGCCACAAGGTCACCGAGCTGAAGAGCATAGCCCCGCCGTACATCATGGAGCTCCCTTCCGAGGGGTACGACGTGGTGATATCCGAGGTCTCCCTGGGCGGCAGCGGCAAGGCCGACATCGCGCTGATAACGAACCTCGTCGAGGACTACGGGATAGCCAAGGACTCCAGGAAGGCCTCCTACGCCAAGGCGCAGATCCTCTCCGACAGGGGGCGTAACGTCGTCAAGGAGGACGAGTACGGGACCTGGCATTCCAAGAGGCCGGATCTTCCCCTCGAGACGTACAGGAACGTGTGCGAGGCCGTGGAGAAGCCCGCTCTCGGGAAGCCTCTGAGGATAAGGTACGAGTACCTCGGGAAGACGGAGGAGGCGGTGCTGGGAGGATCCTTCCTGGCGGTCCAGTACCTTCTTTCCATAGACGCCGCCCTCAAGGTCTGCGAGCTCATGGACATCCCGGCGGACGACGTCAGGAACGCCCTCGGGACCTTCCGCGGGGTTCCCGGCAGGGGCGAGGTCTCCCAGTCCGGAGGAGTCTGGAAGGTGAACGAGAGGAACCCGGGGATCTCCCACCTCTCGATAGACATGACCATGCGCTGCCTGAAGGAGATGGACGCCCTGGACGGATGCCTGGCGGTGGTCGACCCGGTGAGCAGGAGGGTGTGCGACAAGATGCATCCGGAGCTCATCCGCTCGGTGCTGGAGAAGTACGGCGTCGACTACGTCATCACCGACGGGAACGGCGGGGCGGTCGACACGTCAGGCCACAAGGTGGTCGTCACCTTCGTGAAGGAGGCTTGGCAGTGAGGATAATACATCCCCGCCCTAACCCCATCGTGGCCGCCATGTACACCCTCAGGGACCTGAACGTCGACGTGATCGTGGTCCACGGCCCGGCGGGATGCTGCTTCATGGCGTCCAGGATGCTGGAGGAGGCCGGCGTGAGGGTGGTCACCAGCGGGATGAGGGAGGACGATCTGATATTCGGAGGGACCGCCCCGTTGGTGGAGACCCTCAAGCTGGTGGAGGAGAGGTTCCATCCGAAGACCGTCGCGGTCGTCGGCACCTGCTCCAGCATGATCATCGGGGAGGACATGGGGGCGGCCATAAGGCGTGCGGCCATCGGATGCAACGCGTTCCCGGTGGACTGCCACGGATGCTCCGGCGACAACACCGTAGGAGCCATAAAGGCGCTGGAGGCGGCCTGCGAGGCCGGGATCCTCCCCGTCGACGAGAGGGACAGGCAGATCCGCCTGATGACCGCCGCCACGGACATGGAGAAGAGGATCGGTATGGCCGGGAAGCAGTACCTGTCCCCGACCCGCGGCCCCACGAAGCTCTCCGCCGCCAAAAGGATGCTCGACGTCCTGAGGTCGGGAGGGAAGGTCGCATGCGTCATGCTCGCCAAGAAGGAGCTGGCCTTCCGCTTCGCGGACATGTTCCTCGCGCTGAAGCAGGCGCGCGACGCGCTCGGCGGAGAGGTGTACACGATAGCGAACCTGGATCCCGGCCTGGGGCTCCCCCGCATAAGGGGATACGCCTCCGCTATCCTGAAGGAGCTGGAGGAGAAGGGGGCCTCCCCGGACGAGATCGTCGGCGGACTGGACGAGTACGCGCTGGTAGGAGAGAGGATGAAGGAGAAGGCGGACGCCTATGCCCCGGACCTTCTGGTCCTGATAGGGATACCTCATGCGTATCCGGAGCTTCCTTCCGACGGAATATTGATAACGGACCAGCCCAGGCAGCTGGCCAACTACCTTTCCATGGGGCTGGAGGCCGTGGGAGAGGTGTCCTCCCATTCCATGGTCATGGGCGCCAGGAGCATAATCCCCTTGGAGACCGGCGACACCATCAGGGAGCTGCTCGGATGAAGGGGGCGGTCATAGCCGGGGCCGGAAGCGGTGTCGGTAAGACATCCATCGCGACCGGATTGATGCATGCTCTGTCCAAGAGGATGAAGGTCCAGCCGTTCAAGGTCGGGCCGGATTTCATCGATCCGATGTACCACACAGCGGCGACCGGGAGGCGCTCCAGGAACCTGGACACGTTCATGGTCCCGGGGGACGGAATCCGCGGGATAGCCGGGACGGCCTCCAAGGGCGCGGACATATGCATCGTGGAAGGCGTCAGAGGGCTGTACGAAGGCCTGTCGGGAACCTCCGAGAGGTGCTCCACGGCCGAGGCGGCCAAGATCCTCGGATTCCCGGTGATCCTGGTGCTGGACGCCCGCTCCCTCACCAGGTCCGCGGCCGCGATCATCAACGGCTTCGCCTCGTTCGATCCCGGGGTGGACATCCGCGGGGTCATCCTCAACAACGTCTCCGGAAAGCAGCACGAGGACAAGCTCAGGGACGCCATCGGGAGGTACTGCGACGTCGAGATAGTCGGGATCGTCAAGCGCCACAAGGGATGCGAGCTGAATAACAGGCACCTCGGCCTCAAGACCGTGGACGGATCGTCGGCCGACGAGGTGTCGCATCTGGAGGCTCTGACCGAGGACATCGACATGGACGCGTTCATGAGGGTGTGCGAGTCCTGCGATGCGGAGTTCCCGGAAGGCTCCCCGTACTCCGGCCACGAGTGCGGCGCCCGCGCGGCGGTGCCCATGGACGACGCCTACTGCTTCTACTACGAGGAGAACCTGGAATGCCTGAGGGCGGCCGGGATCGACGTGGTCGGCTTCAGCCCCCTAGCAGGGGATACCCTTCCGGACGCCGACATGTATTACCTCGGAGGCGGGTATCCGGAGCTGTTCGCATCCGAGATCTCCGAGAACCGCGACTTCCTGGAAGGGTTGCGCAACGCCTCCGCGGAGGGGAAGCCCGTCATAGGCGAATGCGGAGGCCTGATGACCATGTGCGAGGCCATCGTCGATTCGGAGGGGAGGAGGCATCCCATGGCGGGCATATTCGCAGCCGACGCGGTCATGGGCGGGAGGCACGGGCCCAAGTACACGATCTCTGAAGGGACCTACGAGAACCCGCTGTTCCCCGGGATGACCGTCAGGGGCCATGAGTTCCACTACTCGGAGCTCGAGCTCCGCGACGAGGGAAGGTTCGGGTTCAGGATGGAGAGGGGCCAGGGCATACTGGACGGCATGGACGGGCTGGTCTCCCGCAATTCCATCGGATCCTATTCCCATGCGAACGCCCTGTCGACCGAGGACTGGGCCAAGGGGATCGTGTACCGCATTTACGGCACGAGGTCCTGAGCGTCGGTGTTTTATCCGCGAAGCCCTTCTTTTCAGGCATGGGGGACGAACGCTTCATTCCGACGGCCACGCTGGTGATGAAGGTCGGAGACAGGATCTTCTACCCTTGCACGGACGACACGCCCTCGTTCCGTTCCTTCTTCGAGATGCTCGAGGGTGAGCTCCAGATCCTCCTTCGGGATCGCGGGGATTAGAGGATCAGCGACGATTCTTTTCAGCTTCCGTTCGAGGGCGCTCCGGCCAGCGGCGTCGCGGGGGAGGTCGTCCTTTGCAGAGACGGCAGGATCGCTGTATGCACCGGAGGGCCCGTATCGGGCGCGGTCAGGCTGGCCGTCATAAAATACAGGCCGGAGGCGGAGATCCTGGAGGCCGTCGGGGACGGGGACGTCACCATATCCTTTTGGCTGGAATGGAGCGAGCGACGCCTCATTCACCCACGTTTACACAATCATCCGTTGCAAAAAATAAACGGTCATCCGTGGAAAAGAATGTGCGGCCCCGTATTCCGGAGGCCGTTTGAAGTTTTATCAGCAGAACTTGGTCTTGTCGCTCTCGAGGACCTCGTTCCAGAGCCTGATGGTCTCCTGGGCGTCCTCCTCGTCCATGATCTGGATCGCGAAGCCCGCATGGACGACCGCCCAGTCGCCGACGTTGGCCTCTACCATCGAGAGGTTAGCCTTCCTCGTGACGCCTCCGAAGTCGACGTCCCCGACGTTGCCTTCTATGCTCACTATCTTACCCGGAATCGCCAGACACATGATCTCGCCCCGCTATAATCTTCATTATGGCCTCTGCGGGGGCCCCGCCGGCCTCCTTGAGCGCCTGTATCGCCTTGTCCCTGTCGCATCCCGCCTGGCTCATGACGATCTCGATGTCTCCGTCGTCGAACACGGGCTCGGTCTCCACGACCTCCCCCTCTCCGATGGACCTGACGGTCTCGTTTCCGGCGACCTGGTAGCTCTTCCCGCCGCCCATCTCCACGCAGACGACCTCGGGGTCCTTGATGATTATCTCGCTGGTCTTGGTCCTTATCACGACCTCGACGGCGTCGGAGAGGGTGCTCTGCTTGATTCCCATCTTCTTCATCGCCTGCTTCATCTGGCGGTCGTTCATCCTCATTCCTGGCATATGTCACACCTACCGACGGCATACGTTTTAAACTAGCGCCTTCGAGACGGCCTCCTTCAAGGCCGCGAGGACCTTCTCCGCGGACGCCGGGTCGGGGACACCGCCCTGCGCGAACCCGGGCTTGCCTCCGCCTCTTCCGCCGAAGTCCTTCAGCACGTCTCCGAAAATCTTCTTGCAGTCCACGGAAGGGCTTCCGGACGACATCATCACCGAAAGCGTGGCTCCCGGAGCCGCGATTATCGCGACCCCGCCCTTCGACCTCACGGATTCCGCCATGTCCGACATCGCGTTGCGGTCGCCTCCCGGGACGCATGCCGCATAGACTTCGGTTCCATTCATGATTTCAGGCCTTGCTGAAGCCAGGATGGCCTTGGAGGCGTCCTTCAGCGCGGACCTGTCCAGCTCCAGCTCGACCTTCATGTTGGTCACGGCCTTGACCGCGTCCTCCGCCTTGCACCCTATGGCGTCTATGATCTCCAGCGACTCCATGGAAAGTCCGAGCGCCGCGTCCTTTGCCTTGTCTCCGACCTCGAAGTGTATCGCGAATCCGTCCTTTCCGGCGGAGACCTTGCGGGTGACGGTGATGAACTCCAGCTCCGAAGTTTCCATGACATGGATTCCGCTGCATGCGGACAGGTCTATGTCGCCTATCGCCACCACCGAGATCTCCTCGTCCTCGGCTATCCTGTCCAGCTTTATCCTGACCTTCGCGAGGTCGGGGTCGTCCCTGTCCATGACGGTCTTGGTCACCGGGAGGTTGTCCCTGATCGCCTGGTTCGCGAACCCGAGGGCGTCGCGGATCTGCGTCCAGGAGAGGTCCCGGTCCACGATGACGTACTTGCTCTCCGGAGAGATGTAGATCTTCACGACCCCGAGCTCCGGGCATTGGCGACGAAGGGAGCAGAACAGGAGATGCTCTCCGGTGTGGCCCTGCATCAGGTCGAACCTGCGGTCCCAGTCCACGCTGCACCATACGAGGTCCCCTTTGCAGAGGTCGTTCCCAGGGACTATGTGCACCACGTCCTTGCCCTTGTAGCGGACCTCCGCGACCCTGTGGTCCCTTATGGACCCGGTGTCGCAGACCTGCCCGCCCCCGCCGGGATAGAACGCGGTGGTGTCCAGGACGACCTCGTCGCCCTCAACGGACACGACCTCCGCCTCGAAGTTGAAAAGGTAGCCGTCGCGTCTGAAGATCTCGTCAGTCATGGTATCGCCGATGCCCTCGACCGAGGACGGGGCTCGGATGCTGGAACGGGAATATAAGGCCGATGGGGCCGTCGGTCCGCAGGTTATGTAATAAATACTGTCCGTTCGATGGAGGATGGAGGTCATCAGGTGGCTCTGGACGGATTCGACGAACTAGACAGGCGCATCATCAAGCTCATGAGCACGTCCAGCCAGGGCTCGTACAGGCAGATCGCCAAGACCTTGGACGTCCACCCCTCCACGCTCATACAGAGGATCAAGAACCTCGAGTCCCGCGGAATCATCAGAGGATACCGCGCCAACGTGGACTACATGAAGCTGGGATTCGAGTTCATGGGCGTGGTCAACGTCAGCGCCTCCGACGTGGTTGCGGTCCAGGAGGCCATCGCGGGCATACCGCAGGTCGTCTCGGTGTTCGACGTCACCGGGGACAGCGACTGCATGGCCTGGATAGCCTGCGTCGACAGGGAGGAGTTCTCCGCCGTCGTGAAGAGGATAAACTCTATCGAAGGGGTCACCAGGACCAACACGTCCGTCATCATGGACATAAAGAAGGACCCGTTCGAGTACGTGCCTCCCATATTGCGAGGTCTCCGACTATGCTTTATAGTGGCTCCAGAATAGCGAGCGCCATCAACAAGAGGCGCTCTTATGAGAAGAACCAACACGTGCGGCGACCTGAGGCCGTCCGACATAGGGAAGAAGGTATGTCTTCAGGGATGGGTCAGGTTCTCCAGGGACCACGGAGGAGTGGCCTTCATCGATCTCGCCGACAGGTACGGCATCACGCAGATAGTCTTCGACCCCGAGGACCTCCCCGCAGGCTCTGACAAGGATGCGATAGCCAAGACGATGGCCTCCTTCACCCGCGAGTGCGTCGTCTCTGTGGACGGCATCGTGAGGAGGAGGGTCGAGGGCACCGACGACTCCAGGAACCCCACCGGGGAGGTGGAGGTGCTGATAACCGGCGCCGAGCTCCTGAACTCGTCCGCGCTCCCCCCGTTCGAGCTGGGGGACCAGAAGGAGGGGGTCCTCCCCAACGAGGATACCCGCATGAAGTACAGGTATCTGGACCTCAGGAGGACCGAGATGATCCAGGCCATGGTCTTCAGGAGCAAGCTGGTGCATCTGGCTAGGCAGTACCTGGAGCAGAACGGATTCCTGGAGATAGAGACTCCCATACTCGGCAGGTCCACCCCCGAAGGCGCCAGGGACTACATCGTCCCGTCCAGGGTCCACCCCGGGACCTTCTACGCGCTTCCGCAGTCCCCCCAGCAGTTCAAGCAGATGCTGATGGTCGCCAGCATGGACCGCTACTACCAGGTGGCCAGATGCTTCCGCGACGAGGACTCCAGGAAGGACAGGCAGCCCGAGTTCACCCAGCTGGACCTGGAGATGTCGTTCGTGGACATGAAGGACATCCAGGACCTCATGGAGGGCATGATGGCCTACGTGTGGAAGGGCCTTTACGGAAAGGATCTGAAGACCCCCTTCCCGCACATCGGGTACAGGGACGCCATGGAGAGGTTCGGGTCCGACAAGCCCGACATGAGGTACGGGCTGGAGTTCGTCAAGCTCACCGACGTGGTGAGGGACGCCCCCTACAAGATCTTCCAGAACATCCTCGCCGAGGGCGGGATAGTGGCCGGAATCAACCTCAAGGCGGACGTCGCCGGAGAGAAGGTCGGCAGGAATGACGTGGACAGGTACATCAGCTACGCCAAGAAGGTAGGCCTGGGCGGACTCACCTGGATGAGGTGCGTCGGCGGCAAGCTGGAGAGCAACATCGTGAAGTACTTCACGCCCGAGATCCTCGAGAACATCAAGAAGACCATGGGCGCGGAGGAGGGCGACCTGCTCTTCATCATAGCCGGCCCCTGGAAGGCCGCCTACGAGGGCGGAGGGTTCCTCAGGAAGAAGATCGCGGAGGACCTGGGCCTGGTGCCCGAGGACGAGTTCCAGTTCTTCTGGATGGACCAGTGCCCCATGTACGAGGTCGACCCCGTCTCCGGGAAATGCGACGCGTTCCACCACCCGTTCGTTCTTCCCGAAGGGGATCCCATGGACGAGAAGGTCGGCGGCGCATGCTTCGACCTTTGCCTCAACGGGAACGAGCTCGGGTCCGGCTCCCTGCGTATCCACAACGTCGACATGCAGAGGCAGGTGTTCCACAAGCTCGGCCTGGACGACGAGAGGATCGAGAGGAACTTCGGCTACTTCGTCGAGATGCTCAGCTACGGCGCGCCTCCCCACGGAGGGATCGCCATCGGAGTCGACAGGCTGTGCGCCATCCTCCTGGGCAAGGACTCGATCCGCGACGTCATAGCGTTCCCCAAGAACAAGAGGGCGGTGTCCCTCCTGGACGGATCCCCGTCGAAGGTCGACGACGAGAAGCTCGAGGAGCTTCAGATAATCTCCCTGGCCGGAGACCTGGACATCGGCGACATCGAGGACTCCGACGTCGAATGAAACCATCGGGGCTCCGGCCCCTCATTTTTCTCTTATATCGTCTACATCCGTCGCGTGCGTGCACGGACGTCCTTTCAAGGCTTCAGCGTCACAGTCCCCATGACGGGGCAAACGTATGGACGAAGGGTGGAGGGACGTCAGGCGCAACGCGAAGGATTCGGTGTTCGTCAAGTTCTTCGAGGACAGGGCGAACGTGTTCAGGCTGTACCGGGAGCTTCATCCGGAGGATTCCGAGTCCACGGAGGAGGACGTGAGGATACGCACCGTCAGGCGCGTCATAGCCAAGGGGTACGCCAACGATCTCGGTTTCTCGGTCGGAGGCAGGATCATATGTCTGATGGAGGCCCAGAGCTATTCCATGGAGGCCATACGTCTGAGGACGCTCTTCTATCTGGCCGCGACGTTCCAGGAATACCTCTCCGAGAACGGGATGACAGTGTACGACGCAAGGGAGGGGGCCATCCCCAGGTGGGAGGCCTACGTCGTGCATGTCGGCGGAGGGCATGCCCGCGTGACGAGAATGGGAGGGATGATGGAGGACCTCTTCGACGACTCGCCGGCGACGGAGGTCCCGGTCGGTGAAGGGGGCCTTTTGAAGGGTTATATAGACGTCTGTGGAATAATAGACTCCATGGCGGCGAAGGGGTCCGACAGGGACTCGGTTCTGAGGGCCTTCGAAGCTTGCAAGGGATGCGGAAGCGTGGGAGAGTTCGTCTGGTCGAGGAGGTACGAGATCATGGGGGTTTACGAGCAGCTGTTCGACGAGGAGGAGAACCTGAGGATGAACTGCGAGGCCTACGAGAGGAAGGGCCGTCTCGAAGGGCGCGCCGAAGGACTCATGGAAGGGATGGCGGAGGGCATGGCCGAAGGCATGGCTGAGGGCAGGAGGCTGCAGAACGAAGAGGTCGCCAGGAGGCTCGCCTCCATGGGCATGGCCGCCGAAGACATCTCCGAGGCCACAGGCATGTCCGTCGAGGACGTCCGCCGCCTGGTCCGAAGGCGAAGCGGTCCGCGTTCCGGTCTGGTCTTTTGAAAGAGCATCCAAAGGTTATTACCGCCTTTCGTCTTACATCGCGACATGACGAAAGGCGTCCTAGGCGTCATACTTTGCCCGATGCTCGACGACAACCTGCTGTACAGCCTCTGCAAGGATCCGGAGGAGAAGCACATAACGCTGGTGGACCACAGCAGCAACGTCTCGATCAAGCGGAAGCTCAGATTGGCTGGGATCCCGTTCGACGTCATCGGGTGGGACGACGTCCTCGGATGGAGGTACGAGCCCGTGAAGGACGCGTTCAACATCCTCATTCTTACCACGGACCTCGGACTCCACGCAAGGCCGGACGTCCTGAAATCCACCGTGGAGGAGCGCACGGAGGAGATGCAGCCGTTCGTGGACGCGATAGGCTTCTATCTGGGGACCTGCGGCAACTACGAGTGGGACATCCCCGCATGGAGCGACGGCAGGGGTTTCAAGCCTTCCGAGACGTTCCGCGACGCAGAAGGCCGCCTGTGCCACGACTGCGTCGGAGTGAACATCGCAGGCGGGCCTAGATACGGCGAGATGCAGAAGGCGTTCGTAGCTCACCTCTTCGTGTTTCCCGCGATGGCCACCAACTTCGACGACTTCATGGATGCGGATTCCGCCGATTCGGCGGCGACGGAGGAGAGCCTCACGGACGAGATGAGGGAGGTCCTGGGAATAGAGAAGGGCAGGGACGGCTACCTCAGATGGCTGCTGTCGCTGGGCGGCTATCAGAACATCCTCAAGATAGACACCGGCCTGGGCGACCATGAGGAGTTCGATCGTGCGACGGTCGACGTGGCCAGGCGCACCGGGCTGAACATCAAGGACGCGCCCGAAGGCTGGGCCAGCCTCCAGCCTACCGACGACCTCTACGCCCGTTGCAAAGGGTTCCTTCAGAGCCGATCGGAGGAACGTCACGGTCTCCGACAGGTCCTTCCTCTCGAAATGCATCGGATAGGGCTCGCTGTCCTCCGCGGGATATCCCACGGGAAGGACGTGCATGAGGGTCAGTCCGTCCGGGATTCCCAGCGCGTCGCATATCGGGACGGGGTCGAAATACCCGACCCAGCATGTCCCCAGGCCGAGATTGACGGCCTCCAGCATCATGTGGTCGGTGACGATGGACGTGTCCGTCTCCGCTATGTTCCTGCCGGTGAAGCGGCTGACCCAGGCCTCGTCCTTCTTTGCGAAGACCAGCATCACCAGTGGGGCGCCGAAGGTCATGGAGCAGTTCGCCCGGATCTTCCCGAGGGCTTCGGGCGACTTGAGGACGTAGACCCTCTGGCATTGGGAGTTCTTGCCGGTGGGGGCGAGCCTGCCGGCCTCCAGGATCCTTTCTATCTTCCAGTCCTCCACCGGCCTCGGATCGTACTTCCTGACGGAGTACCTCTTCTTGACGACCTCATCGAACTCCATGCGATCGCATCCTGGACTCTATGAGGCGTTTGACGGCCTCCACGACCTCGGAGGACGAGTACTTCCCGCCGCTGTTCCTCATCACGAATCCGATGGCCTTGTTGGCGGCCTTCTCGTTCTTCGCGTAGTCGGACACGATCTCGGGGTTCTGGTCCAGGTATTCGGAGACGATCCTCTCCAGGTCCTGGGACGCGCCTGCGGCGGCCTCCGCGGACTCCCCGGTCATGGCGCATCTGATTTCCATGGCGCACTCGGTGTCCGTGATCTCCCCGGTGGCGAATCTCCTGATGATCCCGACGGCCTCGTCCGGGGTCCCTCCGCGGGCCTCCATGGCCTTCCATCCGGCGCTGATCGGTCCCGCCACCCATTTGACGGCGTTCTGCACCCCGGACTCCTTGGCTACGGCCTCGAAGGTCTCCGCCAGGCCCACGGATGCGGACACCAGCTGCTTGGCCATCTTCTGGTCGACCCCGTACTCGGCGGAGATCCTCGCCGCCATCTTCTGGGGGCTTTCCTTGATCTTGATCGAGTCGGCCATCTCCTTGATGTGGTATATCCCGAGGTCGGGCTCGTCTATGTATCCGTAGTCGGCCTCGAACTCCTTCTTCCTCACTGATATTGTCACGCCGCGCTCCTCGTCGAACCTGCGGGTCTCCCTGTCGATCTTCCCTCCGGCCTTCAGGATCTTGGTCTGCCTGACGACCTCGAAGGTCAGCGCCCTCTCCACGTTCTTCAGCCCGGTGACGTTCTTGACCTCGCACCTTTCCTTCCCGACCGATATGTTGCAGTCGCAGCGGATGCTCCTCTCCCCGTCCCCGGGAAGGTCTATGACGTGCCTGATGTCCTCTATCAGCTGTCCCAGGAACTCCCTCGCCTCCGCGGGCGTTGACAGGTCAGGCTCGGTGACGATCTCGGCCAGGGGTATCCCGGACCTGTTGTAGTCTATCAGCGACGACAGGTCCCCGACCCTCTTGGTCTTCCCGGGATCCTCCTCGACGTGGATGCGGGTGATGCGGATGGGCTTCTTGCCGAGGTAGTAGACCCCGCCCTCTCCGATCGGGTTGTCGTACTGGGTGATCTGGACGCTCTTGGACATGTCCGGGTAGAAGTAGGTCTTCCTGGAGAACCAGGTGACGTCGGCCACCTTGCATCCGAGCATCTTCGCCAGCATTATCCCGTACTCGAGGACCTTCCTGTTCAGCACCGGCCTGGACCCCGGCATCCCCAGGCACGTGGGGCAGACGTGGGTGTTGGGCGCGGGCGCATCCGTGGTGGGGCAGGAGCAGAACATCTTCGACCTGGTCGGGAGCTGCACGTGTATCTCCAGTCCGATCTTCATGCCCCCACCTCCGGCCTTCTGGCCTCGAACGAGCGCTGCCATCTCTCCGCGATGTCGAACAGGACCTCCTCGTTCCAGTGGTCTGCGACGAACTGCATCCCGATCGGCATCCCGTTGCCGTCGTATCCGCAGGGCGCCGACATGTGCGGGGTCCCGGCGATGTTGGCCGGAACCGTCAGGTAATCGGCCTTGTAGGAGTCCAGCGCGGACATCTTCGAGATGTCGTCGAACCTGGGGGCGGTGAACGGCATGGTCGGGGCCAGCACGGCGTCGTGGTCGGCCAGGATCCTCTTGTAGTCCCTGATGACCACCTGCCTGACCTTCAGCGCCTTGGCGTAGTACCTGTCCCTGAACCCGGCCATGCGCGTGTAGGTTCCGAGGAGGATCCTGCGCTTGGCCTCGTCCCCGAAGTACTCCGAGCGGAAGGAGCTGAAGTAGTCGTCGAACTTGAGCGAGTGGTCCCCCTCCTGCTGGCCGTACCTCATGCCCACGTATCTGGCGAGGTTGGTGGAGGCCTCGGACGTGGCCAGGACGTAGTAGGCGGGCATGGCGTACTTCAGGGAGGGCATCTCCACGTACTCGACGTCCAGGCCCATCCCCTTCAGGGATTCCAGCGACTCCTTGAACGCCGCCTCGACCTCTTTGGACAGGCCCTCGGTCCCCTCCTTGGGGACGGCCACGGACCTCATCTTCCTGCCCTCGTCCCTGAGCTCGGGCTGGACGCAGGAGGTCGGATCCCTGGGGTCCTTCCCGGCTATGACGTGGATGTACCTCCTCAGGTCCCCTGCGTCCGCCGATATGATCCCTATCTTGTCCAGGGAGTTCCCGTAGTCGATCAGCCCGTACCTGGAGACGCGTCCGTAGGTGGGCGCTATCCCGTAGACCCCGCAGAACGAGGCGGGGCAGCATATGGAGCCCCCGGTGGAGACTCCCAGGGAGACGTGCCCCTCGAAGACCGCCGCCGCGCAGGCGGACCCTCCGGAGGATCCTCCGCACGCCCTCTCCAGGTCGTAGGGGTTCCTCGGGATCTCCAGCCCCGAGTTGTAGGAGAACGTCCCGAACCCGAACTCGTCCATGTTGCATTTGCCGATGAGCTTCCCGCCGGCATCCCTCATCTTGGAGATGGCCGCGGCGTCGAAGGCCGGCCTGTATCCTATCAGTATCTTCGATCCGGCGCAGGTCTCCATGTCCTTGGACGTCAGGTTGTCCTTGGCGGAGAACAGGAACTTCGCGTCCCCCGGGTCGACGTCATCGGTCATGGCATGGAACATGGAGTATCTGGCGTTCGTCTCCTTCAGGCCGGAAAGGACGTCCCTCATGGTCATGACAGCCTGGGCCCCCTGATGTATCTCTCGTAGGTGTCCATGTCCCTGAGCAGCAGGTCGGGGTCGATGTCCATGTGCGGCTCGTCGTCCCTCAGGACATCCGCGACCTCGACGGGATTGACCCCGGACGCCTCGCACTCGGGGGCCTCGTCCAGAAGCTCGAAGTAAGTCAGGATGTCGTTGAGGTCGTCGCTGTAGCGTTCCAGCTCTTCCTCTGTGAGTTTTATGTGCGCCGCGCGCGCGACCCTCTCCACGGTTGCTCTGTCCATGCGTCAGACCTGTCGGGTCTAACGGGAACACTCATAATAAACTATGTCGGAATCGCATCATTATGAGGCCGTAAACGGTGATGGCGTCCTTCTCGAACTTGAACTCCTTCCCGTTGGCCTTGGCGAACGCCGTCATGTCCACCCCGGCGGCGGAGATCGACGGCACCAGCATCTCCGGGAACCTGCAGGGGTCGGGGTAGGCGCACTCCCCGCAGTAGCGGCAGGCCCCGTCGGCGAACCCGAGGCATTCGTAGCCCTC
>JAEEGI010019137.1_pt1 | contig 13833 bp, 15 predicted proteins | sample 8958751 | NCBI WGS metagenome assembly JAEEGI01 (sample SAMN16246545, study PRJNA631951) | gut metagenome | biome: gut microbiome; feature: rumen; material: KS-attached | host: Bos | place: Iran: Karaj | collected 2018-10
AGTCAGTGTGACGAGAAGATGTTTTTCTTGGCCATTACGAATAACAGTAAAAGTAATTTTGTCGCCAACAGTATATTCGCCAACTAGCGTGCTAACAGAACCAGCTGAACCAATCTCTATACCGTTTACCTTTGTAATAATATCCCCGCTTTTTATACCAGCTTTAGCGGCAGGACTACCAGGAACTACTGGATTTCCATTTTGCGTATACACATAGGCACCTTGCTTAACTGGTAAATTATATTCTTTTGCAACATCAGAGGTGACTGGAAGATAATTAACGCCTACATAGGCACGTTCCGCCTTATGATTCTTAATGATATTGTTTAGCATGCCTTTAGTGGAGGAGATAGGGATAGCAAAACCCAAACCATTAGCGTCAGTAGAAACTGCTGTATTAATGCCAATAACGTCGCCTGCCGCATTGACTAATGGGCCGCCAGAGTTGCCAGGGTTAATAGCGGCATCAGTTTGAATCATGTCGGTAAGAATTTCTTGGTTGGCGCCAGTTGAATCCGATGCATTAACACTACGGCCAGTACCACTAATAATTCCCTGCGATACTGAATTTTGATATACACCTAGGGCGTTTCCTATAGCGAGTACTGGTTGACCAGTAGCAATAGTCTTTGAATCGCCCAAATTGGCAGCGGTTAATTTTGATGCGCCATTTATTTTTAGATAGGCAATATCATTCATTGGGTCGGTACCAACTACAGAAACATCATCATAACTATCGCCACTGTCGGTAACGACGCTGATTTTTCTAACCCCTTGTATAACGTGTTTATTAGTAATAATATAGCCGTCCTCGGTGACAATGACACCTGTACCGGCAGATGTACTGTCGCTAACACCACCAAAGTAATCACGAACTTCGGTCTGGCCTAGAATGGATACGACTGCAGGTGTAACTTTGCTAACGGCGCTAGCAATATTAGTGTCTTTAAAAGTCGTAGAATTACCTTGATAATATTCGCCAGCAGAAGTTGTTACTACCTGACGTGAATCAAAATAGGCCATAGCCGCAAAAACACAAGCAGCAAAAGCAAGAATAAAGGCAAGTGCAGCAAATGCCGTGGCTGGAGAAGTAGTTTTTACTTTTGACGAACTTTCTTTTTTGCTATTTTGAACTACTTCTTGGAATGGAGTTGGTGGTGTTTCTTTGTTGTTGATGGAAGATTCCGACTGCGTGAAAGCTGGGGTTGAAATCGGTGCTTCTTTAGAGTTGAGCGGAATTTTTGGTGGAGTAGGGACTGTTGATGTAGTGTCTGGTTTTGAGTTTGCTTTAAGATCGTTTTTCTTGTCATCCATATTTTTATTTACTCCTCTTAATAAAATTATTTCTAAATACTAATATTGAGATTTGAAAAGAAGAATATCATCGCAAGCATAATTAAAACTGAAAATATTAGTGGGGGCAGAATGTCATGCGCGGTAATTTTATTATCATGGCGAAGATATGATTTATAAGCACGAATAAAGAGAAACGCGAGGATTGTTTCTGTGATAGCGGCTTGCGGAAGCTGAAAAACTGGAAGTACTTTAAGATCTATAGAATAGACGTGCGACCAATGATAAGTAATCCAAGACATTTCTGCCATCATAAGCGAGAAAGCAAAGATTGGAATAGTGTTAGCTTGATGATATTCCATCTGAATGATGATATGCCTAAATGCGCTATAGGCAATAAGGAAGGTAGCGACCACGACAAAGATCGATGCACCAAAATCCCATGTGGCTAAAAGTGTCGTTACAGAACTACCTAAAAATACCGCCAATAAAGCTTGTATCTCAGTGGATTTTTCATCACTCTTTGGTTTTAAAACGACTAGCCAGATTATATATATAGCGGTAAGAATGAAGTAAATTGGATTTGCTAGGCTAGCGTTGGTAGAGTTAGTCCAAGCAAAATAAATAAGGAACACAATACTAACGCCAACTATGATATCAACAGCATTAGCCTTGATGCCAGACCACCAATAGCGTGGACGAACGGCAAAAACGCGCCATTTCGAAAATAGTACCAATAAAACACCAAATAACCAGGACCCACTTATAACAGTAACTAGAGTAGAGATAATAGCTAAGGCGATGTTGAGAAAAATATAGGAAACATGACTTATAGTATTACGACGCTTACGAGAGGAAATATAATCGGTCATGGTTTATATTTTATCACAGCAGATGAAGTGATTATGTTAAAATGGTAACAATGAAGGCAAAGTTTGGACAAAAATACCCCGCGTTAAAAGATTTGATAAGTTTTTTGCTATTTGTTTTGGCCGTAGTGGTTGGAACATGGCTATTGAATAGCTACGTATTTCGCAGCTATAACGTCGTAGGCATTAGTATGGAAAATACATTGCGTAACGGCGATAGAATCATCGTGAATAGACTTCCTGTAACTGGTGCTCATATTTTAGAAAAAGAATACGTGCCAGAACGTGGCCAGATTATCGTATTTGCAAATGGGGGCAATGAAGAAAAAGTTAATTGCCGCCCGTTAGAAACGGTGGATGATAAATATATTATTAAGCGCGTGATTGCCTTTCCTGAGGAGCGAGTAGTCTTGAAGGACGGGGTTTTGAAAGTTTACAACGACGAACATCCGGACGGTTTTAATCCAGATAAAGAAACCCGTAAAAGCGAATCTGATGGACCAAAAAATGAAATTTCGGGCGAAGTTGATATCGTAGTCCCAAAAGGTGAGATTTTTGTTTCTGGCGATAACCGCGAAGGGTCTAACTCTTATGATTCACGAAATGGTTTGGGAACAATTCCGTTTTGTCGCATAGTAGGGCCAGCGTCAGTTAGAATTTATCCGTTCAATCAAATTCGTTTCTTTAATTAAAAAAGTCTATCTTTTCTAGTAAGTTTTTGACGTTTTGTTGTAGCTCTTCTATGGTGCCGGAATTATCGATGTAGTAGTCTGCAATTGCAATTGGGCCACCTTTTTCGAGATTTTCAATTTCAGTTTTGTCCCGTTCGGCCGATTCTTGCATGGTGAATGGGCGTTCTTTGCGATTTGCGAGGCGCTTACGACGAATTAATTTAGGTGCCGTAATTGCAACAACTGTAAGTTCATGCTGAAATTCTTTACGAAGTATTTTGTATTCAGTCCAAGAGTAAAGTCCATCTAAGACGATGCGCTTTTGTCCAGCCTCTATTAAGCTTTTAGTATCTTTCACAACGCGATTAACTACAAAATCTTTACCTTCTTTTTGACGTAACTCTTCACGAAAACGTCTCTCGTTTTCTGGATTTATTTCTAAACCAGCTTCTTTAATAGCATTTAAAATCACGCCGCCAAAATAAACTTTTGGGATATTCTGTTTAGTAAGAACTTCTATTGCAGTAGATTTGCCGCTGCCGCACATGCCAACAAAGGCAATTATTTTTACGTCTGATGTTTTTTCGCTCATGAAAAAATTATACCATTAAGATTTTATGGGGATTCACGACGAATTTGACGAGCTAAATGATTATGGAAAGTTTTTTCGGCATGCCGATAGGCATTATTGCCTAAACTTTTATAGGCGGTACGAGATAGTGAATTTTTAATTTTTTCGCTTCTTGTGTGCCAAGTGGAGGCATAATGATGAAATGCAATTGTTTTCTCGGTGACATTTTCTTTCCCGGTCATATAATGTTTAGGGCAGAAATATTCTGAAGCAAAAACCGCAAATTCTCCGTCATTACAAATCTGCGTCTTTCCATTTGGTTTTATGTTGTACATACTTTCCGCGTAGACTGATGGGCTATGGACGGTTTTTAGAAATGTATTAGTTGTGATTTTTTCATTTGGATTGGCTAATTCATAACGTTTGAGAATTTTCGCAATCCAAGGTGAATGTTTTTTTGCGCCAAAAATGGCGGTAGTAAACCAATAGTCTGCCTCCCAACCGGCAAAAGCGTCGTATTTTAGAAACGGTTCAAGTGATTTTAACAATTCAATATCCGTGTCAAGATAAATGCCGCCTTCTTGGTAAATAATAATCATACGTAAAACGTCGGATGCTAAGGCGAAACGTTTTTGTTGAATGGCGCTTTTTATAATCGGATATTTACTTGTGTCGATATCTTTTTCTGACCAACGAATTATTTCGAAATTTGGATTAAGTTTCTCCCAACCTTTGATGTAAGCTTGATCCTCGGGCGAGATAGGTTGGTCGCCAATCCAAACATAATGAATTTTTCGCGGTATACTCATATGTTCATTTTACAATATTAACGTTTAAACGGTCGTTGCATAGTGAGTGATATAATACTGATATGAAAATCGTAATCTCAAGTGATATTTATTATCCAATGATTAACGGTGTAGCAGTATTCTCAAGGAACCTAGCCATGGGAATGGCCAAAAAAGGCCATAATGTATTAGTGTTGGCGCCAAGTATTAGTGGCGATTTTAAAATGGAACGCGACAAAGAAGGCAAATTCAAAATTGCCAGATTACCGTCTGTTAAAATGCCTTTTTATCCGGACCAAATCAATGATGTGCCAGAGGCTAAAAAGTTTTTTGGTAGACAAATGCCAAAGCTGCTCTATAAAAACGGTCTACACGTTAGTTTTAATCCTTATTCAGAAATCAAGGGTGTGTTAGATAAGTTTAAACCAGATCTTATTCATGATCAAACGCCTGGCCCGGTGGCACTCGCTGTATATCGTTATGCAAAAAAGAACGATATCCCAATCGTTGCAACTAGCCATGCTTATCCGGATAATATTTCAGATCAATTACCGTTAGGTAAAATTGGCAAAAAAGCTTTCGATACTGTGATGCAACAGTATTTTATAAGTTTTTTGAGAAAAAGTGCTTATTCTACAATGCCAACGGAGCTGGCGATGGATGATCTTTTACCTAAAAAGAGACGCCATTTTAAAGCGCCGGTTGAGGCTATTAGTAATGGCGTAGACCTCTCGAAATTTGGTAAAAAGAAAGTTAGTGGTAGGTTATATAGAAAATATCACGTCAATCCAGATAAGAAAACTTTGTTGTATGTAGGTAGGGTTGATCCGGAAAAAAGTTTAAATATCTTGATGGAGGCTTTTGCGCGTGTACATAGAAACAACCCTGACACGCAATTATTGATTGTTGGAGATGGAACAGACAAATCTCGTTTAGAAACCGACGCAAATGAACTAGGTATTAGAGATTCTATAATTTTTGCCGGAAGGGTAATAGGGAGAGACCTCCCCCTTCTCTATAATATGGGTGACGTATTCGGTATAACTTCCACGACCGAAACGCAGAGCATCGTAGTACTGGAAGCAATGGCTAGTGGCTTGCCGATAATTGCCGTAAAGGCCGGCGCATTAGAGGAATTAGTAACGACCCATAAAAATGGATTTCTATGCGGACCAAAAGATGTTGAAGGTGTTGCGAATGGTCTTGACTTCTTGTTTAGAAACCCTGAAAAGGCCAAAGAAATGGGAGTAGAGAGTAGAAGGATTGCTAAAACTCATGATTTATCGCATACATTAAATCGTATGGAAGAGATTTATAAAGAGGTTATCAAAAATCACGAAGAATCATTATATAAAGAGGATGAAGATTAACCAATAAAATCTTTAATATATTCAGCAATAGCAGCAGGATTTTCGTAATTAATTAGATGGCCAGCGTTTTGCACTATTTTTAATTGAGTGTGGTTTTTTTGAGCAAAATCTTTTGTGAACTTTATAGGCATTAATCTATCTTTTGCGCCTGCTATCATCATAATTTCTTTATCTCTTGGATTATAATCAGTGACTGCATAAGAAGCAGAGAAAGAGGCTGATTTGAATAAAGCTCTTTTATTTGTAATTAAGGAAGCAGATTGCTTGGTGAGCAAAAGAGCTTTTCGAAATAAGGCTTTATCGTAAGGGACAAAGAGAAAACGTGTCGTAATATAACTGATAAGATCGGCTGGAAGAAAAAACACGAGAGTCTGCAAAGAACGGAAAAGGCGATTAACTTTGTGTGAAATCGGTGACACTAAAACCGCTTTATTATTTACCAAGTCCGGATATTTTTCTATAGTTGCTGCTGCAATAATAGACCCCATTGAATGTCCAACTAAGACTGGTTTTTTAAGTTTATGCTGCTTAATATACTGAGCAATAAAGTCTGCGTAGCTGTCTGAGGTATATTCTGGAAGAAGATTGTTTTTTCCCGTAGGTGGAATTTTAGGATTATGAACCTCAAAATCTTTACGCAGTATAGCTACGGCTTCGAGATTTCCAACAGGAGAGCCTCGGAACCCATGGATAAATAATATCGGCGGTTTAATTCGTGGCATTCCTTAGTGCTCGTTTAATTTTAGAGCGATTAAAGCCAACTATAACTTCTTTTCCGATAACAGTAGTAGGCACGGTTGTAACGGGATAACCCAGTTGCTTTTCAGCTTCGAAGGCGGTTGTAGGATCCGTAAGGTCGCGCGTAATATATTCAATGCCATTTTGGTTAAACCATTCCATAAGAGCATGACAATACATGCAGGTGGGGGTAGTATAAATGATTGGCTTCATGTTTCCTCCTAGAACTTATGGTTAAATTATATCACTATATTACTGATTAGCGCACGTGCTTCTACTACTGTATGTGTTTGCATGAGTTCATTGCGAATATTTGAGGCACCAGAAAAATTATTAATATAAATTTTGAAAAATCTTTTTAGCGGCTCATAGGTCATATTATTGTATTGCTCATGCAAGTCTAGATGATAGATTAAAAGATTTATCAGTTCTTGTTTGTCATGCGTTTTAGGCTCTTTTTCAAAACAAAATGGATTTTTAAACACCCCCCTGCCAATCATAATCCCATCTGCCCCTTGTTGGATAAAAGATTGAGCTGCTTGTGGAGCGTCAATGTCGCCGTTTAGGATGAGTTTAGTGCTTGGAGAAGCTTTTTTTACTAGCTCAATAATCTCGGGGATTAATTCATAATGCGCCGCCACTTTGCTCATCTCTTTTTTTGTGCGAAGATGGACGGTTAGCGCGTCTGGATGTTCAGCTAATATTTGCGGAAGCCACTCTTTATATTCTTCGGTATAAGTATAGCCAAGACGAGTTTTTACTGAAGTAGGTAAACCGACTTGTTTAGTCGCTTGAATAATAGCCCGCGCCAATTCTGGCGTGCGAATTAAGGCGGATCCACCACCGTTTGCTACAACGTGACGATCCGGACAGCCCATATTGATATCAACTGCTTGAAAGCCTAACTCCTTTAGACCTTGCGTTGTGATGATAAAATGTTCCGGTTCTTTACCCCAAATCTGAGCGACTATAGGCTGTTCTTCTGGGAGAAAACGAAAACGTTCTAAGGCGTTGTTTCTACCCTTTTCACTAGCAAAGCTATCTACATTAGTAAATTCTGTAAAGAAAATATCTGGACGACTGGCTTTGGCTACAACTTGACGAAAAACAATATCAGTCACACCCTCCATAGGCGCTAAACAAGTAAAACCAGGTTGAAATTGATCCCAGAAATTCATATGCAAGATTATATCATCAATATTGACTATATCTAAAATATTAGTTATTATATATTCATACTGATGATAAGCCGGCCTGAAGAAGGACGGCGTTTTTAATTAAGAACTCAATCGAAAGGAGAAAAATGGACCTAGACATCAAACAAATGATGACCATGGTAGATGTAATTTCGGAAGAAAAAGGTCTACCAAAAGAAGCTGTTTTAGATGTTATTCAACAAGCTATTGCCGCTGCTTGGCGTAAAGACAATGGCACCAAGGACATGGATGTACGTTGTGAATTAAATACTAATGATGGTACAGCTGAAGTATTTATTCAGCGTGAAGTCGTAGAAGATGATGTAGAAGTTAACCCTGACAAAGAAATAAATCTGAAAAATGCCGGTAAGAATAAAAAAGTTGGCGATATTGTAGAAGAAAAGCATAAAGTAGAAGGTTTTGGCCGCGTAGCTTCCCAAACCGCTAAACAAGTAATCGTTCAAAGATTAAGAGAGGCTGAACGCGATGCGGTGCTTGCCTTATTTGAAGATCGTATCGGCGAAGTCGTAACTGGATCAATTACAAGAGTAGAGCCAAGACTTGTTAGAATTGACGTCAATAAAGTAACTGGCATCATGCCTAAATCAGAACAAATTGAAGGTGAATTTTATGGTGTAGGCGATAGGATAAAAGTTTATATCAAAAAGATCGATCGCGATGAACGTGGCGCACAATTAATTTTAAGCCGCGGTTGTGCTGAGTTTATTGAATATCTATTTAGGCAGGAAGTGCCAGAAATTGAAAGTGGATCAGTAGAAATTAAAGCTGTAGCTAGAGAAGCTGGCCGTCGTACAAAAATTGCAGTTGCAAGTTTGGTGCCAGGAGTAGATCCAGTGGGAACTTTTGTTGGCGGTAGAGGCGTACGCGTACAAGCAGTCATGAACGAAATTGGTGATCGCGAAAAGATTGATATCGTTAATTGGAGCGATAATCCATCTGAATATATCCGTGAGGCTCTCAGCCCGGCAGAGATTCAGAAAGTTGAAATTACTGATAACGAGGCTAAGGTTTTCGTGACGGAAGACCAACAATCTATTGCGATTGGTCGTCAAGGCCAAAATGTCCGTCTTGCTTCTAAATTGACTGGCTTTGATATAGATATTGAAATAGCTAAAGCACCAGAAAAGAAGAAGAAACGCAATGTAGAAGATTCATTGCTTTCTGCTATTGAAGAAGCTGAAGAATAAACGTAATTCTTATAAAAATACCCGTTCTCATTAAAGCGGGTATTTTTTGCTTATGCTATAATTTAAGCTATGAATGGGTCGGGCATAGAAGATATACAAAAACGTATTGCTTTTTGTGACTATCTGTCTGTTGCACAGATTTTTTTACGTGATAATTTTCTTTTAGAACGACCATTAGAATTTGCCGATATCAAACCGCGCCTTTTGGGGCACTGGGGCGCTTGTCCTGGTATTAATTTTATGTACGCAAATATTCGCGCCGCTCATCCTGAAGCACAATTTATTCTTGGCTCCGGACATGGCTTTCCCGCTCTGCAGGCGAATTTATTTTACGATGGAGAATTAACAAAAGTTAACCCAAAGGCAACAAAAAATGAATCTGGAATTAAGTATTTATGCAAAAGTTTTTCTTGGCCTTATGGATTTCCGTCACACGCTAGCCCTTATACTCCTAATGTAATTACAGAAGGCGGGGAATTAGGCTACGCTTTGGGCGCGGCTTATGGGTCGGTATTAAATAAACCAGATAAAACGGTTTTTTGCCTCATGGGAGATGGCGAATTAGAAACTGCTACGGCGATCGATAGTCTAAATCTTAATAAATTGTTAGCTACATCAGCAAACGGAAAAGTTATACCAGTGTTGAATCTAAACGGATACAAGATTTCTGGCCCAACGATTTTTGGACGTAAGAGTGAACGAGAACTAATGGAAATAATTCGCGGGTTTGGATTTGCCCCATGTGTAATTAATGGAATGAATATAGAAAAGTGTCAGTCTATTTTGAAGAAGTTACCAGAAAATGCCTTTTTAATATTGATTAGCGATAAAGGCTACGGCGCCCCAGAATGGTTAGATGGTGAAAAACTTGCGGGCAATTATAAAGCGCATCAGGTTCCTCTACCAGAAGCCGGTACAGATCGCGAGCAGCTACAACTATTAGAGGAGTGGCTCAAATCTTACAACTTTAAGGAGTTATATGAAGAATTCTAATTCTCACTCAATTGCAAAAACTTTCGGCAACTGTCTACTAGATACTATGAGAGAGGATAAGGATTTTTATTTCTTCTCACCAGACGAGACAACTTCAAATAAGCTGGATGCTATTTTTGCTGATTTTGACAGAGCCTGGAATCTACCCGTAAAGAAATGGGATAATAATTTAGCTAGGGATGGCCGTATAATTGAAATGTTATCCGAAAATACCCTGTTTGCTGTGTTAGCAGGTTATATTTTAAGTGGCGGAAAAGGTGCAATGACTTCCTATGAAGCCTTCTTCCCGATCATTTCTTCTCAGCTAGCGCAGTATATTAAATTTTTGCGACAATGGCGCGAAGTAGAGTGGCGGCCCGATTATAACGCTCTTAATTTATTATCTACTTCTTGTTGGCAAAGGCAGGATCATAATGGCTTCACGCATCAAAACCCCGAGCTTATATCTACGCTTCTTACTAAAACTAGTAATGTAGTTAACTGTTTTTTCCCGATTGACGATAATTCCGCTAAAGCAACCTGGGACTGGATAATGCAAAGTAAAAATGTAGTTAACTTAGTGACCTTTAATAAAATCGAGATGCCCCAAAGGTTAGATTATAATCAGGCGCGCTTTCAGGTAGTAAACCGCGGAGCAATGATCTTGCAAGATTATTCAGATAAGGATCCGGATTGTATCTTTACGGCAGCGGGTGATATTGCGGCGCGCGAAACTTTGGCAGCGATGACCATCATACGTAGTGAACTACCAAATTGTAGGTTACGTTTTGTTAGTATAGCGGCATTATCATATAACGCGATTGGTACAACCGAGAATAAATTAACACAACGTGATTTTGATGAATACTTTACGACGGACAAAATGATCTTCGCAAATTTTCATGGTTACTCTGACACATTACGCAGCATTCTTTCGCGTTATGCCACTATAAAACGATTAAAAATGTACGGCTATCAAGATAATGGATCAACTACTACGCCGCTTGATGAACTTGCGCGTAATCATTGCTCACGTTTTGATATTGCAATAGACTTCTTTATACAGTCAGGAAACAGAAGCTTAGCTAGAAAATATATCGATTTTCTAGCCGACAATCGCAGTTATGCTATTGAGAATGGCGTAGATAAGATTGAGTTATAAATTTCAATAAAAAACTAGGGTAAAACAGAACCCTAGTTTTATAAAAGGTGCTAGTTTTTAATGTTCCTCGTACGCATGATTATTTGATCTGCTATGCGCTTGCAAATAGCCGGTTCTTTTTTCAAAGTATCAGAAATTGAATTGTCCAAAATAGAATAGAATTCATTACCACACGATATCCTGTCGATTAACGTTTTCTCGTCTGTTTTGATCGGCTTTGCAAGATTGCAATAATACTTTTCGATTTTATATAAGCTAAGACCTAAATGATCAGCAATCGGTTCAACAAATATAAGATCTTTTTTCGTTTCTTCCCAGCCAATATAAAGCAGTGGCATAAACATATACTGCTTGTCTGCACGTTCGGGATCGAAAAATTTATCTGTATTGTGAGTTACCCAATATTCATGAACAGTTACCAATGAAGAAAACACCATACTATTGTGCAACTCTGGGGCTGCATAAGCAAGTGTCCCTCTCAGAGACTGAAGCACCTTCCTTCCGTGTTTTGAGAGCGAATCGTTGAATAGGATATGATTTGTATATCCATCAGGTAACGTACAGCCCCATGTATGAGAAAATTCATATTCTACACCATCGATTGCAGCTTCGATATAGTTCTTGGCATGGATATAACTTTCAATCTCGTCGAAATTTCTTCTATTTAAGATTGCGTCTTTTTCAATCTTGCTCATATCTGGATACCATTGATCAAGATATTTTTTAGCTATTTCTATATACACCATTCCAGCATTTTTATTACTCATTTTCTACCTCCCCGTCTGCTAATAAAAGTAATAAAAAGAATTTAACGTACGTGAGAAAAAACTCAGATGTGGTTATTAAACTACACTATAAGGAAAGCGTCAACGATGTATAATAGAGATGTGGGCCTTTAGCTCAGTTGGCTAGAGCGTACGATTCACATTCGTAAGGTCGCAGGTTCAAGCCCTGCAAGGCCCACCAAGTTATATATGGATCGGCATTTTGGCCGATTTTTTAGTAGTAAATTTCTGTTAGTTTTAAAGGTGCTGCGTGAGCTAACAGTTGTCTCAATCAATACTTTTAGACGAGGTTAAAAATCATCTGACTCGTAACTCCGTTTCATAGTATGTCTTGATGTAGGGCTCCTACTTGTCGCTCTTGGTGTAGCCGATGAGATGTTTTTCGGAACCGTGCACCACCCTCAACGATACAGACATTGTCTGGTACCATATCAGGGTTTTTGCCAGCGAAAATCTCGTCAATAGAGTGTTCTGTCAGATACTTGACGGTTGGATCATTCTTAGGATTTTCGTAAAACGAAAGATCGAAAAGACTGATTTTCTCATCAAGATCGGTGAAAAGCCGAATCGTTGTGCCATTACCACCGAGCGTCCAGAATACCTTTGGCTCGTAGTAAAAAAGCATCGAGAAGTCAAAATGTCAATAGTAAAGTTACACTTAAAGATTATCTTCAAGGTCATAGTAATAGATATTCAAAAAGCATAAAGAGTATTGACAAATAATACTAAGTATGCTATAATGTGAATACTGCTCGAAACTGTGAGTAGTGCATCTTAAAGTAATATTTGCGGAGAATCCGAACGTTTGTGTTGAGAAGATTTGGTAAAGAAGAATTGTTCTAGAAGAATCAAAAGCCTTTAGTCTATGAGAAGATTTATTTGAGTCCAGAGAGAAAAATTACCAACAAACACAAACAAAAGGAGGTACCATTATGGCACTCTACATTCACTACGGTTCCGCAAATTTCAACCCTCGTTACTTCGAGCAGGTCACCAACGAAGATTACTGGAACAAGCCTCATGGCGGACTCTGGGCCTCTCGCGTTGATGCAAAACTCGGTTGGCGCAATTGGTGCGAAGGTGAAGAATTCGGGCTTGAAGACCTGAATACTCATTTTCGTTTTCTGATTACTCCTGCCGCAAAGGTCATTCATCTTTACACCAGTAAAGATTTAGACCGCCTGCTACGTCGTAACGACTGCTTTGATCGATGGGATAAATTCTATCCGGACTTTGAACAGATGGTGAAAGATGGCTGGGATGCCATCGAACTCCATCTTTCAAGTACGGATAAGAATTGGGATAACGATGGTCTATATTGGCGACTTTATGGCTGGGATTGCGATTCAATCCTAATCATGAACCCAAAGATCATCTCACCCCTCACCCACATCTAAGCAGAAAAGCCCCCGGCCGCCAGTCGGGGCTTTTTTACTGCATCTAACATGGCATGTATTATAATAATTGATTGTTGGCTAACCTATCTCTTATTTCTCCTCTATACAGTGTTAATACTTGCCCAAATCTCCCCCACCAAACGGTTTATGAAATAATTCGCAATCTATTCCTAATCTTTGCGATTCTATTAAATCCCTTGCAAGAATAGAGGGATATTTTTATACAACAAAAACGTGATAAAAATCATATTTTAACTCTGTAATTTTGCTATTTATTCCCGGTATTTCAAGTATTTACCTTCGGGATTTTAAAAACATTTTGTTAATTCTTTGCACAACCTATAAATCGGACGCCCACAACACCGCCTACAACATCATAAACCGGCTCAGTATTAGCAGGGCAATCATTTGGGTTATCTGGAGTAGAAACAATCTCTACCGTTTTCTTTTTTACACAGGGTCCAATATCTCCATAATAATCCATCTGTGTGCAAATAGTAACTTTATTAAAAGCGCCATTAGCAGTAAGTATTCCAATCGTAACGCCAATCATTGCAATAACACCGATTATTGCGCCTACTATAATGTATAGTTTTTTCTTATTATTAGGTTTTTGCTGAATCATTGGTTGTTTTTCTTCGCTATTGCTTGGTATATTTACATTTAGTATATCATCATCTTAGGATTGTCTACTCCTGTAAAATGGGCAATCGGCGCATATTGCGACACACAAATGCTAACTGGGGTGGAGTGTATCGTTTTTATTTCTGCTCGTAGTTGATTTTTACTCAAAAACGTTAATGTCTTAAAGGT
>JAEEGI010019139.1_pt1 | contig 13832 bp, 9 predicted proteins | sample 8958751 | NCBI WGS metagenome assembly JAEEGI01 (sample SAMN16246545, study PRJNA631951) | gut metagenome | biome: gut microbiome; feature: rumen; material: KS-attached | host: Bos | place: Iran: Karaj | collected 2018-10
CCAATCCCCAATCCCCAATCCCCAATCCCCAATCCCCAATCCCCATATTAAAATTTTTATTTGAAAAATTAAAATAATTTTTCTTTTTTGTTTTATAAATAAATTATTGTTTATATAAATGAAAATATATTCTTTTTATTTTTTATTTTAATTAAATTACCCACAAAAATTCATCTTTTATTTAATTAAATATTATCATTTGAAAAAGAATAAATTTTAAATTTTATTTTTAATAACAGATAGTAAATCAATTAGTAATGAAAGAATTGCTTCAAAAGAATAAAAAATAAATCAGCTACTAAAGAATCACTGAAAGTTTTAAATATATATAAACATATAAAAAAATTAAAAATGAGTTAGAGAAAAATAAGAATAAAAAAGAAAAACTTTAGTCAAAAAATTATTTATTTACTATTTTAAAATAAAAATTAATAGAAATCTATAGGATTAAAGAAAAGAATAAATATTAAATACAATTCTAACAATATAAATCTAAATATATAAAATGCTTTTTAGGCAATAATTTCATGATTCAATTCAAAAGATATAAAAATAAAAAAATGAGAATAGAAATCCAACAAATTCTACTTCAAATAAAGAGGAAATGTCAAAATTGATATTATTAATGAAGTTAAACGTTATTTGAAAGAGAATATTATGATTTTAATGAACAATTAGAAGCAATTAATGGAAAGATAGAATAACTGCTTATTTACAATTTTTAAATAATTATATGTATTTATATTATAATTTATGTACTTATCATGTTAAAAAAAATTTTAATTTCTTTTTTTAAAAATATTTTTGATTAACGAGTACACATATATTATATAATTTATTTTAATAATATTGTTATAAAACATTTGAAGTAATTTTTCTTTCAAGTAAGTTTTTAATTAAATTTAATTCATGAAAAATTTTTTTTTCTTCTTTTATGAGTTTTTCATTTTTATTTTTTTTATATTTTTTCTTTATTTCAAATATTTTTTTATTTTCTAATTCTAATTTAATCGTATAATAAATTAAATTTAATTCAAAATAATAAATTTTTGATAATTTATTATGATCGCATATATATTCATAATTTAATTCATTTAAAGATTTTTTTATTACTTTTAAAAGCTATTTATTTAAAATATTTCTTACTTCTAAATTATTAAAACAATTACATTTTAAATATTTTTGTTTTTTAACATCAAACTCATTTTCTTGGGTTTGGAAATTCACTTTTTTTTCTATTTTATTTTTAACTGAAAATTCCTTTTTTTTATTTTTTCTTTTTACACCTAATACTAAAATAAATTAAATTATATTTACAATTATTATTGTTATCAATTACTTTTCTTACATAAAATAAAGGACGATTATCTATTATTCTAAAAGGACTTTGATTTTTTAATGGAGTTTCTTTTAATTTAGTTAAAAATTGTTTTTTTTTATTACTTTTGTTTTCATTAATTAAATTTTTTTTAAAATTTTTTTGAGGAGTATTATAAATATTATTTGGATTATAAATTTTTATATTTTCCTGTTTCTTTAGATCATGATTTTCATTCATAATGTTTTCAAAACAACAATTCATTTTAAAATCTGAATTTTCAATGTTTAAAAATGTATCAAATGAAATTAGTTTTGAACTCATTGAAAGATTTTTATTTTTTTTAAAAGTAATTAAATTATTTTTATCTTCAAATTTTGAAAAAGAATCATTAGAAGTAATTAATATATATTCAGGAACATCCATTTTTCTTTCAAAAGAAAAATAATTTTTATTTTTAATTTAAATAATGAATGATATTTTTTTTTAAATGAAATAAATAATTATGAAAAATAATATTTAGTTATAAAAACTTAATAATATAAAAGGATACTTTATAAAAATGAGATTAAGAATAATTATATCTTAATTTTTTTAATATATAAAAAAAATATTTCTTATACTAAAAGATTAAATCAAAAATCTTCTATTCAAATTATTAATTTTTTTTTATTTTTATTATTCTTTTATAGACTTTTTTCTTCATTCTTTTTCCAATATTTTAAAAGAATTTTCTACAATTTCTTTTACTATTTTTTTATTAAAACACTATTACTACATTAATTCATAAAACAAAAACAAATTAAATCTCATATAAAATATTATTAATAATAATTATTATTATATCTATTTATTTATATAATAATTTATAAAATAATCTTTATAACATTTCTTTATTCTTATATCTATTTCTTCAAATCCTAATATAAGGGAAATAAAAATACTTTTTAATTAAATTTGATTACATTCTTTTAAATTTTCTTAATTCATTAAATAAATAATTAATATTCATAATTTATAAAAATCATTATTTAGATTTAAATTTATAAAATTCCTATTTCTTTTAATTTGTTTTGTTAAAAGATTATTTTTAATTATTAAAGTTCTATGAGAACAAAATATTTATTAATAAATTCCTATTTAAATATTTATATTATATATTTAATAATAATTGGTGTTTTTCTAGACTTTATCTTATATTAAAAAATTAAATTATATTGCTTCAATTTCTTTTAAATATTTTTTTTTATTTAAAAAATTAAAATGTCAAATAAAACAATTGAACAAAAAAAAAAAGATTATAGAGATTATTTAGAAAACTCTGGAGTTTTGGAACAAATAACAAAAGCTTTAGTTTCTTTATATGAAGAAATTGATAGACCAGTAAATCCTATAGAATATATAAGAAGAAATCTAGTTGATCCTGATGAAGAAATAAATGATAAAAAAAAAAAAGAATATTTGGATTATCAAAAAGAAAATGTTAAATTACAAGAAGAAATTAAAGATTTAAAAAAGAAAATAAAAGAATTAAGTAATGATAGTGATGATGATTAATTTACATTTATTTAATTTTTTTTTAATTGTAATAATTTAAATTCCTAATTAGATTATATATAGTTCTTTAAATTTTATTATTATCCACATATCTTATATTATTTATTTTTGAAGGATGAGGAATTTGTTTCTGAATACTATTATAATTATAATTATTATTATTGTTATTATTCTTGTTATTATTAGAAATATTATTGTTATTCATATTTTTCAATAAATTTATTTTTCTTTCTGAAATAGGAGGTCTTTTATTAATTAAATTATTTTGACTCATTTGAACTTGGACTTTTTGTTTATTTTTATTTTTTTCATTTTTTGGATTTTGTAAATTATTTTCACTTTTATTATTTAATAATTTTATTTTTTCTTTATTTCCGCTTTTATTTTTTTTTAATTTAAATTTTTGTTCTTTTTTAGTTTCTATAAATGCTTTCATTTCATTAATATTATTTAATAATTCTCCAACTTTTTCTTTTAAATCTGGATCATTTCTTAATTGATTAGGAATATTTTCAAATAAATTTTGAATTTCTTTATTAACAATGTTTTCATTTATTACATTTGGTAATGAAACTTCATTTTTATTTTTTATTCTATCAGAAATTGTTTTTTTATGAAGATTATTATTATTAATAATATTATTATTATTAATTTTATATTTTTTATTTGAATCAAATATTTTTTTATTACTATTATGATTACTATTATTAACATAATTTTTATTTGAATTTTTTGTATTATGTTTCTCTTTATTTTTAAAATTTATATCAATTTCTTCTTCAATTTTATTATTATTTTTATTATAATTATTAATATCATTATTATTATTTTCATCTTTTAAATCTTCAATGCAAGTAAAAAAATGAGGTGTTTCTTTAAATAAAGTATCATTTTTCATTTCTTCATTATCAAAAGTATTATTTTCTTCTTTATCATTTTTATTTCTAAATATATTTTCAAAATTAAAGTTATGATTATTAACTAATAAATTTGGAGTATGACATATTTCATCTTTTTCATTATTATCATTTATATTATCAAATTTATTCATTTTAAAAGATATTTTCTGTAAAATTTGATTATCTCTATCTTTATTTTTTTCTTTTTCTATATTTTTATTTTTTTCTTTATTTTTATCTTTATCTTTAATTTTATTTTTTTCTAATTCTTTATCTTTACTTTTTTCTCTTGCAACAATAACATTTTTTGTTAATATTTTTAAATTTGAATTTATATGTGCTCTATTAATCAAAGGAGTTCTTACTTGTCTCAACTGTGGAATTTCTTTATTTGGAAAAAAATCATCAGGAAAAAATCCTTTTTTATTCTTCACTGGTGTTAATGAATTTTTTTGTTTAGGATTTAAACTAATAATTATTAAATTCAAAATTACTTTTGATTCTTTAAATTTGATATTGGGTTTGGAATTAGGATATTATGGATTTGATTATTATTGGAACTCATTTTTATATTGTTTATATTAGTTATTTTGATTAATAATAATTAAAAAAATAATTATTATTAAATTTTTAAAAGAATTTTGATTTTATCCATTTAACATTTAATTAAAATAAATGAAAAATTTCTTTTCAATTCAAAAATTATTTCCTTCAATTAATGGTAATTAACTGAAATAAAAATCTCTAAAAATAATTATATAAAAATCTATAAAAAAAATTATTTTTCAATAAAATAAAATTTCTCAAATTTTCAAACCAAAAAAAAAAATATTTTCGAAAAAAAAAAAATAAAGAATCCAAAAAGAAAAAAAAATTAAAATGTCTTACTTAAAATATTCCTCAATATCGAATTCATCATCTCCAATAGATTTGAGAATAACAATTTTAGGTAAAGGAGTAGTGGGAAAATCATCATTAACATATCGTTTCATGAATAGTGAAGCACCATTAGAGCATGATCCAACAATAGAAGATAAATATAAAATATCAATATCATTTAATTCTCAAGAATTAACTTTAGAACTTATAGATACAGCAGGTGAAGATGATTATCAAAATATGCTTGATATGTGGATTACTAATGGAGATGCTTTTTTTTTAGTTTTTGCTATTAATGATGAAGAATCATTTAAATTTTTAGAAAAAAAAAGAGAAAAAATTATTAAAATGAAAGGAAAAAATGTTCCTATTGTTTTAATAGGAAATAAAAAAGATTTAGATGAAGAAAGAAAAATCGAATTTAGTGATGCTAAAGCTTTAGCTAAAAGTTGGGGTGTTGATTATATTGAAACTAGTGCTAAAAATAATATTAATTGTAATGAAGCTTTAGAATTAATTGTCATGAAATTTAAAAATTCTAGAGATAAAAGTAATGTTTCAATTCAAGAAAAAAGAAAATGCTGTTGTCAAATTTTCTAATTTAACAAAAAAGGTTTATCATATTTTTTATTGTAAGATGTTTTTAGGAGAAAAAAAGAATTTTTATAGTTTTATCCATTAAGAGAATGAAGATGTTTTTTTATAGTTTTTTAATATAATTTACATTTAAAAATTATTTATAAAAAGAGTGTAATTACTTTTTCCAATTTAAAATAATATGTTTCTTTTTAAATTTTTTTTGGAAATTTTTTTTTTTGAGTTGAAAAAAATCTAAATTAAAATATATATTATAATAAAGGAAAAATAATCAATCAATTGGAAATTAAAATTTTTTTAAAGAATGTAATTTATCCATATTTTCTTTTCATTAATTTAGAAAAACTATATTCTAAAAGATTAAATATATTTGAAGTGAATAAATTTATTGTAATTAATATAGTATCAAATATCGTCTTTGGAAAATGAAAAAACAGAAACAAATTGTTTATCAATTATTTTTGAATTTATTCCAATATATTTATAATCTTTATTTAAAATTATATTTCTTCTTTCATAAGTATTTTCATAGGTATCATCAACAATCATTAATAATATTGAAATTTCAGGATTATTGATAAAATCTTTAAAACATACAAAATTTTGATTTTTTAAATAATCATTTAATTCATTAATATTATTTGGGATTTGAATTTTTAATTCTTCTTTAATTTCTAATTTAGGAATTGAATAATTCATTAATTCTAATTCTTCTTTTGCTTTAATAAAAGCTTCTTTACCTTTAAATAAAGCAATTTTTTTATGATTTTTATCAAATATAAAGCAATCTTTTGCAAATTTTTTAATAAAATTCATATTTTTTTCTATTTCTTTAGCATAATCACTTGGATTTTCTCTTATTTTATTTATAATTTCAAGAATTGATTTATTATATTGTTCATTGTTTTCTAAATTACGATTGTTTTTATCATTTATATCATCACCAACAATAATTAAATTATTTTCGTTTTTTTTTTCATCTTTATTTTTATCATTTTTCTGAATGGATAAACAATGAGATTGTATTTTCTCATTTAAACATTGTTCCTTTAGGATTTCTTCAGTTTCATTATTATTATTTTCTTTTTCTATATTTTCTAAATTTTTTTCTTCTCCCTTCCGTGGGATTTCATTATTAGAAGAATCAAATATGTCAAAATCATTACCCATTTAAATTTTATTATCATTATAAGTATAAGATTATCAGTTTAAATATATTTTTAAATAGTTTAATAATTTAATCAAATTTTTTTTTAAAGAATAATTTATTTAAATAATAGATATATTCAATGATAATGATATGTAGGATGGCATTGGCAATGAGCACAGCCAGTTAAAGCTCCTCCTCCCAATTTTGTTAAAACAGCTTGAACAGGATTCTTACTTTTATATCCAGGACATCTTCCACATTTGCAACCAGGCATTTTTTAAATACTTTTTTATTCAACCGCTTATATAATTATATTTTTAGAAATAGTTATCAAAAAGTAAATAAAATAGTTATTTTAATATTGTAAATTTATTTTATTGTTATTAATTGAATTATTATACATATTCTTTTTATGATTTTTCCATTTGTAAATGAATCAATGAATTTATATTATTTTTTGATGAAATTTTTCATTTCCACAGTCATTGAAAACTATTCCTATTAAGCTTATCTCCTATTTTTCATATTATTTTTTTATTTTTTTTGAAATATTTATTATATTAGTTTTTTATTCCATCCCTAAAAGACTTTATCAAATTGGTTTTGATGTGAAAAAATTATGAAAGAATTATTTGATTCAAATTAAGAAAATTTGATGGTAAAATTTTCCTTAATTCAATGAAATTATATTAAATTTAGAATAACTTAATTCAACAACAAAAGAAATATTTTCAGAGTAATTAAATGCTTTAAAAGGTTTATTGATTATTTTTGAGAACTAATAAAAAAAACAGAACAGGAAAATTAAAATATAATTTTTTAAGACACCATAAAATAATTTCGGACCCTAAATTTAAAAAAAATAAATTATATTAAATATTTCAACAAAATCAATAAATTTATTTTTTTATTTCTTTGTTTTATTTTTTTTCTTCCTTTGAAAAAATAAATTACATTTTCTTTTTTGTGATTTAAAATTTAAATATATTGTATTATACTAATTTATTAAAAAATTTTTTTATTTGATATTATTTAAAATATTCTACGTTAAAATTTTTGAGTTTAAATGAAAAAATATTTTGAATAAATTTAGAAAAATGGTTGAATTACTTTTGAGATATAATTTTTTTGGATAGAAATTGATCTTAATTTTAATTGTTGATTAGATTTGTATAAGAATTACATCAGTTAGCTTTATTGTTTTTCTCCATAAAATATTTAATATCAGATAATATTTTTTTAACACCACCCTGTTTTTATTTTTTAAGTTCATATTATTGATGAATTAAATTGATATAGTTTTCACTCTTTTTTATCATTTTTTAATTCTCAAAATATTATTCATATAATTTATTTATTTGAAATTTTTATTATTCCTTTTTTATAATTTTTTATAACTATTTTTTTATAAATAAAAAAATAAAAAATGTTAATTAATATATAACAATTTTTAACAATAAAATTGAATAAGTATAAAAGTTTTTATTTATAAAATGAACTCATATACAAATTCTTGAATATGTGGAGAAAAATTTTCTAATAATTGTGCTCATTTTTGTCTAATTGGATGATTAATAATAAAAAAATTATCAGAAAATCCATCAGGAAATTATTGTTCTAAATCTGGAAGACCTTTTAGAGCAAAAGAAATGAGATATGTTTTTATAAATTCATTAAACTTATCAAAATCTTTTAATCCTCCTAAAATTAATGGTAATATTAAAGATTGTTATATTTATTGTGAAAACAATAAAAGTCTTCAAGGACATGTTTATTTTGGAACTAAAAATAATTGTGTTTATTGGACTGGAAGTAGAAAAGATTTTAATATGGATTATTTTGATTATTATTATTAAAGAATTAAAACAATATATTGTTTATGATTTAAAATGAAACAATAATTAATATTCTAAATAAAAATATTTTTGTGTTTTATCTAAAAACTTTTTTTCATTTTAAATGATTTGTATGATTTATTTCTTTTAGAATATTGTGTTAATAAATAATTTGAAATGTAATAGTAATATATATTTTCCGATTTATATAAATTATTATGAAGTAATTTAATTTCCTTAATCTTTCAAATTACAAAAATTTAAAAGGAATTAATTATTGATAAAAATAAAGTAAAATGAAAAAAAGATAATAAAAGAGATTTTTATTTAAAAAATTTTGTAAATGATTCTTAATAATTTAAATAGTTGAATGATTTCTTTTTCTTGAATTTATTCTTGGGAGAAAATTAAAAAAAGATATAAATTTTATTTTATTTTGATTTAAGTGATTTAATTTTTTTTAATTTTTATTTTTATATATTTTAATATTTCATGGATGATATAAATGACATTGAAAACAAAGGTGATGAATTTCTTCCAAGAGAAAAACAAAAAGATCAAATTCATCCATATCGTAAATATCAATTAATAATATTATTATTATTGATTTTAATGATAATATTAATAATAAATGTTTTTAACTTGAATACAAGTTTATCAAAATTAACAAAAGAAAATGAAACATATATAAATCAATTAAATCAACTAAAAGAAGACAATTACATAAATAAACAAACATATGAAAGAGTTGAAGTAAATTATAAAGGAATATATGAATTAGATAAAAGTATAAATACAGATATAATAAGAACAATGGAAGAACATTTTATGCTTTCAGAATTTATTAATCCACAAAAATCAATTCAATATTCTTTATGTTATAAAGCATCAAAAGATGGTGATAAATCTAATACTTTAAGAAGTAATTGTGCTGGAATTGGACCGTTAATTTTTCTAATTGAAACTCACGATGGATATAGATTTGGAGCTTATTTTAATTTAGCTTTACAATTTGATCAATATGGAGGTTATTTAAGTGATAAAGATGCTTTTATTTTTAGTTTTGATACTAAAGAAAAATATAAAGTTATTAATTTTGAAGCTGCTTTAGGTGATTTTAAAGGTAAATTCCCTACTATTGGAAGACAAGATATTTTTTTAGAAGAAGGATTTTTAACTAATAGTGAAAGTTATACTTTATTTCCTAGAGATTATGAAAAAGGTAATAATAATTTCGGAGATTTTATTTTAAATGGTGGAATGAAAAAATTTAAAGTTAAAGAAATGGAATGCGCTTCTGTTTATATTAGGGAACAGGAATTTTAATATTATTTTTTTTTAATGTAATATTTATTCAATTTGTTTAATAAAAAAAATCTTTTTTAGATTTTATTTAAAATAAATTTTGTTGAAATGATAAATGTAATTATTTTATTTTTTTTGAAGTCTAAATGTGAAATTTAATATATTCTTTTTCTGAGGAAATTGAATCTTAAAGGAATTTTTATATAAAAAATAAATCTATTAAAAAAGTTTAATTCCATGTATATAAATAAATTATTCATCAATTTTTATTTTAATTTTTTTTCTTTATAATTTTAAAATACCATTATTTTATATTTAAAGAACAATTTTAAAGTATTTGTATTTAGAATTTAATTTAAAAAATTATTTTTATTATCTTTTAAGTCATGTTATGAATTATTAAATAAAAAATGTCAAAGGAAAAAAATTTAAACGATAATAATTCCTCTTCTCATATTGAAAATAATTATATTCAAAAAGAATTAGTTGATTTATTATCAAATTTTGAAGATAATATAAATAAAAAAATATATATTGTTGAAGAAAAATTTAATGATTCAATTAGTGAAATAGAAAAAAAAATATTAGAATTAAATGAAAAAAAAGATTCAATAATAGAACACACTCAAACATTAAAATTTTTAGATGAAAAATTATCAAACTTAGAAAAAAAATTATTAAAGAATAATGACCAAATAATAGATAATGAAGTAAAATTAACATCATTAAGAAAAGATTTTTCAGAAGCATGTTTTAAATATGATAAATTATTTATAAATAATTTATCAGTTCCAGGTTTAATTGGGAATTCTTGTAAATTTAAATCTTTAAAAGAATTTGTTGAATTTTCAATAAATAAATTTTTAGAATTTGAATCTTGTAAACAAAAACAAATGGCTTGTATGACAAGTTTTAAAGATTTTACTGAAATGAAATTTGGAAATATTATAAATGATGTTAATAAATTTAAAAATTATAATTATGACTATATTAATGAAAAAGTAAATGGAGTTAAAAATTATATTATTGAACAAACAAATTTAATTCATGAAAAAATTCCTAATATTAAAGCTGAAAATACTTATACTTTCAATAATATTTTAGAAGAAGTTAAAATTCTAAAGGAAGAAAGAGAAGATTTAAAAGAAACTAAAAATTTTGTATTAAATGAATTAGAAAACACTTTTAAATCAATAGATAAAAAAGAAACTGAAACACAAGAAAAATTTAAAGTTTATATAAAAGAATTTTTAAAAATGAAAAAAAGTTTATCAAGTATTATTGAATTTATTAAAGATGTACGTTTTAAAAGAAATATAAACAAAAATGAAGAAGTAACATCAAATCAAATAAATAAACTTATAGATGAATTATCTATGAATGTTAAAAAAAGTAAATTAATTCGTAATAATAATAAAACAAATATATTAAATAATAATAATCTTAATATTATTAAATCAGAAGATGAATCAATAAATGAAGAAGAATTTCCTTCTAGAATAGAAAAGAAATGTTTTTCTTCAAATCATATTTTAAAATATAAGAAAAAAAATATTGAAACAATAACTGAAGATAATGATAATATTAGTGAGAATGATTCTTCATGTGTGAAATCAACTGAAAAAGATTTTAATAATAAATCAGATGAAAATACATATCATACTGATGATAAAAGAATAATTAATATTATTGAAAAAAATGAAAAAGAAAATAATAATGAAAATAAAAATTGTGATAATGATAATGAAAGTAAATTTGATGAAATTAAAGAAATTAAAGAAGAAATGTTAAATATTAAAAATGATTTTAAAAATGAAAGTTTAGAAAAAAATAAATTTGATGAAATTAATTTATTAAGTGATTTAAGTCCAATAAATAATGTTCATTCAAATAATATAATATCAATAACTGAGCCGATTCAATTTAAAAAAAAAAATGGTTTACAATTACCTAAATTAGATAAAAAATTTTTTCATTTAAATACAAAAAATAAAAGTCAAAACAAAAATTCTCCATTAATTGATTTTCCTTCAAATGTTCCTTTATTTTCATTAAAATCTAATAGTATGGATTTAAGTAAAAAAAATAATAAACCAAAAATAAAAAATAATCAAATAAAAAAAAAAAATTTTGAAAAAAAGAAAAAAGAAGATGCCAAATTAATTCATAATCTTTCTGTAAAATTTCTTAAACCTTTAAGAAATAGTCTTATAAATGTTCCTCTCGTGAATCCAAAGAATTATTTAACTGAAAATTGATTATTGTAAAAACTTTATATATATGATAATTACCAGAAATTTAATGTTCTGTTATATTTATATAAAAAATAATAAAAAATTATAATATATTAAAACTTTTTTTAAATTATTATTTACATTCATATAGATATTTTATAAACTTTGTTTTTTATTTATAATACAATATTTTTTTTCATAGTAAATACAAATATAAATCACTAATTATTTCTTTTTTAGAATGTATAATGATTAATAATAATTAAAAATATATTATTTTTTTATTGTAGAAATTCCAAAACGATTATCTATCATTTCTTAAAAAAAGAATACCTCTTTTAATCAATTATGATGGAAAAAAATACTTAAATAAAATATATTATTTGAATATTATATAAATTATTCTTAATTAATAAAAATTTGATTTCATTTAATTTTCAAAAAAATGATTCAATCTAAAAAAAATTAATATTTTCAATAAGTTTATAAATTTTGAAATAATTTAATCAATGTTTTTATATATTTATTGTTTTCATAATTAATATACTTTGCCTATTATATATATAAATTATATTAAAAAAATAAAAAATATACAATTTTTTTCAATTTATTCGAGATTTTCTTCATATTGAGCTTTCATTTGTAAATATAAATGTTTTCTCTCATCTAATAATCTTTCAACTTCATCTTGACTAACAATTCTAATATCTTCATTCCATTTTTCTATAATATCAATACCATATTCATATAAATCTTCTCTTCCATAATCACTCATTTTTTCTCCATTTCTATCAATAGGAATAAACTTTGGTATTTCTAATACATTATATTTATTTTGTAATTCTTTTATTTTCGGGTCATTAAAAGGTAAAAATTTCCAAGGTAAATTTGAAATTGATCTTTTAAAATCTTGTTCATCATTTTCAAAAGATATTTGAATGATTTCTAAAACTTTTTCTCCTTCATTTATTTCATTATAAAGATTAATTAAATATTTTGAAAATATTCTACAAGGAGAACCCCATCCTGAAGAAAAATATAATCCTATTAATGTAGCATCAAATACTTCTTCATCAAATTTTTTTATATATTCATTTTTATTGTTTATATAATTGATTCCTAAAATATTCGAAATTCTTTCTAGATTTTGAACATAAGAATTTGGATTTATAAATTTTGGTAATTCTGGCATTCTAGTTATTTCTTCTAAAGGTTCATCTTTCAGTTCTGAAGATTTGGATGACATTATTTATTTTTTTTATTTAGGATTAAATATTATTTTTGTTGATATTTACTTTTATTTTTGTAATTTATTTACATCCATTTGTTATAAATGCAAATATTTAAATTATAATTTTAAATAAAATTCGTTTTTAAGATTAATTCATTTGTTCCAAAATATTTATAATCTAATCACACTAAATATTAAACATAAAGATTTATATTTCAATAATTTTTGACTCTATTTACAAATGTAGTCTTATATTTGTCGTATAGAATTGATTCAAAAAGAGATTTTATTTATCAAAATAATATCATATGTGAAACAAACCATTCCTATTTATACTATTAAAAAAAATTTTGCAAATATTTTATTTTCAATTGAATTTATAAATTAAGATAATAATATTTTAAAAATTCAAACAATAAAAATAAAAAAAATATTATTTAAAATTATAATTTAAATAATATTAAGATTGTGTTTTTAAATGTATGATAATTATCTCTTTTAAAAATCATTCAATTTATTTTTAAATTTAGGGAAAAATTATATTTTTAATCAATAACAACATATAATTATGATATACTTGACTAATATTTCAATATAATAATTTCGTTAAAAAACTTTGATTAGTGTATTACTTTTGGAAATATTATTAAAATTGTTAATTAAAAATTAATATTTTTTAAATATAAAAAAACGTTTTTTGAAAAAAAAAAATTATTATATAAACTTTTATTAATATTTTTTTACAAAATATTCACTTTTAATTTTACCTATATTTCTTTTAACTTTAAATTTATTTCATTTTGTTCTCGTTTATTTTTTTTTTTTCC
>JAEEGI010019142.1_pt1 | contig 13830 bp, 6 predicted proteins | sample 8958751 | NCBI WGS metagenome assembly JAEEGI01 (sample SAMN16246545, study PRJNA631951) | gut metagenome | biome: gut microbiome; feature: rumen; material: KS-attached | host: Bos | place: Iran: Karaj | collected 2018-10
CTCCAGAACAACGAGTGTTGAGGTCGCTGAAGTAAGTAACCTTGACGATAGCGCTGGTGTCGGTCCACACGGGTACGCTAACAGTGTAGCTGTTTGTAACACGGTCGGTGCGGTCGCCGGTGATACGGTATGTGAAGGGGGGCAGACCAGTGAAGTTGATTATCACCTCGGCTGTGGGGTCGTCGCAGATGTTGTAAACTGTGTCGAGGATGGTTGCTGTACCACGAGGAAGCACAGTAACTTCATACGATGCACCGCTACGGTAGTATGTAGTGTTCTGTGTGGGACATACGATGCCGCCTGGTATCTGGTTGGAGAGGCGGGAGTCGGAGTACCAAGTGTAGCCCGAAGGCAGTGTTAGGCTGTCGCCGGCACAGAGTATCGCGCTACCGCAGACCTCCACAATACCAATTCCCGTAAGGTCGTCGGGAACGGCCTCGCAGCCGGTAACTGTGGATTTCACGAAAGTGACATAATATAATGTAGAAGTGGAGGGCGAAACCTGAATTGTAACCACGTCAGCGTTGGCAGTGCGGTCGGAGTTGTCACCGGTGATACGGTAACGATAGGGAGCACCGCCTGTGAAGTGGAGTGTAAGAGTTGCCGAGCCGTTGCAGATAGTAGTGTCGCCCGAAATACGACCGGTTACTCTCGGCAAGGTATTGATTATATATTTGTTTTTCTTTGTATAATAGGTGGTTATACGTGCATAGCCGTCGCCTTGGTGACCTGTTTCCACGCTACCGTCGGGTGCTTCGAACGACTGGTCGCCACCAATTGTCTGTGCGTTGGTAAGATAATAGTTGCTGTTGAGCAGACAGCCTGAGGGGTAGTTGTTGGCTGTGGAAGATGTGTAAACATATCCGGAGCCGCCGCCACCGCCAGAAGCTCTCATATTGCTCGAGCTGCCGTAGTTGCCTGCTGCGCCACCGCCATACCATCCGCCGCCGCCGGCGCCGTTGGAATAATACGATGTGCTGTTGTATTTATAACCAGTATGGCCACCCGTGCCGATAGTTCCGGCAGTACCGTTGTAAGTTGTACTGTAGCCTGTTCCTCCTGCTCCACCTACGGTCTGTGTGCCGCCCTTGCCCACAAATGTGGTATAGGAAGAGCTGTAATACTTACCGTCGCCACCAGTTGCGCCGCCACCGTGACCGCCATCAGCATGATAGCTGGAGCTATATGTATGGGCTCCGCCACCACCGCCTGCAACGATAACACGTGCATAGAGGGTTGTGCCGTTCATACGCATATCTGTAGCACCACCACCGGCACCGCCATAGTATCCAACAGCACCGCCACCATTCCAACCACCGCCAACGGCAGCTGTATACGTGGATGTTGTGCCGTATCCGCCTTTGCCGCCAACATATACACCCATTGTCTGGCCAGCGGCAATTCTGCCAATTGTGCCTTCGGAATAGCCACCCTTACCGCCCACACTGTAGGTTAGATATGCACCGCCCTGAGCGCCCCACACCTGCAGTTTTGCCGAGTCGAGCAGAGCAGGCATGGTGAAAGTCTGTGCCGAACCCGTATAGCCGAAGTCGGTTACAGTAGAGTTGTCCATACCATAAGCATAGAAAGTAATATTGCTGTCGATAACAGCCGTATTGTTAGGCACCGGAATAGTGAGGCCATCATCGTAGTACCATGTATGACCTGAAGGCAGAGTAACGGTATATCCAGCACAGATTATTGCAGGAACAATGTCTATTCTTACCGTGGCTTGCGACATTACACAGCCTGAGCAAGAAGCGGTAACTGTAAATGTAGTGTGCAAGGTATCCAAAATCATACCACTAATTTCGCCTGTAGAGGCGTTGAGTGAGAGACCCATCGGTAAGTCGTTGCTGAAGAAAGTGCAACCGCTCGTAAGCGAGGGACGGATACCCGAGATGGCTTTGCCTATGGTATCGCTTATTGCAGGATAGGTGAACGTGCCGAATGCTGGCATTGATACTATATCCAGATCCACTTCCTTATTTATTATTGTGTCCTTGGTGGCTGTAATAGTTGGTGTGCCAATAGCCAATACCACGCCGTCGGTACCAGATATTGTTGTCTGTGTCGGGTCGGAGGATGACCAGCTTACGTTGTTGCCTGTGCCAACGGTGTAACAGGTATTCACATTTTCAACGTGGTTGGTGGGCGAGGTTGTTTCGTCCAAGAACACGGGAGTAGCTGCAACCAAAGTTATAGGATGGTTGGCAATGGTAGTGGGACGGGGATAGAGACCGCGGGTTGCGGTGAAGTAAGTTGCGCTGGGATTGAACGAGCCGTCGGTGAGGGTCGAGGTACGTTTGCCTGTAGTTGATGTGGCAGCATTATTGTAGTAATAATATTGATTAGGACACATAAGTGTGTCGAAATAGCACGAAGTGGGAGCGTAGCTGTAACCATCAACAGCACCTTTATATGTGCCCGAGCTGACAACGTTGGCCACGTTGAGGTTGTATTCCTGAGTAGAGTAGGAGCTTGTGTAAGTGTAACCGCAGATACCTCCGACGTAGTTAGTAGTACCCTCTACTATGCCAGCATTGAGACAGCCCCTTACTATTGATTTATAAGAGGAATAACCATAGTTATAACCGCAAATACCGCCGTTATAGTAGGTTCCTTTTACCCTACCTGTATTGACGCATTGCTCAATATGAGCATTATAGCCATAGCTTGTATAACCGTTTCGGCCAGCGATACCGCCTACATAGTAAGTACCCGAAACTTCTCCCGAATTGGCACAGGAAGATACTTTCATGGCATAAGTAGATGTTGAATTATAACTGCCTCGGTTGAAGCCGGCAATACCGCCTACATAATAGGTGCCTTTTACATCGCCGTAGTTGTGGCATTTGCGTATCGAGCCACAATAATAATTCTGTCCAACAATACCGCCTGTCATATATCCAGCAGAAGTTACATTGCCGTAGTTGTTACAAGTATCCAAGGATATTATGTTTGCAGCGTTTGACTGGTAATTGTAGCATCCAACTATACCGCCGGTGCCGTAGGGAGTCCCCACAGATCCACCCGTATAAGTTGTTGCGATATCACCATAGTTGTTACAACCCGAAATGAGGCAATAGTAATACATATAACCTGCTATACCGCCAACGGCATAGCTTGTGGAATTGACATTGCCTCGGTTATCGCAGAAACGTATGCGGCAATAGTTGCCATAACCTACTATACCACCCATATAATAGGTACCTGAAATGTTACCGCTATTGTGGCAGTTGCGTATCTCGTAGATTCCTGTAAGTGAAGATTGTCCGCTGGAATAATAGCCAACAATACCGCCGACATAATAACTACCTGCGACTACATCGCCACTATTGTTACAATTCTTTATAAACTGGGAACTTCCCATATAACCGGCTATTCCGCCAGCATAATTATATGAAGAAGTGTACGTTACAGTGATTTTCGCTATATTTTCGCAGTCTTGTATATAACCGCTACTACTCTTAGATCCTACAATACCTCCTACATAATAGTAATTTGCTTTTACATCCTTGGTATTTCTACAATTGGTAATAGTGTCGTATGAGTTTTGATAACCAACTATACCTCCTGCATAATAGTAACCATTGATAGTTCCTTTATTTTCACAGCTGTCGAAACGGCTGTAACTATTGTTATAACCGGCTATACCACCGCAATAGTTGCTTGTTGAAGACACATCAACTTCGTTGACGATGTTGTAAAGTTTTACATTGTCGCAATAACCAACAATGCCACCTGTATATTGACCTCCCGACACAGAACCTTTTACCGTAAGGTCATGGATATCGGCTCTGCTGGTCGAACTTGAGCCTACCACATTACCGAACAGTCCGCGATATTGTGTGCTGCCTGTTATCTTAAGGTTGGAGATAGTTTTGTTGTTGCCGTCGAAATGGCCTTTGAAAGGATAAGCGCCAGACTCGCCAATAACGCGCCAATTGGAGAAAGGCGAAAGGTCAAGGTCGTTGACAACTTTGAAATACATATTATCAAAAGTCATTCCAACATTAACACATTGTGCCAAAGTATCCAAGGTATGGGCTGTGCAAATGAGGTATGGATCCTGTCTTGTGCCGCTACCGCCGCAGAAGGCCGGTATGCTGAAAATCCAGATATGTTTCTGCATACCGCTTACGGCACCTGTAAGCTGTGTGGAGCCGAAACCAGCAACAGTGGCGTTAGAACCGCTGATGCTAATAACATTGGGAGCGCTGCTCGACCAGCTTACGCTGTTGGTTGTGCCAACGGTGAAGCGTTGTTTCACATCGCCAACGTTCTCACCACCCGAAAGGAAAATGGGAGTTGCCGCGAGTTTGGAGCCGAGGCTGTCGCGCATTCCATTTGGTATTGGGTACAAATTAGCCACGGCTGTAAAATAAGAGGTACTCGGGTATGTGGCCACACCTACAAGCTCGCTTGTGAGTTTGGCACAAGAGGCGTTGGCTGTGGTGCCATACAAAAGAGTTGTAGGACACATCTGCTTGTCCCAATAGTTGGTGGTAGCCACGGTTCCTGAACCAGCTATAGCAGCGGTATTGCTTCCACCTTTAACATCGTTAACATTGAGATTGTAGGTAACATAGGAGCTACTGTAGCTGTAGCCACAGATACCGCCCACAGAACCACCACTACTCTTTATGTATCCTCCATTGAGGTTGTAGCGCAGATAAACATAATATCCATCGTATCCAACGATACCTCCCACATACGATGAAGTACTTGTGCTTGTTGAGGTTACATCGCCACTATTGGTATTGTTCTCAACATAAATATAATAATATGTGTAACCCGCAATGCCACCGACATTTGTACCGACACTGTTAACGTGACCTGTGTTTACACAATGCTGAATGTAACCATAGCACGAACTCGTGCTGTACATATATCCTACTATACCACCTGTGTAGCTTCCCGAGGTGTTGGTAACATTGCCGCGGTTGCTGCAACGACGGATTTTGGTGTAGTAGCTATATCCAGCGATACCTCCAATATAGTAATATCCATTGACTGCAGAAGTGTTGTAGCAGCTGTCGATGTTGCCGTAATACATATATCCGGCAATACCACCGACGTAGTAATAACCTGTCATAGAGACAGTGTTGCGGCAGGCAAATACGCCCACGGTGTCGCCGCTACAAGTGGTGTTGTAAAAACGTCCCACGATGCCGCCGTGGTAATAGCCGGAGCTTGTGCCCGACACTGTTCCCGTGTTCACGCAGCGGCGGATGGCCGATTTGTCGAAGGCGTCGCCGACGATACCTCCGTGCTCGTAATACGAAGCGTCGCCTATGGTACCTGTGTTGCGGCAGTCGAGAACTTTGGTGTTTCTTATACATCCCGCTATGCCGCCGTGAGCCTTATAAGCGCCGCTTACAGTTGCGTTGTTGGTACATCGGGAGATGACACTGTTTATTGCGCTACCCACAATGCCACCGGTGGTATCGCCGCCGGCCACGGTGCCACCCACGGTGAGGTTTTTGATACTGCCGCCGATGATCATGCCGAACAATCCGTTATGCTGTGCGGTGGTGTTGGCCATAGTAAGGTTGGTGATGCTACGGTTGTTTCCGTCGAAATGGCCGCGGAAAGGTGTTGATATATCACCAATTGGCGTGAAAGAGCCCTGCGCCATGGCAATGTTGTTCACCAGACGGAAATAGGTGTTGGAGTAACTTACACCAGCATTCACAACCATAGAGAGGTTGCGCAAGTCTGTCTCGTTACATATCAGATATGGGTTGGCCTGAGTACCGTTACCTCCACAGTAGGTAAAATTGTGGGGCACTGAGATCTGTTCTGCCCTTCCGGTATCGCCTACCCCGCAATAGGGTCTGACATAAAAGTCGTACATTCCGCCGGCTAAGGACGAGAGGGAATAGCTGTTGGTATTCACAATTACACTTGTACCCGTACCGGGAGTAAATCCGCTTCTACCATATTCCACAATCCATTGTGTGGCTGTGCCGCATTCGGTCCAAGAAATGCTTGCGGTTGAACTGTTATATGCGAGGTTGTAAACCGGAGGACAGGTAAGTACTGGAGGAGTGAAACTATAGTAACGATATTGTCCTGGCCAAGAAGTGTATGTCGTTGTTGTAGCGGCAGTTGTAGTAGTATGGGTTGACGGATTTATAACCACTATATTTGAGGAGTTTGCACCTTTCACACCAGCTTGATAACCCGAGTTGGGGATTGTTGCAGGTGAAGTGCCATAAAGTATCTTTATCTCGCCCGTAGCCTCATAAAGATGTATCTGCCAAGTACAAATGGTTGAAGCACTATAATGGGTATATTCATTAAAAGTTACGACACCAATTCTGTTAGGAGAAGAACCATAAATGCCATACTTTATACCATTGGCAGTGGTCTTCAAATCCTTACCACAGGCAATAATACCAGGATAATTGCTTGTTTGATTTCCCGACGAGAATTGTGTTGAACCAGATGTGCTTATAACTGTAGGTCCCAAACGCAAACAGCCGTTCGAGTTTACTGAAAACTGAGTATAAGCCGCACCTTCAAAAGTAAAAGTAAAGCCCAAATTGTACACACTCGAAGCCACATCATCCTGAGTTGTCAGATATGTTGTTTGCGACGTTGGTGTAATCCAGTCGGAAGACGTTCCCACACCTGTGGAAAATGTGTATTGTGTTATATCACTGCTGGGTGGCGGGCATTGCGCCATTCCTTTCTGTGACAGTACCAATGCCATTACAACGGCTAAACATAGTTTGAGATTTCGAATGTTTTTTGTAATTAAATTCCTCATTATTTTTCCTCCTAAAAAATTGTGAGTCGTCATATTCTATACGTGTTTATATAGTTCGCACAATAGCAAAACAAGGTATGCAACATACCGTTTTGAGGGATGCCTGCAAACCTAGTTTAACAACTACCTGCGAGAAATAAATTCAGATTCTCGTTTGTTATTTATACTGTTTGTCAATGTTTTAAACACTCCTTGCATTAATTTTTCCTCCTAATAAAAATGAATTACAAAGATTTGTTTTCAAAGTGCAAATATACGCATTATTTTTGAACCCCGCAAGTTTTTTTTTGCAACAAAGCACAAAAAGCAGTGCGTACGCCTGCACATTTTTATAGACACTTATGCCTGAAAAACGTTACAAAGGGAGAGGATTTTATTTCGGAATTCGGATTTAGGATTTCGGAACTGTTGTTTTAGTTCGGAATTCGGAGAGCGGAACTCGGAAATGTTAGTCTTAGGTCTAAGGTCTAAAGTCAAAGGTCAAAAGACAAAGGACAATGGTTTTAGATATTTAGATATTCAGACATTCAGACATTCAGATGTTCAGACATTCGGAAAATCTGTTAATCCGAAAATCTTTACATCACAGTTCACTGATCACAGTTCACTTATTCAAAGAATGCTCCACGGCTGTATATGAAGTATTCCGGAAATTCTGTTCACCGCCAAGAGTGCGAACCATATCGCCCCTGTGGTACGTGCTTCGGGTCTTCGTGGTTCTGCTCCTCGCCAACGGGAAGGAACTCGTAGCCTGTAATTTCTACGATATTACGGCGCATGTTGCTGTCTAATTGGTCTTTGCGGTCTTGCAGTTCAGGGTCGTGGGTGTGTATTGGTAAGTTTTGGTCTCCCAAGCGGGAGGCTATGCGCTCCATGCCGTTGTAGTAGTGCTTTGTGTAGTAGCCGTCATTATTAAAGTTAAGATAGCTATTCGGGTAGAACATGGCGGTGTGCAGGTTAAAGTTTACGCTTTCCAAACGGCCGTTCACCCAGTTGGGGTTTAGGTCAAAGCTGTACTTGTATGTGCGGGTAGTACCTCCGTCGTAACCATAGAGTGCAAAGAAAAGCCTGTCGTAGCTGTACAGCCGCAGGTTGCCGTCCGCACCAAAGCGGTAGAGTTCTTCGGAGGGGGCATTGCCGGGGATGTTGGTCTCCCTGCGTTGCAGGCTGCCGCCAATGCCGTACTGCTCGTTCACGTTGGTGCCGTCGGCATAGCTTATGCTGTTTTCAACGCCTTTTTGAACTTGTTTTGAGGATGAAAACGCTAGGAGAAAACCTCTGGAGGCACTTAATATGAAAGTTGTCGGAGTTGTCACTATTGAAGACGCAAGTTTTTGTAATAGTAGGAATAAGGAAAACTATCCAGCATTTTTTGGCGAAATAAATACAGTCTATCCCATGAAATGTTGCCGTATTTATCTTTCTCACAGTTGCCTTCGTATGGTATATAATTTAATGGATATTGGGCAAATGCAGTGTCTGTGGTTAACAGATAGACACCACATGTGTCAATTACAACACCTTCGGAGCATACGATTTCCCTTTCTGAAGAATTTCTAAATCGTTTCACGTCTCTTATTCCAATCAGCCGAACATTGAGATGTGGTTTCATGTCGCTAATCAGGAAATGACGGGGGGCGGCTTTATCTTCGATTATCTCTTCGCCAGCAACAATAAACCATTTCAATTTAAAATTATCGAAAACGGAATCCATGATGATTTCACACTTGGAATTGTTGTTCTGTGTTGAATCGCGGTTTAATATTATTGGGAATCGCGATGGATTATCTACAAAACCCTGAAACCGCAATTCTGCCTTCGAATGGAAAATTTTGCCATGAGAGAATCTATTATAGCAATCTCCTATTATAAAAAAGTTATACGTACTATCCCTAAAAATATCAAGTTGTATCAACGGAGCTCCTATTATATTACCTTCGTATTGAACTTGATAAGACCCTTCAAGTGTTTTGGCCGGAATACTATTGTCGGTAATCCGATCCGCATTCCCGCAACTTGTCAATAATCCAAGTATGATTACTATATTTGTAATGTGTTTCATTTTTTTATAATTAAACAATTAATAATATCATTTATCGTATATATACAGCGCCTTCGGGTAAAGGTCTTATTCCCTCATCCATGTACGGGTAGTAATCTTTTTTTTTGTATCCATTCGCTGTTCTAACCATTATAGGGATATGAATCCCTTTTATGAAATCTTCATTTATTTCATTTATATCTGAAGGCATGAATGTACTATTTGGCAAAGGCGCCCCCATTGAGTATTGTGCTTTGTATGCGTCTATTTCTTGAGGTATTGTTGATTTTTTTGGACCGTAGCACTCAAAATATCCGTGTGTCGATTCATGCACCAAAGATCCTGAATTAGGCATGGTTTTATCATAATAGATAGTCAAATGGGAATCATCAGTCCAACAGGGCTCCGGCACAATTCCACCTTTAAGCTCATGTTCAAATCTAAATGTAATGTCTTTATCATCTTCCATTCTTGTCATGTAAGATAATGCATTTTCCAATGTCTTTATACATCCATTAGCATCATCAATTACCTTATTTAATTTTGCAATTTTGCCGGTTCTGCCTTTTAGTTTAAGATCATCGATTTTAGCCTGAGTTATCTTTATTACATTAAGATAATATTTTTTCCTTTCGCAAATGTCATCTTTTGCTTGAGAGAAAACATGTTCGCTTTCCGGATCAATCTCCCTTCCATCCGGGTCCACATACTTCACTGGGTTATTCGCACAATACGCATACGGAGAGAAAGTAGGATACTTCTCAAACAGCGGGTCACGGGAAATAAACACCGGCGGAGCATAGTACCTCGCCTCGTAGTAGTACATCCCCGTCTCCTCATCCAACTCCTTGGCGTTAAAGGAGTACTTGGGTATTACACCATTTCCAAAACTATTGTTATACTCATTCGTAATCTCCCCAAAAGGAGCGTACAAAAATCCCTGTTGTACTATAGCATTTTCATCCGTAACATAGCACGTGCTTCCTAAATGGTTGCTGTGGTAGTAGTAAATGCCATCGGCAGAAGGCAGTAGGTTACTTATGCCAATAACAGGTAACTCGTAAATCGGTTTGGGGTCTTCCAGAGTTTGCTCCTCACCAACTGGCAGGAAATCGTAACCCGTAATATCAACTATATTGCGGCGTATATTGCTGTCCAACTGCCATTTACGGTCTTGCAGTTCGGGGTCATGGGTAGCAAGTGATAAATTATTATCTCCCAAGCGGCTTGCAATGCGCTCCATGCCGTTGTAGTAGTGCTTTGTGTAGTAGCCGTCATTATTAAAGTTAAGATAGCTATTCGGGTAGAACATAGCATTGTGCATACTAAAGTTTACAGACTCAAGTCTGCCGTTTACCCAGTTGGGGTTTAGGTCAAAACTGTATTTGTAGGTGCGGGCGGTGCCTCCGTCGTAGCCGTACAGGGAGTAGAAAAGCCTGTCGTAGCTGTACAGCCGCAGGTTGCCGTCCGCGCCAAAGCGGTAGAGTTCCTCGCTTGGCTGGTTGCCGGGGGTGGCGGTCTCCCTGCGCTGCAGGCTGCCGTTTATTCCGTACTGCTCGTTTACGTTGGTTCCGTCGGCATAGCTTATGTTGTTTGGGGCAAAGGTGGTCTGCCCTTCGTTAAGGCTGCCGTAGCTGTAGGTGCGTGTCTGGCTGGTGGTTACATTGTTGCCAAGGTCGGTCTGCTGCAGGCCGTACTCCTGTATCTTGCCCCAGTCGCCGTAGGTTACGCTAAGGGCGTAGGTTTGCGCGTTGGCGGCGCTTACAAGCTGGTGGGTGCTTGCGCTAGAGGGGTTATATGTAGCGTCTGTGTGTGGCATTTGCGGTTTGATTTTTCTACTTGAAAAAAAAATAACTACCTAAAAATATGTAATTCCCCATAAATAATGTTTGATTGGAATATTGTTTCCGGGATAACAGATCTAATCTTTTCATCATGCGTTTATTTTTTTTGCTTTGTTTGTCTTCTTGGTCGGGGAGATTAAAATATTGCCACCCTTCTTCTTGATAGTCATTAAAGTTAACTTTATAGGAATCTCCAATTGACGTAATAGCCCAATAGCTTTGTTTTATCAGGTGTGTCATGTTTGATGACGTCAAATTTCTAAAACACCAAAAGCTCATGCGTACATTTAAAACACATATACCGCTTGGTGGTGCTCCTTCATACATTTTGGTTATCATCGTATCGATATAAAGAGTGAAAAGTAAATCCGTAGCAGAATCATTTTTGTTTTCAAGTATAGCAAGGCAATCTTTTTTCGGTAATTCAATTCTTCCAAAATAGTACATAAAAGGTATTGTATCTATGGAATCTTGTTTGTTTTGGTATGTAATTTTCCCAAAAGCTACGGGAACAATTGCACCGTTAAAAAACAATATTTTTGGAATTGATACACAGTCGTTATTTTTTAGATTGTCCGATAAGACTCGTACATTCTCTTGCCATGCAGACTGTGAATAAACGATATTTGATAACTGCAATAGTAAAATTAAAAATATGTATCTAATGTATTTCATTGTTTCAAATGATTTTTGATAAACATATTAAATCTATTTTGTTTTGCCCTTGCTCTATTTCCTATTATTTTAAATATTGAGTGCATTCTCATCCTCATTATTTCAACACTATTTGCATTATAAAAAACTGCCCCTATCTTTTCACTGGAGTTCGGATATGCTTCACTGTTTTTTTTAGGTTTATAAACATATCCTATTATGATATTAATGTCCTGATTTCTAAAAGTATTTATATCGTCATCTGATGGTTCCACAACATGATAGGCAGGTTTTTCAAATACATTATCTGTATTTAATTTAAATGGGTGTGAGTGTATAGAAGTAATCCTGAATCCTTTTAGAGGTTCAGGCACAGGAGGTAGATAGCATTCGTCTTTACCATCTGAACCAACACCGCCAGTCTTACCATATATTGATAATAAACCCTCTACTACGACAGCAGGTTCTTCATTTTTACCTCCATTAGTCCAAGCTTTATAAAATACAGTACAAATAGTTTCCAAAGTTTTATAGGTAGTTTTTAATAAAGGGTTCATTTCATCCGTTTTTATAGTACCGTTGCTATTTTTATTAACAAAATCATCTTTAACAATATATACGTTATCATCCCAACGTCCATCCCAACCCAAATAATTCCCCTTAAGATCATAATAGTCACCAAATTCTTCCCCCGTCGGATCCACGTACTTCACCGGGTTATTGGCGCAGTAAGTATAAGGACTTATTGTCGGATATTTCTCAAACAGCGGGTCTCTGCTTATAAACACCGGCGGAGCCATGTAACGGGCCTCGTAGTAGTACATCCCAGTCTCCTCATCAAGTTCCTTGGCGTTAAAGGAGTACTTGGGTATTACACCATTTCCAAAACTACTATTATGCTCGTTAGTAATCTCACCAAACGGAGCATACAAAAAGCCTTGCTGTACTGTAGCATTCTCATCCGTAACATAACAAGTAGAACCAAGGTGGTTGGGGTGGTAGTAGAAAACATCCCCACCGCCAATTGGCTGCAAACCCGTCATTCCCACTTGTGGCAGTTCAAACACCGGTTTCGGGTCTTCGAGGGTTTGTTCCTCACCGGGTTCTAAAAATTCATATCCCGTTATTTCCACAATGTTTTTCCGTATTAAACTATCTTGCCAATCTTTTCTGTCCTGCAGTTCTGAGTCGTGGGTGTGTATTGGTAAGTTTTGGTCGCCCAACCTGCTTGCAATCCTTTCCATGCCGTTGTAGTAGTGTTTTGTGTAATGGCCGTCATTATTAAAGTTCAGATAGCTGTTGGGGTAGAACATGGCGGTGTGGGGGTTAAAGCTTACGTTTTCCAAACGGCCGTTCACCCAGTTGGGGTTTAGGTCAAAACTGTACTTGTAGGTTCTTGTAGTGCCGCCGTCGTATCCGTACAAGGAGTAGAAAAGTCTGTCGTAGCTGTACAGCCGCATATTTCCGTCCGCACCGAAACGGTAGAATTCCTCGCTGTCGCGTTGCCGGGGGTAGAAAACTACCGTTGTGTATGTACTAAACAGAGGAGTCATTTGTACAACATCTAAATACCCACGAAATCTGACCCAATGTATTCCCATTTGTTTAAATCATTATTATATTTATAATAATATATAAATGCATCCGAATACGCATAAACAACCATGTCTTCCTCTATATCATAGCGAACATAGTATAAATTATATAAAATCTTTAACCGACCTTTTTCATCGACATCCCAGCTAAAAATGAATGTGGGCAAACTCTTATTATCCTTGTTTTCACGAACTATCTGCTTTATGGAATAAACCCATTGAAAATCGGTTTTATATATGTTAAAAATGCTGTCATTAATACTAGTAAAAGTAGGAAAAGTTGAGAGGTCAAAATAAGTTTTTCTATCGAATAATCCTTTAGTAGTATATTTTCTGAAGTCATAAAAAAAGTGTTCGATGGATGAATCTATAATACTATCAAGATATGAAACTTCACTTCTCATATCTTGCCCTTGTACAATGCAATTTGCTGCAATAAAAAACAGGGTTAAAACTATTTTTTTTTCAAGACATTTCTTCATATCAACAAATTTTAAATAATTATTTAATTGCTTAATAACCCCTTGGTAGATATTTTAGCCTGAATACCGGATGAATTATAAATATAGAGAAATCCATCCCCCATACCAAAAACATAATTTGTAGTTTCTCCAGCATTTTCTTTATCTCTCTCAGAAGGTTTTTGTTCCCATGCATTTCCACTTGTAGTTTCTCCATTTTTTAATGAAACACCACTCCAAGGATCAGTATTTATAAGATTTGTTCTTAAAGTGCCACTTGCATGACTATGATATTTTATTCGTCCGGTTTTCAAACCGGGAATTAGCAATTCTTTGTCTACTTTAAGATTGCCAACTTTTGATTTTTTTTCAGTTTCTTCCCATGCAGTGCCATCTTCATTTGCATAGCCACCATATTCCCTATTATTTTTAGAGTTTCTTCCACCCCTACCGTCAT
>JAEEGI010019145.1_pt1 | contig 13830 bp, 9 predicted proteins | sample 8958751 | NCBI WGS metagenome assembly JAEEGI01 (sample SAMN16246545, study PRJNA631951) | gut metagenome | biome: gut microbiome; feature: rumen; material: KS-attached | host: Bos | place: Iran: Karaj | collected 2018-10
GTTTCGAACTCACCGAGATCACCTGGCCCGAGGCGCCCGGCGACGCTGAAATCTGCCTCTGGAAGGACGACAAGTACGCCGCGATCTCGCTCACGATCGACGACAACTGCCGCCCCGACCACGACTGGTGGCTGGAGCAGGCGGCCAAGCATGGCTTCAAGCTCACGTGGTTTGTCGTCACGGACAACGTGGACGGCTTCAACAAAAGCTTCAACGGCACTTGGGCCGACTGGCAGCGACTCGCTGACGCCGGCCACTCGATTCAGAGCCATACGACGAACCATCGCTCCGCAAAGAAGGACGAGCCTCCGATTCCGGACGAGGAGGTGCACGCGATGTACCGCGACTCGCTCGCGGCAATCAACGCGCACGTCACGAACAACGTCGCCTGCTGCATCGCCTATCCGAGCGGCGAGGCCCACGAGGAGATCGCCGCGCAATACGCCATCGCCTGCCGCGGCGTCTACGGCGTGCCCAACGCAGCGGGCAACGTCAACTACCTCAATGTCAGCAAGGGCGACTACGGCCAAGGCTACATCAACGCGCTGCTCGGCGAGGAGGCCGAGGAACCCAAGTGGCTGAATTCGAGGGACCGTCATCTCCGGCGCGGCTGGTGCGCAACCCTCCACCACTTCGTCCACCACGGGCGCAACAAGGAGGAAATCGCCGCCTCCGTCGCCGCCTCGGAGGCCAAGCTCGAAAACCTCGCGAAGTACAAGGACCGCATCTGGATCGACACCTTCCCGGCCACCGCAAAATACGGCCAGGAGCGCGACTCCGCCACGCTCAAAACGACATCCGCCGATGCGAAGCGCATTGCCCTTTCCCTCACCGACCTCATGGACGACAAGCTCTTCGACGAGCCTCTCACGCTCAAGGTCCGCCTCCCCGACGACTGGCGCACGGTAAGCGCGACGCAGGGCGGCAAGCCGGTCAAGGCCGTTTTCGTCTCCCACGATGACCACCCCTACGCCCTTGTCGATGCCGTGCCCGACCGGGGTGAAATCGCGATCGCCCCCTAAACCGACGTGAAACTCTCCTTCGACTCCCAGAGCCTCCTCTTCGACGGACGCCGCGCGTTTTTCTTCTCCGGCGAGATGCACTACTTCCGTGTTCCCGCCGCAGACTGGCGCCGCCGCATGCGTCTCTGGAAGGAGGCGGGCGGCAACTTCATCGGCACCTACGTCCCGTGGATCGTCCACGAGCCCGAAGAGGGGAGGATTGTCTTCGGCGATTGTCCCGGGCGCGACCTTGCCGCCTTTCTCCGCACGGCCGCGGAGGAGGGACTGCAGGTGCTGATGCGCCCCGGCCCCTACGTCTATTCGGAACTCGTTTCGTGCGGACTTCCCCCATGGTTGTACCGCGACTATCCAGCTCTGCGCTGGAAGCGCCCCGACGGCACGGACGAGGGACCGTTCGGCGTGAAGATCTCCTACATGCACCCGCTCTTCCTTGAAAAGGCGCGCCGCTGGTTCCGCGCCGTCGATGAACAGGTGCGTCCTTTTCTCGCGGAGAATGGCGGACCCGTCGCCGCCGTCCAACTTGACAACGAGCTCGCCGGCATCCACTTCTGGAGCGGCGGGCCGGATGCGAATCCGGAGACCTTCGGCGTCGGCCGCGAGGACGGACGCTGGTCGCGCTGGCTCGCGCGCAAGTACGGCTCCGTCGCCGCCGCGAACGAGGCTTACGACGACACATGGAACTCCTTCGCGGAGATTCCGCCGATTACGGAGGCGCGGCCGGACGCCCCGGTCGGCGAGGAGCGCCGCCGCCGCGACTTCTACCGCTGCTACCGCGAGCAACTGCTCGAGTTCCTTGCGACGCTGAAGTCGTGGCTGCGCGAGGACGGCGTCGATACGCCACTTGTCCACAACTGCGGCTCCAGAAACCTGCTCCACCTTTTCGAAGGCGCGTGCGAGGCGCTCGGCCCGGACTTTCTGCTCGGCTACGACCAGTACTACGCGCTTGGCCCCGCATGGCCCCAGGAGCATCCGACGAACTCCGTCGCAATCGATACGCACTGCAACGTGGACTTGGTCCGCGCGCTGGGATGGCCCGCCGTCGGCATGGAGATCCAGGGCGGCTCGTACGCCAACTTCCCGCCAGTTCTGCGCGAGGACCTGCTCGCCTTCTACATGACCCATCTCGCCGCCGGCGCCAAGGGCATCAACCTCTACATCCTCACAGGCGGACCGAACTTTAGGGAGACCGGCCAGTCGTCTGACAGCTACGATTACAACGCCCCGATTCGCGCGGACGGCTCCCTCAACGCAACCTACCAGGCGGTGGCCGATTTCGGGCGCTTCATCGCCGAGCGCCGCGACCTGCTGGAAGCGGAGCGCGTCGCCGCCGTCCAGGTCGGTTTCGAGTGGGAGACATTGCGTCTTGGCGATTGGACGCCGCCCGGATGCGATGGCCTTTCCTGCGCCCAGGCGCAGTCGTTCGCCAAGAAAGGCATCCTGTCCGCTCTTGCCGCAACGCCGTACCCGGGCGCCTGGACCGAACTGCGCCAAGGCGCGCTCGACCCGCGCCGTCCGCTCTTCCTGCCCGCCGCGGCGATGATGTCGGAGAGCGCGCAGCGCGCCGTCGTCGCCTTCCTCGAGGCCGGCGGACGTCTCTTTCTCGCGCCGTGGGCGCCGTTGCTCGACCAGGACCTGCGCCCCTGCACAATCTTGCGCGACTTCCTGCGCCTCCCGGAGCGACACCGCATCGAATCGCCCAACTCGCCAATTGTCGTGGACGGCGTCCGCGTCTTCGGCTGCGGCACGCCGAGGCTCGTCGTGGACGCCCCGCCGCCCGGAGCCGACTCGCCGATGACGAACGCCCGCGCGGGCGGCGTCTGCGGATGGTGGCAGAAGGCCGGGGCAGGGGAGGTCTGCGTCTTCGGCACGGAGTTCACATATTCGCTTTTCCAGCAGGCGGAGATGCTCGAGCGCATCCTCGCGCGAATGGGCGCAAAGCCCGTTGCCCGCTCCTCGAACCGCAACATCCTCGTCGATACGCATCGCCATCCCGATGGCCGACGCACCGTATTCCTCTCCAACCTACACGCCAGCCCTCAGTCAACGCACCTGACCCTCTTCCAGAAGGGTCTTCCCGCCGAACGCGACTTCAACCTCGCCCCGATGCAGGTCGCGGTGACGGACTTCGACCCATGAAACCGCCGGCCGTTCCACCTTCTGCTCCCCTTCGTCCTGGCGTACACAGATTCCGCGAGAATCAAGCCTGGCGTCTCCTTGGCATCCAGTTCGTCCGGGTGTTTCTGCCCTGTGCCTTTGGCATCGCTTTGGCACTCATCCAGCTTTGTCTTTCGGGAGAAGTGGAGAGTCGGCCCAATCTGTTTCCCGTTTTGATTGCCGTTGTCGTGATCCTCGTGGCAATTTGCGGGCTTTTCGCCTGGCTGCCGTGGCGAAAGCGCATTCGTCCGCTCCGGGGAAGCACAGCCTGCGTGGAGAAAAACGGTCTTGTCGTCCGGCGGTCGGACGGTTCGTCGCTGTTCGTTGCTCCGCCTGACCGCGTTTTTACAGTCGAACGGAAGAAGGGCCGCGTCACATCCATACGGACCGTCGCGCAAGGCGGAACAGACTTGGTTTTGGATGCCTTTGAAGATTTGGACGGCCTGCTGCGCGAAATCGGGGAAATGTTTGAGGAAAATGACATTGCCGACTTGGCCGAAACCGCGAAAGACGATGGATCCTTCCACAATCGGCCAAAAAAAGGATATCCATATCGGGAAGAACTGGCATCGGGAGCCAAGCGTCGGTTGGCTCGGCGTTTTTTGCCCATCGTTGCCGTCTTTGTCCTGTTTCTTGGCCTTGTCTGGTCGGTCGAATTGTCGAAAAACGAACCAGACATTGTTGAGACCATTGGCGCCACGATGCTGGTATTCGCCATCATGGTTGCAATCTGCCTAAAAGTACGCACGAATAATCGCAGGACTGTCCGTGGAACCACGGCTGCTGTTCACGGCAAGACCCTCTGGCTCACCCGCGAAGGACATGGTCCGGATATTATCTCACTTCCAGGACTCTATCTCCGTGAATTTCGGACGCGGGGAATTCTCGACGAACTGTGGCTCTGCAAAAACAAGGTTATCGTCCTACGCCTCTTCGGCTTTGAGGACCTCGAAAACCTCCGAACCGAAATCAAAACGGCTCTGGAAGATGACGCGCCTTCCGCGACGGGTCGTCCCCCCTGACGAGCACACCTCGCCGAGTGAGCCGCGTTAGCGGCGAACAAATCCGCGTGTTTTCCTCACCCTCGCATAATCTTGTGTTAAAATAACGTGTCATGAATAACTCATCCTTCGTCTTTCGTCCTTTGTCCTTCGTCCTTCGTACTTCGTACTTCTGCTGTGCGCTTGCCGCTGCTGCGGCAAGCGCACAGCAGCTCCGTACGCTCGGCAAGCCGGAGAAGCCACGCTTCGACATTCCAGAAATCACATGGCCGGCCGCTCCGGGCGACGCGGAGGTCTGCCTCTGGAAGGACGACAAGTACGCCGCCATTTCAATCACCATTGACGACAACTGCGGCCCCGACCATGACTGGTGGCTGGAGCAGGCCGACAAGCATGGCTTTAAGCTCACCTGGTTCGTCATCACGGACAGGGTTGACGGCCCCAACCGTTTTTACGGTTCGTGGGCCGACTGGCAGCGCCTCGCCGACGCGGGGCACTCGATCCAAAGCCACACGACAAATCATCGCGCCGCAAAGAAGGGCGAGCCGCCGATTCCGGAGGAGGACCTTCGCGCGATGTACCGCGACTCCCTCGCGGCAATCAACGAACACGTCACCAACAACGTCGCCTGCTGCATCGCGTACCCGCGTGGAGAAGCGCACCAGGACATTGTCCGCGACTACGCCATCGCCTGCCGCGGCGTCTATGGCGCGCCCAGCGAGGTCAACACGGTTGACTACCTCAACGTCAACGAGGGAAACTACGCGCAGGGCTACATCAACGTGCTGCTCGGCGGGGAGGCCGACGAACCCAAGTGGCTCAACAAGGCCGACCGCCGGTTCCGGCGCGGCTGGTGCGCAGTCCTCCACCACCTCGTCCACCACGGCCGCACCAAGGAGGAGATCGACGCCTCCGTCGCCGCGACCGAAGCCAAACTCGACAATCTCGCCAAATACAAGGACCGCATCTGGATCGACACCTTCCCTGCCGTCGCCAAGTACGGCCAGGAGCGCGACACCGCCACGTTGAAGACCGTTTCCTCCGACGCGAAGCGCATTGAGCTTTCCCTCTCCGACCGCATGGACGACAAGCTCTTCGACGAGTCCCTCACGCTCAAGGTCCGCCTTCCCGACGCCTGGCGCACGGTACGCGCCACACAGGGCGGAAAGCCGATCAAGGCCGTCTTCCTCTCCCACGACGGCCATCCCTACGCCCTTGTCGATGCCATGCCCGACCGGGGTGAAATCGCGATTGCCCCCTAAACCGACGCGTTGTGCGAAGCGCGGAAGAAGGCGGCGGCGACGGCGAAGGCCGACACGACGTTGAGCGAGTTCTTTGTGCCGTGGGATTGTATTTCGACGACTTCGTCCGCGAGGCCGACTACGTCGGGATCAAGCCCGAAGCGCTCGTTGCCGAGCAACAGCGCGCATGGGTAGACAGGTTCGAATGAGGCGAGGTCTTGAGCGCCGTCGACGGTTTCAAGCGCGTAGATGCGGCGTCCCTCGGCCTTGAGCGCGTCAATGACGTCGCGGATGTCGTCGGCGTGCTCCCACGGTGTTGTTTCATCTGCGCCGAGGGCCGTCTTCTTCACCTGCGGATTCTCCGGGGTGGGGGTGTATCCGCAGAGTACGAGTTTCGCGGCGCCGAAGAAGTCCGCCGTACGGAAGATGCCGCCCGCGTTGAAGGCGCTGCGGATGTTGTCCGCGACGACGACGAAGTCCGCGCGGTCGGGGGCGCGGGGGGAGTCTGTCGTGCGGATGCCCATCTCGGCGTCGGTTATGCGCGAGCGGTTGTCGACGCGTTCCAATGGAACAAGTGCCGCCTGTATTGAGCGGTCCGTCGCTCCGGGTTGGAGGAGGTGGGCGAGCTTGAGAATCCGCTTCGACTCGGCGGTGCGCATGTAGTCGAAAGCGGCGGCCCGGGCTGCTTCGCGCTTAGGCGTGCCAGCTTCAGCCTCTGCGGCCAGCTTCACGAGGCGAAGCGCCTCCCTCCATTCGTCGGTTATGAGATCGATCATTTGGCCGTATGCGCCAAACTTCAAAACCTCTGGACTTGCAGACTTCCTGACGGCGCGCTAGTCGACCAGCGCGCCGACTTTGGCGACGAGGTCGGAGACGGAGATGCGCTCCTGCTGCATTGTGTCGCGGTCGCGCAGGGTGACGGTGCCGTTCTCGAGCGTGTCGAAGTCGACCGTGACGCAGAAGGGCGTGCCGATCTCGTCCTGGCGGCGGTAGCGGCGGCCGATTGCGCCGCTCTCGTCCCAGAAGCAGTTCCAGTGGTTGCGCAGTTCCTTGAAGATGGCGCGGGCCTTTTCGTAGAGTTCCGGGCGGTTCTTGACGAGCGGGAAGACGGCGACCTTGACGGGGGCGATGCGCGGGCTGAACCTGAGGACTGTGCGGACGTCCTTCTTGCCCTTGTCGTTCGGGACTTCCTCCTCGCAGTAGGCGTTGCAAAGCGCGGCGAGCGTCATGCGGTCGGCGCCGGCCGAGGGCTCGATGACGTGCGGGATGTACTTGCCTTCAAAGAGGCGGTCGACGAATGCGCCGGCCTTTTCGGCGTCCTTGCCGCGCGAGACCCATTCGGCTACGACCTTGTCGCGGAAGGCGCTCTTGGCGGCGTCGTCCAGCTGCGCGACGGCGTTCTTGAGGGTCTCGTCGAAGACCTCCATCGACTTGCCGCTGTGGACCTGGTGCTGCGTGAGGTCGAAGTCGCTGCGCGCGGCGATGCCCTCGAGCTCCTGGGTTCCGAAGGGGAAGGTGTACTCAAAGTCGACGCAGGCGCGGGCGTAGTGGGCGAGTTCGTCAGGCTTTTGCCAGTATTCGACGATGGTCTCAGGCGGGAGGCCGACATCGATGAGCCACTGGCGGCGCTGCTCGACCCAGTAGCGGTGCCAAATCTCCCAGCCCCAGTCATCCTGCGGCTCGGAGAGGTCCGTCTCCGGAGTGAGCTTGGCGACATGGCCGCAGATCAGTTCGACGGCCTCGTCGGGCTTGATGAAGTACTCGAGCTCCATCTGCTCGAATTCGCGGGAGCGGAAGGTGAAGTTGCGCGGGTTGATCTCGTTGCGGAAGGACTTGCCGACCTGGGCGATGCCGAAGGGGACTGCCTGGCGCGAGGTCTGGATGACGTTCGTGAACTCGGCGAAGATGGCCTGCGCTGTTTCGGGGCGGAGGTAGGCGATGGAGTTCTCGTCCTCGACGGGGCCGACATAGGTCTTGAACATGAGGTTGAAGGCGCGCGGCTCGGTGAGGTTGGCGCTGCCGCAGGCGGTGCACTTGCATCCGGCGGGAAGTTCGAAGCCCTTGTCGGTCTTCACGAGCTGGAGCCCCTGCTCCTCGCAGAGCTGGTCGGCGCGGAAGCGCTTGCGGCAGTCCTTGCAGTCGACCATCGGGTCGGCGAAGCCGGCGGCGTGGCCGGAGGCGCGCCAGATGTCCGGGTGCATGATGATCGTGGCGTCAAGGCCCTCGACGTCCTCGCGGAGGCGGACGGTTCTCTTCCACCACGAATCCTTGACGTTCTTCTTGAGCTCGCAGCCGAGGGGGCCGTAGTCCCAGAAGCCGTTGATGCCGCCGTAGATTTCGGAGCTCTGGAAGATGAAGCCGCGACGCTTGCAGAGGGAGACGATCGCCTCCATCCTGAGATTCTCATTCTGTGCCATGTCTAGTGATTCCCCTGGTTGTCCGTGCCGACGGATGTGACGGCGCCGAAAACATGTCCTTATTATTTTACCACATCGCGCCGAAAAAGGGCGGCGGCGCCTTCAGCGCAGGAACGGCGCGACAATTTCCGACATCACCTCGTAGGCGGCAAAGCGGAGGTGGGTGCCGTCGGGCCGCGCGTATTCGGCGGCGAGCTGGCCCGTCTCGTCCTTGAGCGCCGAATGGTAGTCCAGGAAGACGCAGCCGTTCGCCTTCGCCCAGTCGGCGATCATTCCGTTGAGCTCGACGATCTTGCCCTGGTACTGGAAGCGGTTCCAGGCGTCCGGATTGCGCAGCGGCAGCACGCTCGCGAGGCAGACGTCGACGCCCCGCTCGCGCATCATCCCGGCAAGCGCGGAAATCTGGGCCAGAAGGCGGTCGTTGGGCGTCTCGATGCCGTTGATGCCGATCAGCATGAAGACCCGTTCCGGCGCATACGGGAAGACGTCCTTCTCCATCCGCAGGTAGAGTCCCGAGACGTTGTCGCCGGCTATTCCCCGGTTGAGAAGACTGGTATTCGGAAAGAATTCGCCCAGGGGCCAGCCCGCCGTAATCGAGTCGCCGTAGAAAATGTTGCGTACATGGCCGACAAGTCCCCTGAGCCTGCGGTAGTCACGCAAGAGAGCCTGGCAGGGCTCGTAGCCGTCGTAGAAGGCCTGAATCGAATCACAGGCCGCCTTGGTGAACAACTCGTCGTATTTCATCGCGTTCGCTTCCGCGCAACTTGGTCCGCCGGTTCCCATGCGAGAAATCCACCTTGGCTTCCGGGCCGGGAAAAATGGTAGGCGGTGAGGGGCTCGGACCCCCGACCTCAACGGTGTAAACGTCGCGCTCTAGCCAACTGAGCTAACCGCCCGAAATTACATATAAAGTAGAATACTCAAAATACGTGGCCAAATCAAGCAATTTCATGTAGAATAGTTATGTCCGTCTTGGAGAACCATCATGGAAGAAAACATTGAATCCGCCAACATGGCGACCTGGCCCTCAGTGTACGCCGTCGAGGACGATTATCTCGTCTGCGTCCTTGTGAAGACAGAGTGCACGATGTGGGTCGAGGTTGCCGGCAGGAACTACTACGACCACTCGAACGGCATTCTGCGTTCGGCGAAGTTCGTCCATACGGCCCGCGTGCCCGTCGAGGCGCTAGACGCCGCCGGCAAATACACGGTGCACCTGCGCAAGCTCAACGAGCGCAAGCCCTACTACACGGACTATGGCGACGAGGAGGTCGCCGAATTCGAGTTCCGCGCTCCAGTCGTGAAGGACCGCTACAACTTTGTCAACGTGGCGGACGCGCACAGCCTCTGGGAGGAGCCGGTCCGCAGCGGTTCCTTCTTCGGCGACGACTTGGACTTCCTCCTCGTCAACGGAGACATCCCGAACCACAGCGGCGACATCGAGTACTTCAAGTCCATCTACATGATTTCGGGGGGCATCACGAAGGGGCGCGTTCCATGCGTCTTCTCGCGCGGCAACCACGACCTGCGCGGCATCTACGCCGAGCAGCTCGCGGACTACACCCCCGTCACCCGCGCAGGAGAGTCCTACTTCACCTTCCATTTCGGCCCAATCTGGGGAATCGTGATCGACTGCGGCGAGGACAAGCGCGACGACCAGGTCGAGTACGGCAAGACCATCTGCTGCGAGGCCTTCCGCGCCGAGGAGGAGGAATACATCGACAGGGCCATCGCCGCGCGCGAGTATGAGAATTACCCCATCCGGCTCATCGTGAGCCACGTCCCCTTCGAGTTCCGTCTTCCGCCGCCATTCGACATCGAGCAGGACCGCTACGCGCGCTGGTGCGGGAAGTGCAAGGCCTTCAAGCCGACGCTCATGGCCACCGGCCACCTCCACGCGTGCTGGACGGAGCTCCCGGGAGGCGAGCACGACACCTACGGCCAGCCATGCCCTGTCGTCTGCTCCTCCCATGTCAAGACGGGTGAAAACGAACGGTGGCACGTCTCAGGAGCCCTGACGCTCGAAGGCGACACACTGACCGTCCGCTACCCCGACAGCAACGGCGCCGAATACAAGCCGGCCGACGTCATCCAACTCGAAACGCCATGAGAACAGTCATTGTAGGAGCGGGCTTTACCGGAATCCAGCTAGCCAGATCCCTCGTCGCAGAGGGCGGCAATGTCGTGCTCATCGACAACGACCCGGAGAAGACGCGCCATGCGCGCGACATTCTCGACTGCGAGGTGATCGAGGCCGAGGGCAATAGCCCCGAAACGCTTGACGCGGCAGGTGTCGAGGATGCCGCCGCGCTCATCGCCCTCACCGAGGACGATGAGGTCAACATGATCGTTTGCTCCCTCGCGGACGCGGTCTATCCCGACGTTCTCAAAATCGCGCGTGTCAGAAACTACGCCTACTACACCCGCACCGAGGCGATGTCGCAACGTCGTCATGACGGGGCGGCCCGCCCTCTCTTCGGCATCGACAGGATGCTCAACCCCGACGTCGAGGCCGCCGATGCCATCGCGAATGTAATCGAGCACGGCACCGTCGGAAACGTCATAGACCTCGGCGGCAGCCACGGCATCGTATCCCTGCAGGTGTCGCCCGGTTCCCCGCTCGACGGCACACCCCTTGGCCAGCTCCCGCGGCGCGACCACCTGATTGCCTGGGCCGAGACTGCTGAAGGTCCCTTGCTGCCCGGCGGCAACACGGTGCTCCACGCCGGCGACCGCATCGGCATCGTCGCGCCGCTCGCGGACATTCCCGATCTCGCTTCCTCGGCGGCATCGCTGTCGGCCGAGAGCGCGCCGCGCCGGATAGCCGTCTTCGGGGCGGGGCGCATCGGCTCGCTGGTTGTGGACAGACTTGTTTCCACTCGCCGCTCAAGTGCCTGGCAGCGCTTCCTCGAGTCCGCGAAACATGAGGGAGGCCTCCTGCTTGTCGATCCCGACCAGGAACGCTGCGGCGAGGCGGCACGACGCTTCGAGGGCGTCCGCGTCATCTGCGGCGACGTCACGGAGGCGGACATGGTCCACGAGGAGGCCCTCGACGAATGCGATCTCGTCGTTGCGGCCTCGCACAACCACGAGCGCAACCTCATCCTCTCCGCTTATCTTAAGTCACGCGGGGCGCGCCGCTCCATAGCTCTCACGTCCAGCGCGGAGTTCGACGACATCGCCGTCAAACTCGGCGTCGACGTCGCCGTTCCGCTTCGCGACACCGTTGTCGACTCGATTCTGGGCAACCTTCGCGGCCGCAGCGTGAAGGCGGTCCATTCGGTCTGCAACAGAGCCTTCGAAATCGTTGAGTGCGACGTGGCGGCGGACGGCAAGGCCGCCGGGAAGGCGCTGAAGGACCTGCCCAAGGGCGAGAACTTCCTCGTCCTCCTCGTCCGCAACGCGGAGGATGGCCAGTTCCAGATTCCCGACGGGGGCACCGTTCTCAACGCGGGAAGCCGCGCCGTGATTGCCGTCCGCGCCGGCGACAGGCGCGCGGTCCGGGTTTTCGGAGGGCGCCATTAGGCGGGTTTCGCGTGGCTGGAATCTTCGTCTATGTGATTTCGTTCGTGGCCTTGGCGATGCTCGCGCCTCTCGGTGTCGCGCTTCGCTGTGGCGATGTCCGTTCGGCAATCGCGTTCGCCATTCCATCGGCCCTTGGAATCGTGGCCGGCGCAATCGCCACATATTCGCTGAGGCGGAGGAAGCATGACACGCTCGGCATAGGCAGTTCGTTCACCGCCGTCGGCGGCTCGTGGGTCTCGGCATGCGCCTTCGGGTCGATTCCGTTTCTGATTTCCGGTGCAATTCCGAGATTCACGGACGCCATCTTCGAGAGCATAAGCGGCTTCACCACGACCGGGGCCTCGATATTCTCGGAGGTCGAGAGTCTTCCGCCGGCAATCAACCTCTGGCGCTGCGAGACGCACTGGCTCGGTGGCATGGGCGTGATCGTGCTCGTTGTCGCGCTGATCCCGCTTCTGGGAATAGGCGGGTTCCGCCTCGTCAAGGCTGAGACGACAGGACCTGAAAAGGGCAAGTTCACGGCGCGTATCGCCAACACGGCCAAGGCGCTGTGGCTTGTGTACTTCGTGTTTACGGCGCTGCAGGCGTCGCTTCTGCGCCTCTGCGGCATGGGGTGGTTCGACGCCGTCTGCCACGCCTTCTCGACTCTCGGCACCGGCGGCTTCTCGACTCGCAACGGGAGCGTTGCCTCCTTCGGCCTGCCTGCTGCGGAATGGGTCTGCACCGTCTTCATGCTTCTGGCCTCCGTCAACTTCGCAATCTACTGCCGTCTGCTTTCTGGAAGGCGTCCCTCGGAAATCCTGCGCGACTCCGAACTGCGCGCGTTCCTCTGCATCGCGGGCGGCGCAATGCTGCTGGCCTTCCTCGGTCACGGTACGGCCGGCGAAGGCTTTGTGGCGGCGCTTCGTGGAAGCGCCTTCCAGGTCGCCTCAATCCTCTCTACCACCGGTTTTATGACCGAGGACTACACCACGTGGCGTCCCTTCGCGCAACTGGTCATTTTCGCCCTGTTCCTTGTCGGCGGTTGCTCCGGTTCGACGGGCGGCGGCATAAAGGTTGTCAGGTGGACGCTCCTCGCCAAGCAACTGGCGAACGAGGTGCGGCGTCTGCTGCATCCGAGAGCCGTGTACACGGTACGCCTCGACGGGCATCCCGGGCGCGAAGACCTCGTGCCGCTTGCCGCCACCTTCATCTTCGCATACGGCATGCTGGTTGGCGTAACGGCGTTCGTGGGCGCGATTGGAGGACTCACTCCGTCCGAGGCGCTGACAGGCGCGCTCAGCATGGTTGGGAATGTCGGCCCGGCATTCGGGAAACTGGGGCCAACGTCCAACTACGGGTTCCTGCCGGTGCCGGTAAAGCTGTGGTATTGCTTCGCGATGCTCGCCGGCCGACTGGAGATCTACACGATGGCCATCCTCGCCGCCCGCGCCCTGCGCGGCGTTGTGGGGGTGATTGCGCGCCACTCGCAGGGCAAAGCTACTGCGCCAGTATGAGCGGCGTGACGCGGATTGCGATGTCACCCTTGAAGGGCGGAAGCGGGAAGCGCAGGGAACCTTGTTCGGTGCGGAAGTCCTGCTGCTTTACTGGCTCGCCAGTTTTCGTGGAGCAGTATGCGACGCGGTACGTGCCGTTCGTGACGGGTGTCCAGACGACCTCGGCCGTGGTGTCCTTGATTTCGTCTTCTTCCGCTCCGCGGGCGAGCATGATAAGGTGGTGCGTGTAGACCCAGGCGCAGAGGTTCGTGCCGCTTGAAAGAGCCACGGACTGGATTCCAGGCCGCCAGCGTTGCTGTTGCTGGCCCTGCTGCCCTTGCTTCTGTTCTTGTTGCTCGTCGTTGTCGCGTGGTGTCGTGTCTGTTAGCGAAAGCTGGACGGGCTTCAGCGCGGGGTCGGTGTAGGTGATGTTGTCCGTGAATGTGCGGATGGCGGTGTACTCCGGGTAGAGGTTCTGCTCTTCGACGAGCCCCCACCACCAGAAGAGCGGCGTCGCGGCAAGCGTCGAGCAAGGCGACGACCAAAGTGCCGCGTGAAGCTCGCACTTGAGGTGAGAGAGCCCGGCACCCATTGATGATCCTCCGAACTCCGTGATAAGCGCCGGCTTTTGATATACGGCAAGAGATGCGGCCGTTTCACGGACAAGGTCGACGATGTGGAGCGGGTTCGGGCTGAAGTGGTAGGCGTCGACGCAGCAGTGGTCGATCTGGGGTATGGAGGAAAGCTCCTTGCCAATCGAGCGGTAGTCGGCGGAAATATGCGTGGAGATGAGGTGCCTGTTCGGATCGATGGCGCGGAGGTAGTCGCCCATCTTCCGATGCCAGTCGATGACGCCGGGGTCGTTCTGCGGCGACGGTTCGCGGCCCCAGCGTCCACAGAGGTCGAGTTCGCTCCAAAGCTCCCATGCGAAGACCGTCGAGTCCCATCCCCAGCGGGCGACGATGTACCTGTAGATGCGCTTCTGGTATTCCAGG
>JAEEGI010019149.1_pt1 | contig 13828 bp, 7 predicted proteins | sample 8958751 | NCBI WGS metagenome assembly JAEEGI01 (sample SAMN16246545, study PRJNA631951) | gut metagenome | biome: gut microbiome; feature: rumen; material: KS-attached | host: Bos | place: Iran: Karaj | collected 2018-10
TTGATGCCGCGCCTCCGAAACTTGCTGTTACAGGAGTTCCTTTTGGTTCTGCCTTGTTTCCGTCTTTGTCTTTGCCGCAGATAATTCCGTCATAAGCTGAAAAATCCGTGCCGTTTACAGGAGAAGCGTTCTTTACGAAGCGGTTGAAAGCGCATACGCCTTTCCAAGCAACGTCAAGGTCGCGGATGTTGTTGTATGAAAGCTCTTTGCCCTGAAGCTGCTTCATTCCGCCAATAGCACCTTTTCTGTCCGCCGTAACGTAAAGTGCGGCTTTCTGGTGACCGTTCTCGCCATAGCGAAGCTCCTGCGCTTTAACAAGCGGCATGTCGTAATATGTCGGAAGCTCTTCTTCAAGCATGAAGCGGCTTACTGCTGCATCGTATGCGGATGTAAGGTTGAATACTTTTCCTGCAAGACGGCGGTGAAGGTTAATATCCTTTTTGCCAGATTTAAGCTCTTCAATAGCAGCCGGATAATCTGCCGGATCTGTAAGAACAAGAACGTCCTGATAATTCTTTGCGGCGGCGCGAATCATCGTAGGACCACCGATATCTATAAACTCAACTGTCTCGGGGAAAGAGAGACCTGCCTGAACTTTTTCGAAGAACGGATAGAGATTGACGCAAACAAGGTCAATTGGCTGTACTCCAAGCTCCGCAATCTTTTTCATGTGCTCTTCATTGCCGCGGATGGCAAGAAGACCTGCGTGAATGGCAGGATGAAGCGTTTTTACGCGACCATCAAGGCATTCCGGGAAGCCTGTTACAGAGCTAACGTCCGTTACGGGGATTCCGTTCTGAATAAGGTACTTAGCTGTACCGCCGGTTGAAAGAATTTCCCAATCCGCTGAATTGAGATACTGCGCAAGCTCCAGAATTCCGTCTTTTACAAAGACGCTCAAAAGTGCTCGTTTTTTCATTTCTCATTTCTCCTCAAGAGCTGTGCGAACAAGCATTCAGCCCAAAAATGACAAAGTTTTCATAAATATACCACAATATAGGAATATATGCGAGAGGGATAAAACTTGGAAAAATGTGATTTTTGGGCTTGAAATAGTTGGAAAAATGTGAAAAATCGCCCAAAAATAGCTGGAAAAATGTGATTTTTTGACTAAAACAGCTGGAAAAATGTGATGATGCGCATGTATTTTTAAATTGTGTGTGCAATTACCTATCTGGATTTTATTTCTTCTGTATATTCGCAATACGGGTAATTCGTGCAGCCTAAAAACGCATGGTGATTTTTGTCATGACGACGGATTAAGAAACCTCCGCAAGATGGACATTTCTTTGGATGTAACAGAATAGATGAATCGCGAAGAGTAAAATTGCATTTAGGAAAATTCGAGCAACCAACGAAAGTTTTTCCATCGTACGGAACTTTCATAAGAATTCCTGTTTTACAGAGTGGACAATTTATCTGGTTTTCCTTTTTGGAGTTTCTAATTGAGATAAAACAGACCGATTTTGATTCATTGAATTCTTTGAAAAACGGAGAGGGGTTTTTATTATCTGTAAGTATGAAAGTTCTGTTTCTTGTTCTGGTTATTGCTACATAAAAAAGACGGCGCTCTTCTGCAAAACTAAAATCTTCTGGTTTTGTCAGGACAAGATCTAAAACTTTATCATCTGCAATTCGATTCGGGAAACCAAGAATATCATTAGTGAAATTCAATAGGATCACGTTGTCTGCTTCTAAACCTTTTGATTTATGAACAGTCATAAAATCAATTTTCAATTCAGGTATTTCTATATACTTCAAATTCTCTTTCTGACCTTTGTGGGTAATCTTAAACAGCTCTGTTTGCTTTGCAATTTCAATATCATAATTTGTTCTTCCTAAAAGCAGAATCGAAGAATCTGTTCCAAAATCAGATACAATTTTTTTGATTATACTGTTCAAAGCGTTTTTAGGGTCTTCGTCAAAGCCCCAGAATACAAGTGGATAATCAAGACTCTTATCAGAACGTAGTTCTTTTCGTAGCTGTAATGGATTTTGTAATACAAAGCGAGATGCCTCGGTAATAAGCCGTTGGGAATTTCGGTAAGTTTTTTCTATTTTCAAAGTTTTTGTATAGCCAAATTGTTTTCCAAATCCAGTAAATAAGGAAATATCACTTCCTGCAAACCTGTAGATTGATTGCCAGTCATCGCCTACGCAGAATAGTTTTGCGTTGGTTTTATCAACTATTGCTTTTAAGAAATTGAAACGTGATTTTGAAATGTCCTGATATTCATCAACAATTACATATTGATACGATGGAATTTTGAATCCTGAAATGATTTTTTCTGTTGCATTATTAATCATATCAGAAAAATCGATTGCATTATTCGCAGAAAGATATTTTTGATATTCATTCAACAGGATTTTTATTATATAAAGAAATAGATTAGTACGCTCCCTCATGAATTCGTTTTTTTCTTGTGTGAAACATTCGTGCCGTAAGGTTTCTATATGTTCTATTTTGTAGTTATTTGATTTGAATAATGTTATAAAAGTGCAGCACAGTTTTATAAACTCAGAAAAATATTTATTGCTTTTACTTTCATAAACTGTACTAAAAATATCTACAAAATCACGAGGCTTAAACTCGACTCCATTAGCAAGCAGGATTTCTTCAAGTTTTTGAAGGAGTTTCCCCTCTGAATTATAATACGAATACGTTTCTATTAGTTTTGTATTATTTTTTTCATGAATATTCCTTTTCCAAACAATACCGTCTAAATATTTTTTCTCTTCAACAGGAGAAAGCCATGGTACTTTAAAATCTTTTGAAATACCGAAATGTTCCAAATAAATATCATAATCTGTAAGATAGAAATCTGGATGATATGCTTTTCGGAGTGGGTCATCGCTTTCAAACGGATAGAGTTTTTCGTATTCGTAATTAACTCCATGCAAAAAGAGAAAGTTTGCGATTTTTGTTTCTTCCAAGCTTTTTACCTTTTCATTGTTTAAGGTATCATATGTTTTTGCTTTTTCTGTTGCTTTCTCTTTGAGATACTTTTCTCTGTCATATTTGGATTTTAATGTTTCCAAATCAGTGTGTTTTTCATCTTCGTATAATTCTCCCAAAGAAGAGTATTCTTCCATGTTTTTAGGTATTTCTAAGAAATATGTAAAATATACCAATAAATCTTTTATGAGCTCTTTATGATTTATCAGGTCTTTTTCAAAGAAATTGTGTACAAATTGGTTAAGTGCATTATCGTCTGATACTTCAGGATGTACGTCATCAGCATTCTTGATTATATCAAGTCCAAGCTTGTGAAATGTAGTTGCATATACAGGAACAAACATCTTTTGCTGAATACGGTCCGTCATTTCTTGTGCAGCTTTTCTTGTGAACGAAATAAGCAATATGTCTTCTGGATTAACTTTCTTAGCTTCGCATAAATATTTTACTTTTGCCGCGATTGTTAATGTCTTTCCACTTCCAGCCCCTGCTAATACAAGGGTCTTGTCTTCATTTGTTATAACAGCTGTTCGTTGTTGAGCATCTAATGATTTTCCATCAATATTTGAAAACAGAATATTGTATTTTATTGATTCATTTTTAATAAACAATTCGTTAGCTGTTTCAATATAACCATGAATAGATTTGAACACAGTTTTAAAGTGTTCTATTTCAGAACGCTCTTCATCTTCATTTCGTATTGGAAGTTTGTCTATTTTTGTTGAAAGGTGTTCCCATTTGGAGACGAAAGTAAGTTCGTTAGAATGGGAAACATATTGAGATGTAAGTTCATTAAACGCTCTGAAGAAATCAGAGACTTTTTGGGCGTATATTATTATTTCTTCTTTTCGTTTTATTTCCGCGTTGTTTTGTGAAATGTAGTTATGTATGTTTCCATATGTTATTTTGAATTGTTCTATTTCAGCAAAAGAACGGTGCTTCTTTGATAAATGATATTTTGAAATTTCAGAGTAGAGATCCTTCCACTTTGTTGTGATTTTATTCTCATCTGATTCAGTTATGTAGCGATTAAGTAAATTAAAATATTCTGAGAAAAAGATTTTTATATATTCTTGGAATTTTGTTATTTTCTGTTCAAACTCTTTAGTAAGTTTTTTCTTATGTTTTATGCAAAAAAACATCACGAGAATTATCGCAAAAAACAAGCCAATAAGACCGAAAATCATGGAACAAATTATACAACAAAATCTGTATTTACGCACAAAATCTGGTATATCTACAATGCCTTATTAATTGCGTTGGATTTATTACACTGTGAATTTGCCTTTCTTTGGTAGCTGTACTATAATCTATACGTCAAAGGGAAAATGGCATGACAAGTCAGAAAGCATTGGAAAAAATTGCACTTGGAGAAAATCTCACCTGTGAATTCAAACGTTGCGGTGGAAACATTGAAAACGATGTTCTTGAAACTGTATGTGCGTTTTTGAATCGTTGGGGTGGGGATATTTTTCTTGGTGTAAGCGATGATGGCAAGATTCTTGGTGTGCCTAAAAATGCTGTAAAAGATTTAATCCGCAATTTTAACAACTGCCTTAATAATGAGAACCTTTTTAATCCGACTGCGCTGTGTGCGGTTGAAGAAATACAGATTGAAGATAAGGTTATTCTCCACACCTATATTGGAGCTTCTTCGCAAGTACATACTTTCAAAGGAAAAATCTACGACCGAGTTGATGAAAGTGATTTTGTTGTAAAAGGAACAGATCCCATAGCACAGCTTTACATAAGAAAGCAGAATATTTTTACTGAGCGGAAGATATTTCATATCTTTAAGATTGAAGATTTCAGGGAAGATGTTTTTAATAAAGTGCGGGTGCGACTTCAGAATCGGAATAAAAATCATCCGTGGCTTGAGATGTCAAATCTTGAACTGCTTAAAAATCTTGGAATGTATACGACAGATGCTGAGAACGGAAAAGAAGGTTTTGCCCTAGCTTCGATTCTGCTTTTTGGTACTGACGAAATGATAAAGTATTGTCTACCAGCTTATAGAACAGATGCAATTTGTCGCAAAATAGATGTAGATCGTTATGATGACAGGGATATCATCGAGACGAACATAATCGACAGTGTTGGTCGCCTTATGGATTTTGCGCAGAAACATACTAACGACAAGTTTTATCTTGCGCCAGATATGCAGAGAATCAGCCTTTCAAGCAATATCTGCCGAGAAATCATTGTGAATATGCTTATGCACAGGGAGTTTTCTAGTAGTCTTATTCCACGCTTCATAATCGAAAAAGATAGGATTATTACCGAGAATGCAAACAAGGCGCAAATGCCTGATGAGATAACGCTCGAAAACCTTAGACCCCTTTCAAAAAATCCTATGATTGCAAAAGTTTTCAGAGAAATCGGTTTTGCTGAGGAACTTGGTTCTGGAACCCGGAATCTTTATAAATATGTGCCGTTTTATTCAGGAAGCAAAGCTAAGCCCACAATGATGGATGGTGATGTTTTCAGGGTAATAATTCCTTTGAACGATGAGGTACCGGCCGCTGGGGAAATAGTCCCTACAACCCCACAAGTAACCGAACAAGTAACCGAACAAGTAACCGAACAAGTAACCGAACAAGTAACCGAACAAGTAAAACGTCTTTTAATATGTTTGTACGATAAGACTCTTTCTGTAAAAGAAATACTGGAAAGAATGGAACTTAAACACAGACCGACTTTAATAAGTTATTATATAAAACCTGCCATAGAATTCGGTTTTATTGAAATGACACAGCCTAATTCGCCAAAAAGCCCAACTCAAAAATACAGACTTACTGAAAAAGGTATTGCATACAAACTCTCTCTGTTGCCGTAAATCACGGTTTTTGCTAAAATAACGCCATGCTTTTGAAGAAACTTGAAGAAATGGCTGCCCGCTACGAAGAAGTGAACCAGATGGTTCAGGACGCGGACCTTATTAAAGATCAGAAAAGATACAAAGAAGTCATGCGCGAGCATTCTCACCTTACGTCCGTTATGGAAGCGTACAAAGAGTACAAAGAAGTGCTTCAGGGAATAGAGGATGCTAAGGTTATCATCACAGAGGAAGAAGACCACGACATGAAGGAGATGGCGCGTGAGGAGCTTAAGGAACTGGAGGAAAAACAGCCGGTTCTTGAAGAAAAGATTAAGTTCCTGCTGATTCCGCCGGATCCTCTTGAAGAAAAGAATATTATCGTTGAAATTCGGGCTGGAACCGGCGGCGATGAGTCATCGCTTTTTGCGGCCGACCTTTTCCGCATGTATACGCGCTATGCCGACATGAAAGGCTGGAAGTACGAGGTTATGGACGCTTCCGAAAGCGAAGTCGGCGGTTACAAGGAAATAAGTTTCAGCATCAGCGGAAAGTTCGTTTACGGCAGTTTGCGTTACGAAAGCGGTGTTCACCGTGTACAGCGCGTGCCAGAGACAGAGACGCAGGGACGCGTTCATACGAGCGCCGTTACTGTCGCCGTTCTGCCAGAGGCTGAGGAAACTGAAATCGATATAAAGCCGGAAGATGTCCGCGTTGATGTTATGCGCGCGGGCGGTCCTGGCGGTCAGTGCGTTAACACGACGGACTCTGCTGTTCGTCTTACACATATTCCTACAGGCCTTGTTGTTATTCAGCAGGACGAAAAAAGCCAGATTAAGAACAAGGCAAAAGCGTGGCGTGTTCTTCGCGCGCGTCTTTTCGATTTGGAAGAGTCCAAGAAAAATGCGGAGCGTGCCGCCGCGCGAAAAAGCATGGTTGGCTCCGGCGACCGCTCAGAGCGAATCCGCACTTATAACTTTCCGCAGAACCGCGTGACAGATCACCGTATCAACCTTACGCTCTACAAACTTGACCAGTTTATGCAGGGCTACATGGACGAGATGATTGACGCGCTTGGCGTGTACGCAAAAGAGGAGCAGCTTAAGGCTTCCGGAAACTAAATCGCAATGAATGCGACGGAACTTCATAACTCGATAATTAATAATTCTCGGCTTACATTCGCGCGTAGCGGCGGAAAGGGCGGTCAGAACGTGAACAAGGTGAATACGAAAGTTCATCTTGTGCTGGCTGTGGGCGACGTTGGCGGCGTTTCCGAAGAAGAACGCGGGCGTTTGCGCGAAAAGCTTGCGGCAATTATCAACAGCGAAGACTGCCTGTATCTTGATGTTGACGACGAGCGCGTTCAGGAGCTGAACAGGAAAATAGCGTACGCACGACTAGAAAGCCGGATAGTGAACGCGCTTAAAATCCCAAAAAAAAGGAAAAAAACAAAACCGACGAAGGCGAGCCGGGAACAGACGCTTAAACTAAAGAAAATACGGTCGGAAATCAAGAAAAACCGCGCAAAAATCTGGTAAAGAAAATAGAATTGGGCGTATTTTGTTCGTCAGCGGCTTCGCGCTTCCGGACAAAATCGGGCGTTCCGCCCTTCGCTCGCGCTCATTACCGCGGGTTCGCGTTGCTTACCCGCGGTAACTAAAGGGGCTCCATGCCCTTACGCTAGTCGTCAATGCACAGGGCTGGAACAATACCGTGATAACCGTATGTTGCGTTATAGCACGAAAAGTCACCTACAGCGGTTATGACGTAGGGATTGCTTGTAGAACCAGAGTGAGGAGTACGTAACCACCAATCACCTAAAGCCCCTGTTGCCTTTGCAAAGTCTGTCATTGTTCGAACGCTTGTAGTGTTGTCTAATCCATAGCTATTACGCTCAAAAACACTCAAAAAGAAAACATTATCGTATGTGTTTTCGCAGAGGTAAGCCTCTGGAGTATTTTCAGGCGCAGTTGCTGCGCTGTTGTCAAGCAAAGACGTTACAATCTTGCTTTGCAGCGAACTTGTGAAAGCCGTCTGTAAAAATCCTTTTCCTACAAACTCATTGTTCTGTGTGCCAGAAAGATTATAGTCTGTTCCGTTCAAGTATGCGCGGATACGGCTATACTGCCAGTTATGATGGTAAACTGTCACCCCGCCAATCGTGCGGGTTTCGCTGGGGTGATAAGTACCGTTTGTAAGGATATTTTCAGCGAGCAAAAGTTTCTTGCCTGTTCCGTTGTAGTTTGTCGTAAGAACACGCCACTTTATCGGCTCTACTTTGAAGTATTTATATCTTGTACCGCCCTGTGCGACAGCTGTTCCGTCGCTGTACGTGGTGTCGGCTGCATCTGCACGTCCGTTCTCTGCCTGTTCTACGTACCATGCGCCGTCGCTTCCAAAGTAGTAGGTGAACATTCCCATTTGTTTGGAAATGCTTTCATCGACTGTTACGCCGTCAGCTATTATTGTTTGCGGCCATTCGCCAAAGTACATATATGTTGCATCTGTACCGGCCGTTCCGTCAGTTCCAGAGGCGAGCGGCGTTCCCGGTGCCGTGCGTACGACGCGGAAACCGTCATCATTTTTATGCAGTTCCGGCACATCATAAAAATTCTTGCCTTCAACAACACACTCCCCAACAGATGCAGAACCACCCCGCACAGCACGCCCTGCCGCACCTTGAGCATTAGTACCCAGATCCCAGCACCTTTCCCATACGTTGCCGCTCATGTCGTATATACCAAGACTGTTTGCGGTTTTCTTCTTTACCTCGTGAGAACTGCTAGAGTCATGCCATGCGACATCATCTATCGTATCGCTTCCGCTGTACTTATACTGAGTCGCTGGAATACCGTCGTTTCCACCGCGGGCAGCGTACTCCCATTCGGCTTCAGTCGGCAGGCGGTAACCGTCCGCGTTAAAATCGCATATAACAGCATTCCATGCGGCGTAATTCGTATGAGTCGCTGAATCTGGAACTTCACCCCAGCTATCAGGATTCGTTGAATTTTTTATCATGTAGCATGGAGTTAGCCCTTCTGCAATACTCCGTTTGTTGCAGTACACAAGCATATCGAACCAGCTCATGTTATATGCTGGATAATTATTGCCGAGGCCATAATCCGCACTCAGTATGGACTGTTGCGTTAAGCCCATGATAGCAAGATATTCCGCTTGCGTTACTTCATGGTCGCATACGTACATGTTAGGAATAACCTTGGTTCCTCCCTCTACGAATACGTATGAGTCCCTTACCGCTCCTGTTGAGTCCCTTACTGCTCCTGTGACCGTTGCGCCTGTTACCGCGACGAAACCGTAAGGTACAGAAGATGAGTATCCGGTGAGGTTGAAGTCCTTGTCGTAAGCTACGCCACAGTATACCGCCGAGGCATGAAGTACGTAATTCACTCCGCCAAAAATGTGCAGGTTTGTAGGAACCTGGAATGAACCGTAGCCTACTCCTGCCGCTGCTGTCATGGATGCAACCTCGTCACCGTAGCAGTAAAGCGTGAAATTCCACGATAAGTCTTCGGGGGCGGTAACAGCGACCGCTTCCGCGCCTTTTGTAACTGCCGCGGCGACAGTTATAATTGAACCAGGCGCGATGATTGTGTCTTCGCACGAAAGCGTAACGGCGTAATCAAAAACGTTGTTGATGTTTCCGCCGCTTGCTTGAAGGGTTGCCTCTCCTGAGGAACTGGCAACAACTGCATAGCCTTCGTCACTGCGGAATATCGAGCTGATTGCCGTATCAGAAAGTCCGCTGTTTGCGTGGAATCCGGTCGTGAATGCAACTGGAGAACCATAACCAGGCTTAGTCGCAGTCGTTACCCCGATACGGCTGTCCTCGTCGAGTGTGCCGGATACTGTTATGTTTTTGTCGTCCGGCAGGAAAAGGTTGTCTGTTTTTACGTCAGCGTCGGAACCACTTGTGTTACCAGTGATGTTTGTTTTTCCTTTTATTTTAAGTGTTCCACTGTTAAAAATGCCACCGCCAACCGAACCGCTGCCCGTAACTGAATTGCCTGTAACCGTACAGTTTGCTAGCGTCACTTCCGCACCGTTGTCTATGTATATTCCACCGCCGGTAAAGGTCGCTGTGCCGCCAGTTATTGTAAGGTTTTCGAATGTAATTGGAACCGATGTTTCTACTTCGAAAACTGTACGTGTCCTTCCAGTGACTGTCACTGGATTCTGCATTGGCCGTATCGTAATTGAGGATGCTTTGCTAGTGGTAATAGTGTCAGTCGTGAGTTCTACACTTTCTGTAATGTTGGACATGAGCCAGATTGTGTATGCCTCGCCATTGCCTGTAACGGAGATGTACTGCAAAGCTTTGCTTATGGACGCTAGAGGTTTGTATGGCGTGCCGCTATTGGCGTTGCTTCCTGCGGGGTTGTTTGTCGTAGAAGCAACGAATATGCTCGTCCGCTTGAAAGTGTCTATAAGCGCTTGAGTGACGGTAAACGTTCCGCTGTTTATTGGGCCGTTCGAGCCGCTGCCGTCCCACATGTTTGTGGTCATGTTGTTGTAAACAGTTATTTCCTGCATCGTGGTGTACACGAGCACATTGCTTTTGTAAAAGCTTATTGTAACCGAATAAACGCCACTTTTTATGCGGTTCGTACTGGTTATGCCGTTTGTGTCTGCTGTGACGCCGGCATTGCTCCATGCTGCTTTTTGTTCCGCGCTTACTGGTTCTGCGAAAACGCTGTCATAAAGCTGTCCCGTTGGCATTGCGAAATTCAGCGCGATTTTTCCGGTACCGTCTGACGTAATAGAAGGCTTAATCTCTATGTTTATTCCAGAAACTAATTCCGTGAGCGCTTCGGTAAACGAATACGAGCCTTCCATCACTTTTACGTAGTCGGTGTCGCCGGTTCCGCCGGTGTTGTCGGTTTCTTTTTTCAGCAGCTGGACATTGATTGTCCAGGTTTTGCCGAGCGAAAGCGGTATGGCGAATGTGTTGTCCGTAGTGTTTCCTGTACCGCTGACAGTGCCGGAACCGTCAGATGCAGTCGCAGTTACGACATACTTCTTGTCTGAGTATGCGTATGAAGGCATAGCCGAGCGGCTTTGATTCCGGGCTTGCTCGTATGGGTTACTAATCGTACCAGTAATTGTTACGGTTCTATTGCCATCGCCAGCAGGTGACATAGTGTCGCTAGTTGGAGTATAATTTGTTGTAACGTCAGAAAATAAGTTATCGCAAGAGAGCGTTGTAAAAATTGCGCAGAGCAAAATTGTCAATAAACTTATAACTTTTATGTTTCGCAACGTTTTTGATTTCATATTATCATTTTAACACGAAAAAATTGCTATTTCAATGTTCTGTAAAAAATTTTGTTAACGAATTGCCACACGGATTGCGAATTGCTAACGCAATTCGTAGGGGTGTTGCGGGGCAACATCGTGCGCACCAGGGGGCACCTCAGAGCATAGCTCTGAGGCAGTTCGCTAAAAACAGTCCACCGGACTGTTTTTTCCTGCGTATTGAAACGCTTCGCTGACAACACGCAGGAACGCTCACTGTCCCAAAAAAATAAATTGATGGACAGTTTCGCGTTTACGGTGATACAATATGAGAAACTGCGGTTCGGCTTTTTTGACGACCGCAAAAGATGAGAGGTTTGTTTATGAAACGAAGTTCAACTATGAGGTATGTGTATGGTCTGGGACTGATTGTCGCGGCAATTGGTTTCATACTTCCAATTATTGATGCAGGTATATTCGGAACAATGAACGGTTTTGATGTGGCGAACAGTCTGAAGGTTTTGCCGCAGATTTGTCTTTACGTTCTGTTCGGATTGTTCTGTGTTGGCGGAATCATCGCTTTTATCCCAAAGTTCAAGAAATATGATTCTCTGGCTTTTCTTCTTATAATCATTGATATTGTAGCAATAGTTCTGTATTTCATCATCGGAAATTCTGGTGGAAGTTCAGCTCTTGGCGACCTTTTTGGCAGTTCAATAAGAAAACTGATTATGGATCTTCTTGGTGTAGGTGCATGGATCCTTCTTGTCGGTTTTATTGTTGCTATTGTTGGTTTCATCCTGAAGCCAAAGAGATAAGAGGAAGAATCTGACTGATAGAAGAAATATCGGTGAAATAAGGCAGTCTGCAAGGAAACGGCTTGCGGATGCCGAGAACCAGTTCGTGAGGCAGACTCCGCAGCTGGATGCCGACTTGATTTTATGCCATGTATTGGGAGTGTCCCGTACATGGCTTTTTTTACATAATGATGATGTCCTCACTACGGAGCAGGAAGCTGTCGTTGAGTCGGCGTTGGAAAAGCGGCTTGGCGGGCTTCCTGTCGCGTATATCACGGGCGAAAAGGAATTTTACGGGCGCACTTTTTTTGTTACGCAGGATGTGTTGATTCCGAAGCCCGATACGGAGCTGCTTGTTGAGAAAGCAGTGGCGTATGCGAAGGCGGCGTTGGGCGCGGTCGCGAGGGCGAGTTCTGAAGCGGAACGGTCGCGTTTGGGCGCGGACTCGGGGGCTGGGGACGAAGTTGGGCGGCAGTTCCGATTCGCGGATATCTGCACCGGTTCGGGCTGCATTGCGATTTCAGTGCTTGCGGAACTTTTCGCGGAGTTGTCGGGGCAGGGCGGTCCTGCTGGCGATGCTTTTGCGCGCGTTCTCGTTGATGCGACCGATATTTCTGCGGCGGCGATTGCTGTCGCGCGGAAAAATGCGGAAACGTTGTTGGGGCGCGAGGGGGCAAGCTCCCTGCAGTTTTACGAGGGCGATTTGTGCGCGCCACTAGTGACTGCTGGTGCACGAGTGGCGGGTGAGTCTGGTGCGCGAGCCGCAAATCCGCCCGCGAAATACGACATGGTGCTGTCGAATCCTCCGTATGTGCCCGCCACCGTTACGGACGAGCTTTTGAAAGACGGCAGAGGCGAGCCGCGTCTGGCTCTTGACGGCGACACGGACTCCGCAGTCTTGGGAGAATTGGCTGAAACTTGCGCTGGTATTGATGCCGCGCTTTCAGGAGATGCGGCGCGAGTTGGCACGGCTCGTGCGGAATCTCGCGGTTTTCAAGCTGCTTCGCGCGAAACCGGTGACGGACTTGCGATTATCCGCCGTCTTATCCCCCAAGTTAAAGAAATCCTTCTGCCCGGCGGCGTTTTTTTCATGGAAACAGGCGAATATAACGCGGAAAAAGCCGCGGAGTATTTATCAAAATGCGGTTTTACTGATATAGTGATTCATCGGGATCTTGCAGGGCAGCTTCGCCTTGTGGAGTCGCACTTATAAATCGACGTATCAGTGAAAATATGCAGGTAGAAAACTCAGATTTACATACAATAGACCAATTTTTTCAGAAATTTCCGCAGTACTCGGACGCGGAACAGCAAAATATCCGCAAGGCCTGGAACTGGCTGTGCGAAAAATCCGCCGCAATGACGCGACCGTGTGGCGAGGCTTACACCGAACATCCGCTTAGAACGGCGGCGATTCTTGCTGGCATCAAGATGGACAGCGAATCGGTTATCGGCGCTCTTTTGCACAGCTCTACCGAAATTGAAGGCGTTACGCTCGATGACGTTGAGGCGACTTTTGGCACGGTCGTAAAAAGACTTGTTGACGGCTCTTCGCGCATTACCGGGCTTAAAATCCAGAATAAGACTCTTCATCAGGCCGATTCGGTGCGCAAAATGCTTTTCGCGATGGTCGATGATATCCGCGTGATTCTTGTTAAGCTTGCCGACCGCCTTGACCGAATGCGGAACCTTAAGAACGTCGAAAGCGAAAAACAAAAGGCGATTTCTCAGGAAGTTCTTGATGTGTGGGCGCCGCTTGCGAACAGACTCGGTATGTCGTCCGTAAAGGACGAGCTTGAGGATTTGAGCCTTAAGTACACGAATCCCGATGCTTATGAGCAGATAAAGCACATGGTAATGCTCAAAAAAGGCGAGCGTTCGGAGTATCTTGAAAAGGCGCAGAAAGAGATTTATAAAGCGGCGGAGAAGGCTGGAATCGAAGTGACGATTTCTAGCCGCGCGAAGCATTTTTACTCAATTTATCAGAAGATGAAAAAGCGGGGCAAG
>JAEEGI010019150.1_pt1 | contig 13827 bp, 8 predicted proteins | sample 8958751 | NCBI WGS metagenome assembly JAEEGI01 (sample SAMN16246545, study PRJNA631951) | gut metagenome | biome: gut microbiome; feature: rumen; material: KS-attached | host: Bos | place: Iran: Karaj | collected 2018-10
GGATGGCCGAATTCACGGACTGGAGTGACGGCGCCGTGGGCAAGCAGGTATTTGTCACCGAGCACGGACCAGTGACGGATGACGAAATCCCTTATTATTTTACCATCACCGGCGTGTATAAGAGTTACCTGATCGGCAACCTGCAAGGGGTCGATCCGCGTCCGAGCGTCATGTTCCATGGTGAGATTGGCACGGACTACATGCCGCATATCCTGTTCAAGGTGAATAATCCGGCGTCATTGCCTGCCGTACGCGCTGCGCTGGAACAGACCCTCGAAGGCCGGGACATCGAGATTGTCTCCTACGAAGAAGCGATGCGCGCGGCTTATGACGACAGCAAGAAAATGCGCAATACGATGGCGCTGGGAGCCGTTTTCTCCCTGCTGATCGCCCTGCTCGGCCTCATCGGCTTCATCCGCGACGAAAGCCTGCGGCGCTCCAAGGAGATGGCTGTCCGCAAGATCAACGGCGCCACCACCCGGGACATCCTGAGCGTATTTGCCAAAGATATCATGATTCTGTCCGCCGTAATGGCCGTAATCGCTTGCATAGGCGCCTTCTTCGTGGCCCATAAGTGGCTGGAGCAGTTTGCCGAAAAGGTATCGCTGAATCCGTTGTATTTCCTGGGCGGAGCCATCCTGGTGCTGCTGATCGTGCTGGGCGTGGTGGTCCTGAACTGCCTGAGAATCGCCCGGGCGAATCCGGTGGAATCGTTGAAAAACGAATAGAATGAAAAGTTACCTCAAATTCCTCTCCCGCAACAAGCTGTACACCGCCATCGAGGCGGTGGGGCTTGTCGTAAGCCTGGCTTTCGTGATCATCATTGCCTGCTACACGTGGCAGCAGTTCGCTGTAACCCGGGAAGCGAAAGATTACAAACGTCTTTATGCGCTCACGGGCGGGCAGGAATGGGTTTCCGCCTGGCCTGGCGAGTTGGCGGCGGTGGAGGACCGCGTCCCGGACGTCGAGGCTGCGGGAAGGATCAATAGCTACGGTACGGCGGTCTGGTTCAATGGTGGACAGGTGCAGGGGAATCCCAGTGTGTACGAGATCGATCCGGAGATCTTCGAGTTCGTGCCCCAGACCTTCGTTTCTGGGGATGAAAGTGTTCTACGGGATAGGAATCAGGTGATTCTGAGCGAGAAGTTCGCCAGGAAGATATCTCCGGATATGGATCCGGTGGGGAAAACCATCATTGTCCGAAGTGACACCTGCATTGTCGGGGGCATCATCCGGGGAAATGAAAGGTCGATTCTGAAAGAAGGCGACATCTATCTCGCTTTCAAAGAGCCCGATGCACCGTCCTCCGCGTCCGGTTTTATCTTTCCGGTGGACCTGGTCCTGGTCCGGTTCCGGGAAGGAGCGGATCATCAGGAGGTAAGAACGCTCATCGACACGGTCGTCACTCGGGAATTCTCACAGATGTACTCCCTCAACAAACCGGAGCGTTCGATGACCATTCCGTTCAAGGACCTCTATTTCTTTAAGTCTGGGAATGTCACGAAACAGGGCAATTCCACTCTGGTCTATGCCTTGATCGCCGTCGGTATCCTGCTGCTGGCTTCCGCCCTGTTCAATTACATCAACCTCAGCGTGGCCCTGGCTGGCAAGCGGGCCAAGGAAATGGCCATCCGCTCCACCCTGGGAGAGTCCGGAAGCCGGATCCGCTGGAGGTATGTCTCGGAGTCCGTCCTTTTCGTCGCCGTGTGCCTGGCCCTGGCCTTCCTGCTGGCCAGGGCGTTGGAGCCTGTTTTCAACCGATATATGGCCGGTGATATCGGCCTCGAGGTGTCCGCTTCGCCGTTTTATGTGGGCGTTTATGCCTTGCTGGCCGTCCTGATCGGCCTGATCTCCGGACTGGTCCCCGCGTGGATGACTTCCCGCTTCAAGGCTATGGAGGTGATCAAAGGGGAGCAGCGCCGGCAGACCAAGACAGTCTTGTCCCGGGTCTTCATCATCATCCAGAATGTGATAACCGTAGCCCTGATCTCCCTCGCCCTGGTGATGGAACTCCAATACAATCACATGGTCAATATGCCCCTGGGGGCCGATGTGGAGGGGTTGTACTATATTTCCAGCGGTACGGTGGGGAAAGACGTCCTGGCGCAAAAACCTTATGTCGACAGGATCGGCACCAGCAACGGCTTCCCGGGCAAAGGTCATATGTCGATGTTCACAAACGTAGATGGGCAGAAAATTTCCGTCCAAATACTTCAATGCGACGAAGCGGCTTTCGACATGTTCGGTTTCGGAATGGTGAAGGATTTCGGAACCCCGAGGATGAATTCTTTGTGGTTCACGGAATCGGCTGCCAGGATTTATTCGCTGGATGAGGAGAACCCCGTCCTGCCGGAGGGTTTCAGTTTCTTTATGGGTGATGATGCACATATCGGAGGAATCATTCAGGACTATGCCGTCAAAGGGCCGTCCGAGGTGCAAGGCAACGAGATTGGCGTCGTGTCCATAGAGGGATTGGAGGGCAACTCGACGGTCGTCCTGAAACTGAACCGTTTCGATGCCGAAGTCCGCGCCGACCTGAAAGAGATCGGGCGTAGCGAGAGCCTCCGGCTGACGGGGGAGGAAGACTATGGGGACAAGTCTTTCGGTTATATTCCGGAACTGATCGGGAAGAGTATGGAATCGACGCGTAATTTCATCAGCCTGATCGAACTCTTCATGCTCCTGGCAACCCTCATCTCCTTGCTGGGCCTGGTCGCGATGAGCGCCTATTATACCGGCATGCAGACCCGGAACATCGCCATCCGCAAGGTCTTCGGCGGCACCGTCACCTCGGAAACGGGACGTTCGGTGCGAGAGTATATGATCTTGGTCGGAATCGCCGTCCTTATCGGCATTCCTATTGCTATCTTCCTGTCCGAACGGTATTTACGCCAGTTCTGGTATCGGATCGATGGCTACGGCTGGGTGTTTGTTGCCGGAGCTCTCATCGCCCTGGCCATCTCCTTCCTCGCCGTCCTTTGGCAGACCTTAAAGGCCGCGAAGACGAATCCGGCCATTGAACTGAAAAAAGAATGAAAAGTTACCTGAAGTTTCTCTCCCGCAACAAGCTGTACACCGCCATCGAGTTCATCGGGCTGGCGGTGAGCCTGGCGTTCGTGATCATCATCGGCAGTTATGTATGGCAGCAATTCTCTGTGACGCGTGAGAATCCGTACAGGGAGAGTATTTATGTTCCCGGGCTGCCCGGTTATCCCGGGCTAACCTATGCGTTCCCGGATGTCATTACCGAAATACCTGAAATTGAGGTGGTTTCTCGGTATTGCGCCGTCGCTCCAACCTATGGGAATAATGAAATATTATGGGGCGGGGCCGTTGATCGTCAATTCTTCGATTTGTTCCCCAACTACCGTTTCGTGGAAGGAAGCGCCGATGTGCTGTCCTCACCCTCGAATATCATTGTGATGGAATCCTTCGCCAGGAGAATGGATCTCTCGCTCGGGGACAGACTGGATCTGAGTGGAAAGGAATATACAGTCGCAGCCATTGTCGAGGACTCCCATGGAACGGTCATGAAGGTGAACGAGGCTTTTCTTTCGGTCGAGAATTACAAGGACAATTGGCAGCCATTTGATAATTTCGGAAGTACCATCTGCTTCCTCAAAGTACGTCCCGGAACGGACCGGCAAACGCTTTATGACAAATTGGAGGAGATTTGCAAAAAGGTGTATCCGGAGATGTACGGAAACGCTTTTTTCGATCATCTGGAACTTGCCCGTTATGATGAGCTGTTTTTCAAGGACACAGGAAATCAGTTTATGCACGGGGACCTGAAGACCATACGGATGCTTCTTCTGGTGGGACTCCTTCTGCTGCTTTCCGCCATATTCAATTATGTCAATCTCTCCGTCGCTCTGACGGGAAAAAGGGCCAAGGAGATGGCTGTGAGACAGTTGTCCGGAGCTTCCAAAGCGCAGATTGTTGGAAAGTATATTGCAGAATCCATCCTTTTCACGGCCGTGTGTTTTGGCGCAGGGTTGTTGCTTGCCGAAGCTTTCTGCCCGCTCATGAACCGGCTGCTGAGCAATCCGGATATTCCCATTCAGGTGGCCTGGTCACCCGGGTATGTCCTGGCCTATGTGGGAATCGTCCTTGCCGTCGGCACATTATGCGGCGTCATACCGGCAGTAATGGCCGGGAAATACAATGCGTTGGAGGTGATGAAAGGAGACTATCGGCGAAGGAGCAAGATGGTTTTCAGCAAGGTATTCATTGTCTTGCAGAATGCGCTGGCTGTGGTCTTGATCGCTCTTGCCATCACGATGGAAGCCCAGATGCGCAAGACGCAGAGCCGGCCGATGCATATGGACATAAAAGACAAGTTCAGTCTGTCTTTCATCACTGGGGAAGATCAAACACCCCTGAAAGACGCTCTTGAGCGCCTTCCGTTCGTTAAACGCGTTGGCAGATGCTCTGGCACTCCTGGTATTGGAGCGAATGGGCAGTATAGCACAACAAGGGACGGTCAGGATATTCTGTACCGTCTGTACAAGATGGACAGTACGGCTTTCCGGATGTTCGGTTTCGAAATACTCAAGGATTATAACGCCCCGGTATTCAACAGCGTGTGGTTCTCCGATGAGAGTTTTGCAGCAACCGGTTTTGACGATGACTATCACGATATAACCGTACTGTCCCAGCGAGCAAGCGGGTGTGATAATCTGGCAGGTGTATTCAAGGCTTTTCCTGTCAATAACGCCAATTTGGGAGAAGAGGAATATGCCGTGGTTTCCGTTGTCCGGCCGGAAGACATCTGGGTCGGAAGTTATCTGATCGAGACCACTGGGGACAGAAAGGAGGCCTATTCCAAGATCATGGATACCTATGAGGATTATGCAAAGGACCGTGAAGTATATCTGAATTACCCTTCCTGGATCGACGAGACTGTCGCCCAAGCCTGGAAGCCGGCGCAGAACAATATGCGCCTGATGGAAATCTTCATGCTTCTTTCCATCATTATATCCCTTCTGGGCCTTCTGGCCATGAGTACTTACTATGCCGATGAAAAATCCCGCGACATTGCCGTCCGGAAGGTCTTTGGAGGTACTGTTGACTCCGAAGCTTGGCACTCCATCCGGGACTATATGATCCTTGTGGGGATTGCCTGCATCATCGGGATACCCGTCGCTGTCTATGCGGCCCAGGAATACCTCAAGGACTTCATTTACCGGCTCGATGGCTACTGGTGGATCTTTGTCGTGTCAGTGCTTCTTTCCGTTGCCATCGCCTTCGTATCCGTCCTCTGGCAAACCCTCAAGGCTGCCCGGACCAATCCGGCCATTGAACTGAAAAAAGAGTAGTTACTTGCCGATGTTCTGCTGGAAACCAATCTTGGGCCTGGGCTCGTTCTTCTTCTCTTCAAGACGGGAAGAAAGCTCCGCTATGGCCAGGTACAGATTGTCGATGTCCTTCCGGACATCTTCTGAAAGGTCGTTGACGGCCCCCAGGTCTTCTTCCCTCTGCATGGCCAGAAGGTCTACTTTGGCGCGGAGTTCCTTTACTTCAGCAGAGACGGTAGATGCCGCCATTAAATACTGCCTCACTTGGGAGAAAGCACGCATGATGCCAATGTTCGCCTGGATGGCTGTTTCGCTTTTAAGAACGGAGGAAAGCATAGCCACCCCAAGCTCTGTGAAAACAAATGGCTTATATTTGACATTGGAGCCTCGGCCTTTTTTGTCCAAGGTCACAATTTGTGATCTTGAACAGGCCATCATGGCATTGTACTCTTCTATATCAAGTTCTATCATGAAATCGGCCGGGAATCGTTTGATATTGCGGCGAACCGCTTGTTTGAGTTCCCTTGTTTCAATCCCATACAACCTTGCCAGATCAGAATCCAGCATCACTCTCTGCCCACGAATCTCATAAATCAGGTTTTGGACGACCATCAAATCTTCGCTCATATCGCTCGCACAATTTAGAACTGTTACAAATATAATCAATAACAGATTCCTGGTCAAGCCCGGAATGACGAAAACATGAAAAGCTATCTGAAGTTTCTATCCCGCAACAAGTTATACACCGCCATCGAGGCGGTGGGGCTGATTGTGAGCCTGGCGTTCGTGATCATTATCGGCTCTTCCATCCGGGATCAATTGGGAGTCGTATATCATGTCCCCGACCACAATAACTTATATTTAGTAGGACCTGCCAGCGGGGGAAGTATCTTTGGAGAGTATAGCGCGATCAATCAATTGTCGACCATCCCGGAAATCCGGGAAACCGCCGCTTTCCAGATAGGGCAGGGCCTTGTGCAGATCGGCGGGGAGAACTATGTGGTCGCCCTGGGGATGATGGATTCCAATCTGCCTGACATGATTCCCTTGAGAGTATTGTCCGGTAGTGAAGATCCTTTCGAAGGGGGAGAGGGAGTTGCCATTACCGCCTCCGCTGCGCGTAGATATTTCCCCGGGCGCAACCCTGTCGGAGAGCCCATCGGCCATCTGGAAACCCCAGCATCGGCCCCGGTCATGACACGGATTACATCCGTTATCGAAGATCCCTCCTATACGATTCTCGGAGATTTCGATTTCGCTGTAAGTCTCCAGTCGAGGCTCTGCCCTTTGGCAACCGTTGTCCGGGAATCGGATATGGAGCATAACGGGACGGGACGGACTGTTATTCTGTTCTCCCGTCTCTACGATGGGATCCAGGTTGATTCTTTGTTGAATGTGCGCATCAGAAACCTGCATGGGTGGTTCTTGAGACCGGATGAAAAAGCGGCCCGGATGCTGACCCCTTATGATGACATCTATTGGTCTGATCAGCAACAACCTGCGTTACGACAGGGGAAGCGGATGTATTTGTCGGTGCTTGTTGCGTTGGTCATCCTGCTGCTTCTCTCGGCACTGCTCAGTTATGTGAATCTAAGCTTGGCTGTGACGGGTGACCGGGCCAAGGAGATGGCGACACGTCGTCTTGTCGGCGAAGATCGGGGAAAGGTTTTCCGGCGCGTGTTGGGTGAATCTCTTCTTTTCGTCTTTATCTGTTTTCTTTTGTCTATCCTGCTGGCGTGGTGGATGGCTCCGCTTCTGGACAGCATTAGGCCGACAGGTCTCAGTATCCCTTTCCGAATCCATGTGGATGGAGTATTCTTGTCCGTGTCTGCCGCAATTGTCCTGCTGGTCGGATTGTTGGCGGGAATTGCCCCGGCCGTCGCCTGCGCTTCGTTCCGGCCGCTGGATGTGGTTTCGGGAAAGATACGTCGCAAGCGGAAGATGTACTTCGGAAAGATCTGCATTGTATTGCAGGGTGTCCTTGCCGTCGTATTGGTTGTGATGGCGATCACACTGGAGCGGCAGCTGGATTTCCTGAAAAAGGCTGATATGGGTGCAGACCTACGGAAGGACCTGTTTTTCTATATCCCCGGTTTTGTCGAGAAAGGAGAGGATATGGTTTCCCTTGCTGACGTGCTGAGGTCTTCGCCCCTTGTGCATGAAATTGGATCTACTACCGGATATCCATCGTATGTCACGAATTTCATGTCCGGAAAGCAGGGAATGTTGAAGACCATCCATTGTGACAGTACCGCCTTCCGGATGCTGGGGTTCAGGATCGAAGAAAGTTTTGCCCAGATGAGAGGATCGGTCTTCCTTTCGCGGTCGGCCGCCAATCAATACGGAATCACCCGGGAGAATGCATCGCCTGCGGATTTGTATTGGGGATATGACCAATATCCACAGTATTATCCCTCCCACATCGGAGGTATCATCCAGGACTTCCGGACCATACCGGTCAATGGCAAGGACAAATATGGCGATGAAAATGCGGTTCCAATCGTAGAAGTCGAGGGATCACCGGGATATGTCGGCGCTTTCCTGATTCAAACCAGTCCGGACCATGACGCATTTGATAAATGGTTCAGGGAGGCAGTGGGGGCATATTGCAAAGAAAAGGTCGGTTTTTCGGATGTATTCGACATGGAGTATGCGAAGAACGCCTATATCGAAGACTTGATTGCCGCTGACCACGACGATATGCGACGATATGTACGTCTGGTAGAGGTCTTCTGTCTGATATCGATCCTGCTCTCCTTGCTGGCGCTCGTGGCGATGAGTTCCCATTATGCTGACGCCAATGCCAAGAGTATAGCCATCCGGAAAGTATTCGGAGGGACCCTTTCAACGGAAACGCTTCGGGGAGTATTGACCTATATGCTGTGGATCGGTATCTCGCTTTTGATCGCCATCCCGATGGCCGTGCTGGTTTGCGAACGCTTCTTGCAGAACTATGCCGAGCATATTACGGGTTATTGGTGGATCTTCGTCGCTGCCGCCCTGTTGACCGTACTGCTTTCGCTCGCTTCCGTTCTCTGGCAAACCCTCAAGGCTGCCCGGACGAATCCGGCCATTGAACTGAAAAAAGAGTAGTTACTTGTCCATGTTCTGCTGGAAACCAATCTTGGGCCTGGGTTCATTTTTCTTCTCTTCAAGACGGGAGGAAAGCTCCGCTATGGCCAGGTACAGGTTGTCGATCTCTTGCCGCACGTTTTCTGAAAGGTCGTTGACGGCACCGAGATTCTCTTCTTGCTGGAGTTGCAGCAGGTCGACTTTGGCTCTGAGTTCGTTCAATTCGGCGGAGACCGTCGCACTTGCGAGAAGATACTGTCTTACCTGGACGAAGGCCCGCATGATCGAGATGTTCGCAGCGATGGCAATATCACTTTTCAAGACTCCGGAGAGCATGGCTACACCTTGTTCGGTAAAGGCGAAAGGCCGCGCCGATGTCGGTCTGGTTGATGTCGTCACATTTTGTGATGACATATTTAGGACTTCTTCTGCCGTCAATTGGAACATAAAGTCTGGCGGAAATCGTTTCAAGTTTCTCTTGACGGCTTGGTTTAATACACGAGTCTCAACTTGGTACAGTTTCGCCAGATCGGAATCCAACATGACTTTCTGCCCGCGGATCTCGTAAATCAGGTTTTGGATTAAAACAATCTCGTCGCTCATATCGCACGCACAATTTAGAACTGTTACAAATATAATCAATAACAGATTCCCGGTCAAGCCGGGAATGACGAAAAAGAATAGCCCGTAAAGACGAAAACATGAAAAGCTATCTGAAGTTTTTATCCCGCAACAAGTTGTACACCGCCATCGAGGCGGTGGGGTTGGCGGTGAGTCTGGCGTTTGTGATTTTAATTGGCTCCTACGTGGTGCAGCAGTACGAGGTGGCGCACGAGTCGCCGCAGTGGAAGCGGACGTTCGTGCTGGGAAGCGACGAGTTCCTTGGGCTGACCTATTGGGACAAGGAGGAGCTGGAGATGAATATCCCGGAGGTGGAGGCGGCGACCCACGTTGCCGTACTGTGGCAGCCCGTCATTCAAAAAGAGGAGCAGCCCATCCAGGCTTTCGGAATCGAGGCCGATGCCGATTTCTTCAAGGTTTTCCCGGAATATCGTCTCTTAGAAGGAAGCCTGGAGGACTTCGTGGGCAAGGAGGACGTTCTCATCAGCGCCTCCCTCGCCCGGAAGATGAGCGCGCAGGTCGGCCAAGTCATTAAGGTGGACAAAGTTGACCGTACCATTAAGGGCATTTATGCCGATTTCGACGGCGCTTTCTTCATGCCCGCGGACATCATTACGAACATCACGAACAGTTGGGCGCCCGAGCAGGGGAAAGTTTTCAACAGCATCGGCAATTACACCACCTGGTTCCGGGTACGGGAGGATGCCGACCTTGTCGATGTCCAGGCCAAGATAAAAGCGCTGCTTCATAATAACTACGATGCCTCTTGGGGTTCTGAAAAGGTGGATGCCTGGAAGGCATACCGCATGGACGAGGCTTTCTTCTTCACGGGCAGCAGTAACAGCCTCACCCGCACGGGAAATGTCCAGATGCTGCGCCTGCTGACCATCGTCGTCCTGCTGCTCCTGCTGTCGGCCATCTTCAACTATGTGAACCTGAGCCTGGCCCTTACGGGCAAGCGGGCCAAGGAAATGGCCACCCGGCGGCTTCTCGGGGCCGATCGAACCGGCATCCTGTGGAAGTACATCGGCGAATCCGTGGCCTTCACGGCCGTCTGTTTCGCAGCGGCTCTGCTCCTGGCCGATCTGCTGGCGCCGATGGTGAACAGCCTGGTCTCCAACAGCGACCCGGATGAACTGATGCTGGGGGTGGGCGACACCAGTGTAAGGCTTTCGTTCATGATGACGCCGGGGTATATCCTGGCGTACTTGGCCGGCATTCTGGTTCTTGGCGTCATCAACGGACTTCTCCCGGCTTTCGCCGCCTCGCGCTACGAACCCATCGACGTGATCAAGGGCACGCTCCGGCGCCGAAACAAGATGATTCTGAACAAAGTGTTCATCGTGGTCCAGAACGTCCTTTCGGTCTTCCTGGTTGCGATGGCCCTGGTGATGGAAGTGCAGATGCGGCACATGACTACTCGTCCGATGCATTCCACCTCGGAGGACCGGTATTACATCGAGTATTCCGCCCAGAACTATGATGCCATGCGGCTTTTCAAGGACAAGGTGGAAAAGCTGCCTTTTGTGACGAAAGCCGGCGTGGGGCGCGGTATCCCGGGCCTCATCAACATGACGATGGGCGTCAAAGTGGACGAAGAACATCGTGTCAATATGCCCGTCATCGTCTGCGACTCCACCTATTTCCAGTTGCTCGGCATGGAAGTGGAGGAAGACTTTGGCCATCCGCTGACTCATTCTCTCTGGATGAGCCGCTCCGCCTTCAATGCGGCTGCGGTATCGGACACATCGACCGTCTTTCCGCGACGGATCCGCATGAATGGAGCCCAGCCGGAATTCATCGGCGGTATTATCCATGATTTTCCCGCCCGACCGGCTTCGGAAGGCTCCATCAATCCCAACGGCAGCGTTATTGTTACCCGGGTCGAAGAACTCTACTATGCCGATTGCCTCCTCATCGGCACCACTGGGGAAGACAAGTCTTACGAGGATCAGATCCTGCAGGCCTATCGGGAATTCCGGCTGGAAACTTCCGGTGTGGAGGAGCCCGCGTGGCGGTACGGCTTTATCAAAGACATCAACCGCAAGCAGTTGGCTCCCGTTCAGCGGACGTTGCGCCTGGTGGAACTCTTTGCGGTGCTTTCCGTGCTGATTGCTTTGCTCGGCCTCTTGGCTATGAGCACCTATTTCGCTGATGAGAATACGAAGCAGATTGCCGTGCGGAAGGTATTCGGTTCGGATGTCTCGCACGAGACCTGGCGGAATGTCCGAAGCTACATGGTCCTGACTGGCATTGCTTGCGCGATTGGTATCCCGCTGGCCATCTGGGCCGCCCGCCTCTACCTGCAGCGCTTCGCCTACCGCGTGGAAGGCTACGGCTGGGTGTTCGTCGTAGCTGTCATCATCTCCCTGGCCATCGCGTTCGGCACTGTCCTCTGGCAGACCCTCAAGGCCGCCCGGACCAATCCGGCGGTGGAGTTGAAGAAGGAATAAGAGCACGTGCCAGGACGCGTTTCGGTGCTGTTGTGTCCCCTCAGCCGTGCTACAGTACGCCGCTGGGAACAAAAACCCTTGAAAACGTACCCTCTGACGTGCTGGTACGGGCAGAACCTTCAAGTCTGTCAGCGATGAGTAACTATTCCGCCTAGTGCACCTCTTTAATGCTAAGATGCTGATTCACAATGATATAATACTTGAGAGGTGCACGAAAAAGTGCACCTCTCAAACGTTAAGTCATTGAAAGATAAATAGATAAGAATCAAGAGGTGCACCAGCCCCTATTGCCCGCCGAGGCGGGAAAAGAAGGTGGCGACGTCCGCCCAGGTACGGAGCGGATCTTCGCCGAAGGTAAGGACCGTGCCCATGAAGCCGTCGCAGCCTTCGCGCGTGAGGAGATAGTCTCCCATCAGGAGTTCGGGATGATTGCCCACGATGACCCGGTTCCAGGCAGGGACGCCGATATGGGCCTCGGCCCATTTCACGTTTTCACCCCAAAGCTCCGGCTTGTTCGGATTCTCCCGGCAGACGATGTAGGTGTCATACATTTCCGAGAGCTTATGGAACACTTTGAAGGCCTCCCCGATGGGGAGGTCGTTCCGTACATCCCGGAGAACACCATCCATCTCCACCATAAGAGAACGCTTGGAGCGGCCCTCCTGCTTATCGTCAATCCATTGGATAACAGGCAGTAAGGCCCATAAGAACGTATGGTCGTTGAGCTGGTGCTCGCCGTCGAAATGCAGGGCCTGCGGATAATGCTCCGCGAACTCGTCGAAGCAGTTCACCATCGTATCCTTTGTGCCGAACAGGCCCCAAACTCGCTCCGGTTCAACGACGGAGAAACGGCCGTCCGAAACCGTCCGATAGTCCTCCACGAGGGCTTTTGTGACCATGAAGGACGTTTGCCCGTCCTGCCGCTGGCTATGGAACTCCTGCTTGCCCAACCCGTTGTTTTTCAGGATGGTATCGGCCAGATGCAGGGCCGGATTGACACAAATCCGGTCATATCCGGCCAGTTGCTCCGTGTACATCCCGCCCATGGACGTGCCGATGATGAGGTCAGGCTGCTCCTTCGCGCACAGTTCTCTGAGCAACGCTATGGCCGCGAACGGGTCCACGGGCAGGTCGGGCGCGATCACCGTCGCCTGCGGCAGTAGGAGCCGGATCCGCCCCACTGTCCCGCTGGCGCCGGACGAGGCGAAACCATGGACATACAAGATCTTCTTGCCGGCAAACAGCCCCGGCCGGGCATATTCATACAGTTCCATGGTGCGAAGTTAGCAAGAAAACGGCTCAGATGAAAGCATCTTAGGCAGGGTCTGTCGGTGTTTTGGTCAAGGTTTGTTTTTGATGCGTAGACCATGCTCATCCAAATGGGCCCTCAGTGGCTTGAAATACATAAACAATGGGCACGGTCTGTAGGTTAAAAACAGACCATGCCCAACTTGTTGGCAGACCTTGCCCGAAAGTGGGAGTCCAGGCTGTGCTCAGTCGATGAAATCCTCGATTTCAGCGAGGTTCGCCTTGCGGCCCTTGGCGTCGTCCACGACGAGGATGGTGCCGCTGTAGCGTTTGGCTTTCCGGCTGATTTCCAGCGGGTTGAAGCCGGGGGAGACCAGGATGAGGCCCTTGATTTTCTTGGGGTTGTCGAAGGCGACGGTGGCGGCCGTCAGGCAGCCGTTCGCTTCGCCCAGAAGGTAGACTTTGTCCTGATCGACGTGGCGGAGGTTCCGGATGCCCTTGAGGACGGTTTCCAGTTCCTGGGTGCGGGCCTTTTCACCATCTCCCTTGAAGTCGAAGCAGTAGGCGACGGCATCGGTTCCGGCGAGGGAACGGCACCAGCTTTCCCCATAGGACTTGTCCTGGCAATAGATAATGGCCGGAAGCGGCTCGTCGAGGGTCTCGGACGGGCGGTAGACCTTGCCGTCCACCCGGACGTCCTTGTTGCCGTAGAAGGCGAGTTCCTCCACGTCCAGCTTGACCCCGGTTTCCTTCGCTTTCATCGTATCGCGGGGCGCTTGGGACTTGACCCACCAGTAGCCGCCACCCAGAAGCGCGGCCGCAATCGCTGCGATTGCGGCCGTGATTCCGAGGCGGGAGGCGATGGACACGCCTACCTTTTCCACGAACTTGTTCACGTTCGGGAACTTATTTCTGCGCCTTGCCCTGGTTCGCGACGGCGTTCATCTTGGCGGCGATGGCCTCCTGGTCGCCCAGGAAGTAATCCTTCACCAGCTTTCCTTCGTCGTCAAACTCGAACACATAGGGAACGGCGGTCGGGAGGTTCAGGCTGATGATGTCCTCGTCGGAGATGTTCTTCAGGTACTTGATGATGCCGCGGAGGGAGTTGCCGTGGGCGACGACGATGATGTTGTCAT
>JAEEGI010019166.1_pt1 | contig 13821 bp, 10 predicted proteins | sample 8958751 | NCBI WGS metagenome assembly JAEEGI01 (sample SAMN16246545, study PRJNA631951) | gut metagenome | biome: gut microbiome; feature: rumen; material: KS-attached | host: Bos | place: Iran: Karaj | collected 2018-10
CGATTATCTTCTTCATGCTATCCACAGCGACACCGCCTTCACTGAGAAGCCGTTCCGCATAGGCACGGTTCTTTTCCTTTTTTGCATCAGGGTCACATCCGGGTGCTTTACAGAGGCAATCCAGATAAAATGAAAGACAGTCTTTCATCATCTGCTCCTGCTCTTCGGATTTTCCCTTTCCCTTTTTAGCCAGATAGGCAGAAAGTCTCCAGGAATCATACCAGCGGGGCTGTGCCTGATAATCAGCAGAATCCCGGTACTTTTCCCGAACCGCTTCGAAAGCGGAAAGGTCGGTCTCCTCTATACACGTCCGGTACATTTCAAAAATGAAGGTATCATTACCCATGGCGTGCACAGCGTCGAAGTTACAGAAAGAAAGATCTTTCTGAACGGGCGTAATCACAGCTGTATTCATTTTCATCAGGCCGAACATAGCCTTCATCTCTATGAAAAAGAGATTGCCGACGTCTTTGATCTGATAAGTCTCACAGTGGAAATTTGTGAACCCCTTTTTTATTTCTGCCAGTTCTCCCATATTAACTGGAAGCAGCTGATAAGTATTTGAAAGTTCCCGGATAATATAGTCTTTCATAATCTCTCCTGTAATTTACACCGGCACTTTGATGACGACTTTTTTTGTCGGTGCACAGCTGTTCACTGCCATACCCGGAGCATGGGCATCCTGCGGGAAAAAGATGCCGAAGGAGCCGCTTCTGAGTGTTACATATGACATCGGGCCACGATAAAACCAGATGTCTCCTTCCGGATTTGCTTTGACTTCCGTCATTTCTCCGAGATTTCCGAATCCGATTTTTTCCTCACCCGAAACGATATACTGAATGTCAATATATTTCCGATGAGCTTCCGGTGTGTCGTTCTGCTCTTTCGTTTCATAGCTCTGTACCATGTAAAAAACGCCTTCGCTGTCCGCGAAATACTTACCGTCAGGAACGGAGGTGAAGTCCACTTCTTTCAGCAGATTAAGGCCAACGGCAAGAGCTTTGCTGATGCCGGTATAAGTTTCGATATTTTCAAATTTGTCAGCAATCATGTCTTTCCCTCAAACTGATTATTTGGATTCTTCTTTGATTTCAGGAACAGTTTCCGCCTTGGCAGCCTTTGCGGCAGCTCTGGCTTCTTTCCGGGCTCTGCGGCGTTCAGCACGCTTCGGGCTGCAGATAACACGCTTAAGAATAAGGATCAGGATTATCAGCAGAAGCAGGAAGAAAGCAAGTACCGGCAATGCTTCCACAAAATCGATAAAATACCAGGAAAGATTGTCCAGCCCTTCCATCAGGGCTTCTTTCAGGCGTTCGCCGTAGCCTTTCTGAACTTCAGGCGTATACTCGCTGACCTCATTGACGGTGAGGCGGACAGTTGACCAGCTGACGCGTCTGTCCCAGTTGCGGAGGGATGTCTGCATGCTCTCAATCCGATACCGTACTTCCGTAAGCTCATTTTCGATTTCAATTACATCAGATACTGTTTCCGCTTTGTCCAGAAGTTCCAGCAAACGCTGTTCCTGCGCCTGGTAGGTTGTCAGCCTTGCCTGTGTATCGTAATACTGAGAAGTGACATTCTCCGTATAAACATGGCTGCGCGGGACATTCCCCAGGGCAGGGAGAGAATTCATCAGCTCATCGAATCTGTCGTTTGGAACACGCACCGTATAGTTGGCAGAACGATTTGTTTTTGAACCTCTGGATATGCTGGAATAGTTGGCTCCCGTTACGCTGCTGGATTCAATCCATCCGCCTACACTGTCAATCATAGCATCCAGGGCTTTGACAGTATCTTCAAACTGCGTTGTCTCAACGGTGGCATCGGCTGAGTAAATAATCTTCTCTGGGTTGAGCTCCGCTGATTCGTCCGAAACAGTTGATGAACCGCCGGCTGATCCGTTGGAACTGCTTGTCGTTGTCGTTGAAGCAGCTGCAGGTGCTGCATACATGCCGGACATGCTGAATCCGCCATATGCTTCTTCGGCAACAGCCATGTCATCGTAGTCGTACGAATAGGAGTACGACGTGCCTGTGGAATAATCTCTTTGCTCACTGGTTTTCCGGCTGGAAGTGAGCCCGTCACACGCGCACAAATTCAGGAGCAGAACTACGCAAATCAGTACTGCAAGAAGTTTCCCGGTTCTTTTCATTGCTTTATCTCCTTTTGTTTTAATTATGTTCTACGACACTTAATATATACATCAACAGTCTTTCAGGATTGTTAAGTAAAAGTGTACCACAGAAAAACAATTTGTAAAGGAATAAAAAAACCGGGGCACTTTTTGCCTCGATCAAAAACATCCATATAAACGAAATAACCCTTGATCATCACATCTTTCACCTGCGACGACCAAGGGTTATTTCTCTGACATCTTGATATCTAGCATCCTGGTTACCTCACATTCTCTTTTGTTCCTGCCGTACTCTTTCCGAAATCCATTCACACTGCGCTTCTCATTTTCATTTCATTTTATTTCCCTTAGGCGGGATTACCAATAGCGAGGAGAACATTTCCTGAAAGTCTGACCTTTCGCGGCTTCTTTATTTAAGGAAGTATTACCTTTTTTATTGTGTCTATATCATAGCAGGTTTTTTGAACTAAAACAATTGACAGAATAGCCAAATTTTTAACATTGAATTTGTGCAATTCAACCAATATTCACCTGCATGTTCAGTAACACCTTGACTTTTTTTGTGAATTATACTATAGTAAAAATGTTGGGGCTGCAGAAATAATCTGCAGCCCTGTTTTTTATATCCGGATAAATTACAGGATATGCGCACAGGCAGGATCAAAGGATATATAGGCCTGGTCTCCTACATTGTATATTTTCTTGTTGACCGGACAGTTGTCCGTAATCTTCACAAGAGTATCTCCTACACGCACATGATAGTTCTGATAGGAACCCATGAAGCAGCTTAATTCTACTTTGCAGGGCAGCATTCCTTCATCACTGATCAGAATTGCCTCCGGCCTTACGACAATTTCCACTTCGCTTCCCGGCTCGTAGATTTTGTCCGAGGAACCTTTTGCCTGTCCTTCAGGCAGCTGGACGAGTGTTACATTATTTCCGCTGGAAACGACTTTACCTTTCAGGAAGTTACATTCACCGATAAAGTCGGCAACGAATTCACTGTTTGGCTTATAATAGATTTCCATCGGGCTGCCCATCTGAGCAATTACACCGCTTTTCATCAGGATAATCTGGTCAGAGATAGACATGGCTTCACTCTGATCATGTGTAACGTAAACAGCGGTAATTCCCAGCTGCTGCTGAATGCGGCGGATCTCAGTTCTCATCTGTACGCGGAGCTTGGCATCCAGGTTGGAAAGCGGCTCATCAAAGAGCAGCACACCGGGTTCCACTACCAGTGCACGTGCCAGGGCAACACGCTGCTGCTGACCGCCTGAAAGCTGATTGGTATAGCGGTTTTCCATACCTGTCAGTCCGACAAGATCCATCATTCCGAAAACTTTGTCCTTAATCTCGGCTGAACTGAATTTACGAAGTTTCAACCCATATGCAATATTGTCAAAAATATTCATATGAGGGAAAAGCGCATAACTCTGGAAGACCATAGCGGTATCGCGCTTGTTAGGCGTCAGCGTATTAATTGCCTCGTCACCGAGATAAATCTCTCCGGCATCAGGGCTTTCAAAGCCTGCAATCATACGAAGCGTGGTGGTTTTCCCGCAGCCTGAGGGTCCAAGGAGTGTAATAAACTCTCCCGGTGCAATATCCAGCGATATATTATTGACAGCATAAAACTCTTTTTTTGTTTTCGGATCCTGATATATTTTAGATACGTTCTCCAGCCGAACGCCTTTTTTCACTTTACTCATGACTGAACCTCCTTGAATTTCTTTTCAGCGCGTTTCTGTCTGCGGCTGGTTCCGAAGAAGCTCAGCATCAGATTCATCAAAGCAATTGAACTATAGACAATTATCATCAGCATCGTAGCCCAGGCACAGGCTTCTGAATACCTGCCGCGGTCAACAACAGACATAATCTGCGGAGTGATAAGCCTCCATGCCGGAGATACCAGGAAAATAACTGCACTGGTTGCCGTAATGGATCGGGCAAATGTCGTCACAAGGCCGCTGAGGAAGGAATCCTTGATCAGGGGAAGAGTAACGGAGGTAAATACCTTGCCGCTTCCTGCGCCCATATCATAGGCTGATTCTTCAATTGATTTGTCTATCTGCCGCAGCGCAGCCACGCCGGATCGTGTCCCGACAGGAAGACTTCGCACCACAAAAGCAATCACAAGGATGGTACCTGAACCTGCCAGAACCATATGACCGCTGTTGAAGATACCTGTAATGTATCCGCGCAGCAAAGCAATACCGAGAACCGTTCCGGGAACGGCCATGGCAAACATTGTCATGAATTCCATTAAGCCGCGTCCTATAAACTTACGTTTTACTACGAGGTAAGCTATAATCATGGACATGAACGCTGTTACAAATGCAGAGATCAGAGAAAGCTCCAGCGCATCCCAGAAGGGCTCAAGGCCGCGGGAGAATACTTCCTTGAAGTGAGTAGGCACAAGATTGAATTTTCTGCCCCACTGTTCAAACGATGCTCCCAGAGGAATAAGTGCATACATGCTGATAACAAAGATGGAAATCAGCATACAGAAGGTTACGAGCGGTACAACAACGGACCTGTCATCGATCGGCTGACGAATCCGCGATGCTTTACCGCTGAGCGTAGCAACACTCTTGCGTTCAAGCCAGTATTTTTCGAGGGTGAACAGCACAATTGTTATCAGCAGCATCACAACGGACATTGCAGCCGGCAGTCGCGGGTCTCCCTGCAGGGCGTACTCGTTATACACCATTTCTGCAAGGGTACGGTAATCACCGCCTATCATCTGCGGGTTGGCAAAGTCTGCTACTGCTTCAATGAACGTTACCAGAAATGCATTCCCGATACCGGGTAACATCAGAGGGAGCGTTACCGTGGTAAAGACCTTCCATCTGGAGGCACCCATATTTCTGGCGGATTCCTCAATGGACGGATCAATATTGGCAAGCAGCCCCTTCAGCATCAGATAGCATACCGGGAAAAACGTCAGCACCTGTACCAGGACAATACCGTGCAGACCGTTGATGTTGGCATCCATAATCCCCAGCAGATGCCGTGTAATAATACCGCGTTTCCCGAACAGCATAATAGCGGAAAGTGAAAGCACAAAAGGAGGCGATACAATCGGCAGGATGGATATCACCCGGAACATCGGGCTGAATTTCGTTCTTGTATACATATCCACATAAGCAAAAACGAATCCGATCAGTGTTGCAATTGTTCCTGTTATCGCTCCGAGCAGAAGTGTGTTCCGGATTGCCTGCTGGAAACTCTTTCTCTGGAAGAGCGTCACATAGGCATCCATGGAAAAGGCTGTCTTGCCGAGCTGTGCTTCCGCCTTCTTAACGGACTCCAGGCGTGTCTTAACATCCTCAGCGGTAATCTCCGTTCCGCCGCTTCCGTTCACGGCTGTAACAAACGCTTCTATCGCACTGTCATCGATTTTTCCCATTGCTGCTTTCAGCGCAGCTCTGGAGTCGATAACCTCCTGTGCATTATTTCTGCGATAGCGGTTATAAAATTTATGAAATTCCGAAACTGAGCTTCCAAGGTTTTTAAAAGGTTCAGCAGCTTCCTCCTCCGTCTCCTTTGCTCTGGCACTAAACCATTCACCGATGTCTTTCACCTCAGCGATCATATTCGTTTCACTGCGGGAAAAACTCTGTGCCGTTACAGTAGCAAGAGGATAGACGACAAAGAGCAGGAGGAATGCCATAATTGCGAGGATCACCAGAACCAGAACAGGATCGCCAAGCAGCTTTTTCCGGTCAAGGCTTTTCCCCTGTTTATTTGCCATATTCCTGTCACCTCTTTACAGCAATATCAGAAAAGCCGTCTGCCTGTGAAGGCAGACGGCCTTTCTGTTTGTCATAACAAACGATCAGTCTTTCTGGATCTTGTCCTGAGAAATGGCGCTGTTCCAGGCATTGATGATCATATCCTTGTTCGCGCCGGTCCACTCGGAGTCATAGTTGATAAGTTTGATGCCCATATCGAGCAGCTCCTGGCAGGCTTCAGGATCCTTTGCGCCTTTAACAGTCAGGAACTGGAGAGATCCGACAGTCTGGCCAATTTCCTGGCACTCAGGCGTCAGAGCGAACTCAATGAACAGTTTTGCCTCATCGAGGTGCTTTGCACCCTGGATGATGCCTGCACCGCCGACTTCATAGCCGGTGCCTTCTGCAGGACCAGTCAGGACGAGGTTGTCATAGCCGCGGTTAACTTTGAAGTCAAGACCGGTGTGCAGGAAGCCGACACCGATTGCTGCTTCACCAAGAGCAACCATGTTGGATGTGCCGGAACCAGTTTTAACATAAGTGGTGACATTCTTATCCATAGCAGCAATCATTTCAACTGCCTTCTCTTCGCCGAAGAGCTGGAAGAGGATGGATGTTACCATAACGCCTGTGCCTGTTGCACCGGGGTTGGCAAGAACGATCAGGCCTTTATATTCTTCCTTTGTCAGATCTTCCCAGGAAGTGGGCAGGGGCAGACCGCGTGCCTCAAGTTCCTCGCTGTCGCAGATAAATCCGATCCAGCCGGAATAAATGCCGAACCAGTACGGGAAGCCTACACCATAATTTTCACTGCGGTAATTTGCAACGCCTTTGCAGTCTTCATACGCATAGAGAAGGCCTTCTTTTGCTGCCGCAATGTACGGATCCCAGGTGCCGCCGTACCAGACGTCAGCCTGAGGATTGTCGCGCTCTTCCTTAATACGGGTGAAGCAGTCATTGCCGCTGAGACGGATGTAGCTCGTCTTGATACCGGTTTTCTCTTCGAAAGCCTTGCAGACTGCTGCCACGTGCTCTTCATCAGAGCCGCCGTAAACCATCAGCTCACTGCCTTCGTAAGCACGCCAGTTGATTTCGTCATCAGCGAAAGCGGTGCCGCTCACGCACAGTGCAAACACCATGACGAGAGCCAGAATCATTGCCAGATACTTTTTCATACGAATTCCTCCAATAATATTTTATTTTCAGCAGCCTGAAGGCTGTGGAAACCTTTTCATGCCCCGCATTATACTCCTTTTTTCATTTGGATTAAAGAATTTTCTAAGGGCATTTCCATTTTTGTGAAAACTGCAGTAATTAAACTGTTGTATTTTGTGCAACCTGCTGAAAGTCAGATTTCGCAGTGTACCCCGAACCCGTGAAGTTTTCTACGGAGTTCCTTCACATCATCGTGGAAAACTATTGCTTTCATGCCTGAGAATACTGCTCCTTCCGCATTGGCAGTAGAATCATCTATGAAAACACACTCTTCCTCCTTCAGGGAGAACCTGCTGCACAGCAGCTTATAGATCTCCGGCTGCGGTTTCACCAGGTGCACATCTGCGGAAATCAAAGTCCCGTCAAACAATTCGGAAGCAGGTATTTCCGGCCAGTAAACATGCTGGCGGTAGCTGGCATTTGAGAGCAGATAGAGACTGTATCCGTTATGTTTCAGCTCCCGGACAAGTTCTTCCATTCCTGCAACCGGAAGGATCGGCCTTTCCCATTCGTTGACCAGCCGGTGTATGCTTTCCCGCAGGCGCGCGGGAACACGCTTTATCATGATTTCCGCCGCCTCGTCATCCGTGAGCGACCCGCGGTCCATCATTGACCATTCCAGAGAGAGATAGATCTCCCGTTTCAGCAGAGCTCTGTCCTCCGGATCTTTCAGATGAATACGGTCAAGAAATGCATCCGGATCATAATAGATGAGAACATTGCCCATGTCGAAAATGATATTTCTGATCATCAGCTATTCTTTCCTGTCAGCTTTGCAAAGAATTTTCTGCGTCTGTCTCTCGCTTCCAGACGTTCACCCAGGTCACGTGATCCGACCCCGTAAACCAGGTAGAGAATAATGCCGGAAACCAGCATGATAAACACAGTTGAGGCGCATCGTCTGCCTGATGCGTTTACATTATAACCATACAACCCCTCTTCACGGCACATTGCCTGAATAACCATGGCATAACTGGTTCCGTATGTACTGGCAAAAGTTGCCGACATATCGTATTCCGTAAACAGGGCGTTGAAGTTCAGCGCGAATACAGCCAGTACGCTTGGGAGTATAATCGGAAGCTTGACACGCAGGAATGTATATATTTTCCGTGCGCCGAGATTTCTGGCCGCTTCTTCCAGTTCCTCGTCTATTGAGTAGAACGACGCCTTGATCATACGCAGGGAAAACGGCAGTTTTGTCACCGTATACGCCAGTACAATCAGCAGGCGGACATTCTGTGCATAATAGAGATTCTGATTACCGACATACCATACGCTGTTGCTGTTGAAATAAGTGCGGTAGGAATAACAGATCAGGATCGTAGGCAGAAGCCAGGGGAAAAGAAGTGCATATTCCAGCACCACACCGCTTTTCTTGTGCTTCTTCTGGAACATGTAGTTGCACGCAACCACAACAATCACACAGGCAAAAGCGGCAGCCAGTGCCGAAAGAATAAAGCTCAGCTTAATACCGCCAAGGGTGGCCTCATTCGCAAAAACACCGGAAATGGAGCCAACTCTCGTTTTGTACTTTCCGCGCCCGGTCAGGTATTCATAATCCTGCTGGCCAAAGTAATTGATCAGCGTCCAGTGGCTGATGTCAAGCTTCTTCAGGCGAATAGCACTGTATGTCTGGAAGGAGAAGATGACAATCATCACAACCGGCGTCATATAGATGATGAAAAGCACATACGCATAAATGTGCGCTACAACGTTCCATACCGGATTATTGATCTTCTGCTTCTGCAGTTTTGCCTTTGTCTTGGATACAGAAAGATAATGGCCTTTCCGTTCATAGGCTGAAAGCACTGTCAGCAGGATAATGGTAAACATTGCAAGGATAATGGAAAGAAGAGCTGCACGTGCCTGCGGAAATGCTTCGTCTGCGCTTGAGGAGCCCGCCAGACGCACAATCTCAGGGTTAATAGAATCATATCCCAGCAGTGTCGGCGCAGACATAGCACAAAGGCCGGTGATAAACGTCATAACCGTCAGAGAGAAGAGCGTGGGGATCAATGTCGGAAAGACAACCTTCCACAGCACTTTGAATGGTCTGGCGCCCATATTGCGTGCAGCTTCCACGGTGTTATAGTCAATGCCGCGGATAGCATTGCGAAGGAAGAGAGCGTGGTTGGATGTACAGGCGAACGTCATCGTAAACAGAACAGCGTTGAACCCTGAAAACCAGCTTGCATTCACATCAGGGAAAGCGTTTTTCAGTGCTGTAGTGATAATACCGTCACTTGCGTAGAGGAACATATACCCGGTAACAAGTGCAACGCCGCTGTAAATCATCGTAGTCATATATCCCAGACGGAGCACTTTTGCTCCGCGGATATCAAAGTATTCTGTCAGCAGTACAATGGAAATGCCGACAATATTGACTGTTATAACAAGCAGAATGGCAAGCTTAAGCGAATTCCAGACATATTTGCCCATACTGCCTGCCAGGAAAAACCGGATTACTGCGAATGGATCCCGCTCGCCGGCAGCATTTTTTACATTAAAAATACTGGTCAGTGTATTCAGGCACGGCAGAAGCATAAACCCAAAGAACAGATAGGCGAAGAATGCCACGCCCAGAATCCGCAGGAGGAACTCCGGGTGGAGTTTGCGGTCGAGCGTTGTGTTCATTGAGCTGCCTCTGCTTTCTCATCCGGCGCGTAAGCCATGATATCCCGGGGGTCAAGAACGACCTGCACTTTCTGACCTTCCTCGTAGATCCTGACGCCGTCGTTTTTTTCAATGACCTTGATGATCTGGCTTCCAAGATCTATATAATACTTAATATAAAGGCCGTAATACTCACGCATCGTGACAACTCCGTCCAGCCCGATCTGTCCGGGTCTTAAATCCACATTGACATGCAGCCGCTCCAGCCGGACGTAGTTATGTTTTTTCACATCAATGTCCGGGTTCATTGCCGCCGCTTTCTGTACAACCTCATCTGAAAGACGGTTGATGTCACCGATAAAGTTGCAGACAAACTCTGTCTTAGAGAAATTATAAACTTCGTTCGGCGTGCCGATCTGCTCGATATAGCCCTTATTGAAAACCGCAATCCTGTCGGAAAGCGTCAGTGCCTCTTCCTGGTCGTGTGTAACATAAATGGTGGTAATCCCGAAATCTTTCTGCATCTGTTTCAACTCATTGCGCAGCTGAACACGCAGTTTGGCATCAAGGTTGGAAAGCGGCTCGTCCATACAGATAATCGCCGGACCTGTAACCAGCGCACGGGCAATCGCCACTCGCTGCTGCTGGCCGCCGGAAAGCTGGGAAACTGCTTTCTGGAGCTGCTCATCGGACAGATCAACCTTTTTGGCAATATCGCGGACTCTTTCATCGATTTCCGCTTTTTTCAGTTTTTTCAGCTTCAGCCCGAACGCAATGTTGTCGTACACTGTCATTGTCGGGAAAAGGGCGTAGCTTTGGAACACAATGCCGATATTTCTGTCTTCAATGGGGACATGGGTAATATCTTTTCCCTTTACAACAACCGTGCCGGAAACCGGTTCAATAAACCCGGTAATTGTACGTAAGGTGGTGGTTTTCCCACACCCTGAGGGCCCTAAAAATGTGAAAAATTCCCCTTCCCTGACATGTACATTGATGTTATGCAGGGCTGTGAAGTCTCCGAATTTCACTACTATATCGTTGAGTTTGATCATAATACCACTCCGTTTCTTGTCTTATTCCTGACTCTTACCAAAAAAGCGGGTTGGTTTCCCAACCCGCCATATTTAAGCTTTTCGGATTAACCGGCCTTCTGGGTCAGGGTTGCCCAATCGAGATTATCCCAGTCAGGCTCAGGGCGTGCATCGGAAGCATCTGCCCAGTAGAAGCCAAGGTTCGTCATAATGTTGGTCCACTCAGCAGAGTGAGCAGCAACATAAGCAGCATAAGTCATATCTGTGCCGTCGACAATGGAGAGAGCGAAGTTCGGGATCAGATAGATTTCAGGAACGTCTTCACCATAGACGAGATCAACAGCTTCCTTGTTGCAGGGGACAGAGTCAAACTCCTCAGCCCAGGCAGCCTGGGTCTCTGCAGAGCCAAACCAGTCGGCAAAAGCCTTAACCTGCTCTGTCTGTTCCTCGGTACGGCCGGCCTTATCAAGCAGGCCGATGTACTCGGCAATGTAGTATGTGCCGTCAGCAATGTCAACGAGTGCCCAGTTTTCAGGCTCAAGAGCGCCTACCAGCGGATGCTCGGAGCTGTCTGCTGCAGCGTCAATTTTGCCGTACAGAGCGGAAGAATAGAACTCGGAAATCGCAACATCACCCTTGTTCAGAGGATCGAAACCATACTTGTAATCATCGCCGCCGGATTTGCCCTCTGCGCAGAACTTCCACAGAGCTTTCCAGCCGTCAATGGAAATGCCGCCCGCGGGAGAAGCAGGATCCGTGAACGCATACAGCATAGCAGAGTTGATGTTTGCATTGGTTGTGCCGCCGATCTTATTCTGGCGATACCAGGTATAGCCGGAATTGATAACATCTGCCCAGTGATCAAAATGCAGTTCTTCACCCTTTGTGCCAAACTCGTCATTACGGTAGAGCATCAGAACATTCTGAATGACAATGCCCCATGCCTTGCCGTCATACTTGTACTCGCCAACCTGATCAGCCCAGGAAGGAGTCCAGTCAACAATGGAGAGGTTCTCATACTGACCGTTGATCAGCTGTCCCCAGCGTGTCTCGTTCAGGCCGAAAATCAGGTCGCCGTCTTTATTCTCATTGGCTGCCTGTACGGCTGCTGTATCGCCGGAGATAACGGAGTTGTCATCAATGCTGATGTCAAACCCTGCTGCTTTGGCTTCATTAATGAGCCATGTGGTACGTTCAGTGGAGTTGGAGTTGGAATAGATGCGGATGGTATAGCCATCAGCAAATGCAGTTGCGCTCAGTGCCGCAACCATGCAAAGTGCCAGGATAAGTGCCAATACTTTTTTCATAAAAACCTCCAAAATATTTTTCGGGGCATGACAGCCCTTTCGTAAATGGTATTTTACATCTCATTTCATCCCATTTCAAGATTTTTTCGCCGGGGCTGAAAACTATTGGTAGAAGCGCACAAAAAAGTCATTTCTTTTTTGTATATTTTCAACAATTCATTATTTCTTTCCCTGCCGGAGAAAGCAGGGGTTTTACAAGCCCGGAGAAACGAAAAAAAATAGGAAAAAACGTGAAAAAACACTTGCATTTCCCCTTCTTCTCTGATATTATATTCGGGCATTTCGCACGGAGTGCAGACTCTTCCTCATGTGGCCGCAGCGCGGTTTGCGGGAGAGGATGAAGCCTCCGGAGGAAAAACAAAGAAAAGGAGAAAAAAAGAAATGTCAGTCGTAACCATGAAGCAGCTGCTGGAAGCCGGTGTCCATTTCGGTCATCAGACCCGCCGCTGGAACCCGAAGATGGCGGAGTACATCTACTGCGAGCGCAACGGTATTTATATCATTGACCTGCAGAAGACCGTCAAAAAGCTTGAGGAAGCCTACGATTTCGTTCGTGAGCTTGCCAAGAATGATCAGACCGTTCTGTTCGTCGGAACAAAGAAGCAGGCTGCAGACGCTATCCGTGAGGAAGCTGCCCGCGTCGGCATGTACTATGTGAACGCCCGCTGGCTCGGCGGTATGCTCACCAACTTCAAGACGATGCGTACCCGCATCGACCGTCTCACCCAGCTCAAGAAGATGCAGGAAGACGGCACTTTCGATATGCTTCCCAAGAAGGAAGTCATGAAGCATCTCGGCGAGATGGAGAAGCTCGAGAAGTACCTCGGCGGTGTCAAGGAAATGAAGAAGCTCCCCGGAGCCCTCTTTGTTGTAGACCCGCGCAAGGAGCACAATGCTATTGCGGAAGCCCGCAAGCTGCACATCCCCATTGTTGCCATTGTTGACACCAACTGTGATCCGGATGAAGTTGACTACGTTATCCCCGCAAACGATGACGCTATCCGCGCCATCCGCCTGATTGCCGCCACGATGGCAAATGCCGTCCAGGAAGGCCGCCAGGGTGAAGATGCTGCCGTTGATTTTGCTGCCGCAGTTGCTGAAGAAGCTCCTGAAGAAGCAAAAGACGAAGCTGAAGCTGAATAATTAACAGGAGGAAACAATCATGGCATTTACTGCTCAGGATGTAAAAACACTCAGAGAAATGACCAATGTCGGCATGATGGACTGCAAGAAGGCTCTCCAGGCATGCGACGGCGATATGGACAAGGCTGTTGACTGGCTGCGTGAAAAGGGCCTTGCAAAGGCTGCCAAGAAAGCCAGCCGCGTTGCTGCTGAAGGCATGGCTTATGCCCATGTCTGCTCCAAGTGCGGAACCGGCGCAATTGTTGAAGTCAACTGCGAGACGGACTTCTGTGCCAAGAGCGAACTGTTCCAGGCATTTGTCAAGGACATCTGCAAAGTTGTTCTGAATGACAACCCCGCCGATGTTGAGGCTCTCAAGGCCTGCAAGTATCCCGGCAGTGACCTCACTGTTGAAGAGACTCTGCCTGAGAAGGTTATGTCTATCGGTGAGAATCTCCAGATCCGCCGCTTTGCCCGCTTCGACAAGAACACCAATGTTGCCTACGTCCATGCAGGCGGCTCCCGCGCTGTTCTGGTCAACCTCGCTGTCGAAGGCGACATCGATGCAACTGAGATCGGCAAGAACGTTGCCATGCAGATTGCAGCCATGAACCCGAAGTACTGGGACAAATCCCTTGTTCCCCAGGCTGACATCGACC
>JAEEGI010019167.1_pt1 | contig 13820 bp, 9 predicted proteins | sample 8958751 | NCBI WGS metagenome assembly JAEEGI01 (sample SAMN16246545, study PRJNA631951) | gut metagenome | biome: gut microbiome; feature: rumen; material: KS-attached | host: Bos | place: Iran: Karaj | collected 2018-10
TTCCCCCTCGAGCGCTACAACGGTTGCCCCTTCTGCGGCACACCCTTCGAGACGGCCGACTTCGTGTACAAGGGACAGGCAAGCAAGCTCAAGGAACTGCGCCTGTTCACCGATGCCGACATGCGCCGCGTCTTCGCCTCCCTCCTCAGCTCGGCTACACCTCTCGATGGCACGCAGAAGGATTCGCTCGGCCAGTTGCTGCGCGAATACCCCCTGCCTGCCGACGCCGCCATAACCATGAAGGAGACGGCCATGCTTGTCATCAAGCTGTTGGTCGAACAAGGGAAGGCCGACGAAGCTACCTCGTTGCTGAAGACACCTGCCGATGTGCTTCGTTATCTCTGGTATGAGAAGACCGGCCAGGTGCAGGTCATCGAGCCAAAGACACTGGTGGCCCATGCGCGAAAACTGTACTACCACATGTGGGGACCTCTCGACAAGGGAGCTGATGCGGCTGCCGATATGAAGCAGAAGCTTATGCTGAAGTACGACCGAAAGGCGTGTCAGCGTGTGGCCCGTTGGCTCAACGCCATTCCGATGTCTGCCCAACAGGCTGCCGAGGTCATGAATCCCAAACGCGGTATGTGGGTACGAATGATCCATGCTCTCCGCTTGGGCGAATACTCGCGCAGGAAGGGTATGGAGCATCTCGCCGAAATCCTCGACGTATTCTACAAGCAGAACTACTCCACCTGGCAGGGCAATGTCGATAAGGCACGTTCGGCCAACAATGCCGACCAGACCCTGGCCCTGCTCAAGCAGCGTCCGGGCCTCTTCGCTCGTTGTCTGTTTGCCACCATGCTCCGGTTCGGCAGCGACAAGGTGCTTGCTGCATTCGATGGCATCACCGACCGTCTGCCCGCACGTCTCTTACTTTCGCTGGGCAATGCCGCCGACGCATACTTCGACCCCAATGAGACACGTCTTGCCCGCCCCATCACCGGTGTCGCTCACAAGCTCGAGCCCAACAAGCTGCTTGCGCTCTACGACGACGATGCTCGCAAGGCAATGGTCCGCAGTGTCAACGACCTTTACCGCGCATCGATGTCACGACGTTTTGCAGCCGCCTCTCCCCCCCTTAAGGGGGGACCGAAGGGGGCTACCATCTACATCGACCCTGCCCTGTTCAACATTCCCGTGAGCGTGGGCGACCGTTCCACCACCATCCAGGACACGTCCTGCGCCCTCATGGGCACACGTTTCCCTGTCGAAGGCGACTCCGTGCGCCTCTTCATGCAGTGGGGCAAAGGCCTGCACCGCCAGCATCTCGACATGGACCTGAGTGCGCGCATCGCCTTGCACGACCAGAAGGTTATCGATTGCGCCTACTTCAACCTCACCTGCCCTGGCGCCCAGCATTCGGGCGACATCCGATCCATCCCCGAGATGGTAGGCACAGCCGAATACATCGAGTTGTCGCTTCCCGCATTGGAGCGTGCCGGTGCCACCTATGTCACCTTCACCTGCAATGCCTATTCCACCGGCGCCCTCTCCCCCAACCTTGTCGTCGGTTGGATGGATTCGGCCTATCCCATGAAGCTGTCCGAAAAGAGTGGTGTGGCCTACGACCCCTCCTGCGTGCAGCATGCCGTTCGCATCAGCGAAAGCAACCTCTCCAAGGGCCTCGTCTTCGGTGTGCTCGATGTGGCACGTCGCGAGATCTACTGGCTCGAAATGCCCTTCACGGCCCAGACCATCCGAGGAGCCGATAGCGCTTCGGTCGAAGCCTTGCTCCACAAGCTCCAATCGAAACTCTCCGTCGGCCAGCTCCTGCAGCTGAAAGCCGAAGCACAGCACCTCACCCAGGTGGATTCTCCCGACAAGGCCGACGAATCCTATACCTACCAATGGGCCCTCAATCCCGCCGAAGTCACCAAACTGCTCAATGGTTGACGCTTATTTGTCCACGTAAAACAATAAATACGAAATAATTATGAAAAAGATCTTGTCTCTCCTGCTTTCATCGATTTGCATGGTGATGGCAGCAAATGCCCAACAGGATACCGCGCTGGTGGCACGATACCAGAACTTCCGGCAAGTTGTGGATGACGAATTATTCCTTGACACCCTGAGGCTCGATGATATGCTCATGAAATGGGAAAAGGATTATCCAAACGATGTCGAGCTGCAGTCCGCAAAATTCCAATATCTCCTGAAGAAGGCACTTCGTGACATTGAGATGGCCCAAGATCCGTTAGCCGAAAATACAGCTATGCTTCCTCCAATTCCTGGCCTTTATGAAAATCTGCAGATAACCGCCTACTGGATCCTGCAGGACAAGGGTAGAGCCATGGAGAACTATCAGAAGGCTTACGCTATACTGGACAAAGCCATTGAGAAGCATCCCCATCGTCTGGATCTTCGCTATAGGAAGATGGAAGGCTATATGAATAAATACGAGCATCGACGTGGCATGCTCGCAGCCCTCGAAATTCTCCAGCTGGGTCGCCAACCTGGTTGGCAATGGTTTGTTCTTTACGATGAACCGATAGAGGATCGAAGCGAAGTAGAAAGTATAGTATATGAGAGCGTCTCCCTCCTTTTGGACCATAATGAAATATCCTTGGCTGAAATCATGGTCGATTCCCTGCTCAGCGACAATCCACAATCCATCAGATATCGTGAGGCAAAAGGACAACTTCTGGAGCATAAGATGCAACCCGACTCGGCTCTTCAGATCTATGAACAATTGTATCGTGAAGCACCTGACGATGCAATCATTCTCCTCCGACTGGTAGATTTGCACTCCAGAAGGAATGAAACCGACAAGGCAAGAGTTTACGTCGAACGATTAGCTTCGAACAAGGATGAACAGGTTGCCCAGTATGGCAGGCAACTGCTATCCCAATTTGACCCGGTGATGTGGAAAAACGATGAAGTGAAGCAATGGATGTCGGAACACGACGATGAATTCAAGGCATTGCAGCAACGATTTATCCGCGGCGATGAGACACTCACGAACCAAGAGATCGGTCTAATCTATTATGGCCAGGCCTTCACCGAAAAATATAACCCTCTCCCTTTCTTCGGAATCAAGGAAGCCCTTGATGAAAAGGATTTTGAGAAATGCCTCAGCCTATGCAAGGAGTCGTTGGGGAAATTCCCCGCAGCAGTTACGACTTTATTACATGGCCTGATATCAGCTCAACAGATTGGAGACACGGATGTATTATCGAATTATGCGTTACGGTTCCGCCAATTGACTCAGATGCTTTTCACTATCGGAGATGGAAAGAGCATCGAGAAGGCGATACCTGTACTATGGGTAGATGAGGAATACGCCATCCTCGCCGGTGCCCCGGGCAACCTCATTCTTCAGGAACTTCTTCATCAAGATGGCGAACAGTATGACCATTTGAAATATGCTATCGAAGAGAAACATCTGGTGAAAAGCCCCACTGGAGAAATCGAAACCCAAACTTCGACCAACGACCTGGATGTATATTTCAATGTGACATACAGCATGCAGGCTATGTCCAAAGGGTTTAGGAAATGACCGGATATCGCAATCTCTATCTAAATTATTAATTGTTAATTGTTCATGTCCCTTTCATTCACAATACAATTTGCCAAAAGAGCATCGCTCGCGCTGTACCTGTCCCTGACCAGCTTTCTGCTGATGGCCCTCGAAGGCGACGACGACATCCTCAGCAAGGGAGGCAACAACTCGGCCGACAATCCGACCAAGTTCTTTGCCACCCTGATGATCGAATACGAAGAGCCCGCCTTCATCGACGAGCTCCAGCAGACCATAGCGCCCGAAGACCTCTACATCGACGAGGCCAACTACTACTTCGGGCTCGAGACCGAGTACCACGTCACGCTCCTCTCCTTCCTCGAGAACGACGTCGAGCCGAAGGAACTCATGTCCTACCTGAAGGACATCTCCGCCTACGATGCCCTACTGACCGACGTATCGTCCTTCGAAGGCGAAGTGAGGGACGTGCTCAAATGCACCGTGGAGTCCGAGGCCATCGCCGAAACGTCGCAGGCCATCCGAAGCAACCTCTCCAACTCCTACCCCTACCCGACCATGCTCTACCACCTGACCGTCGCCTTCCTCAAGCCCGGTCGGGCACAGAAATATCTTTCCAGTCATTTCGACCCCATACCCATCCGGCCCAGGAATTTCCTGCTCTCCTACTACAACGAGGCGGGCGAACGCAGGCAAATCAGGTTCAAGTAAAAAATTTTCCGCTAAAATTTGGTTATTCAGAAAAAAAGGCCTATCTTTGCAGTCCCCAAAGTCCCATAACGACTATGGGGTGCTGGGGAAACCAACAAGTCATATCTGAATGATCTTATTGAAAGATGAGAATGTGAAGATTTTGAATGAGTTCGACCAGTCGAACCGTTCAGCAGTAATGAACCTTCTGATGTACCGCTACTCCATTCCGGAGTTCGATGCTGATGACATCATGCAGGACGCGTGGGTGCTCCTTTTGGAAAAACTCGCGGGCCATCACCCTCAAGTCGCGAATCATGAAGAAGCTGCGCAACGGAATTCAGCAACAGGAGAGAGCCTTCGGCAATGGGCTCTCCCCTGTTGCCCTTTTTGACCCCTCCCTACTTCACGTGGATGTAGAGCGGATAGGCTCCTGCAAACAGGAAATGGAAGATTGGCGTGAGCAGGAAGGTCTCGGGGTAAGGCGTCGCGAAACGGGCTACATAGCGCGCACCCTGCTTGCCGATCTCATCTCGCAGATAATGGGCAAACGTGTCGCTGACCCATCCGTAGGAGATCATATCCAGCTGAACCCGGTCGGCACCCTGAGCCTTCTGCTCAATCAGCGCGACGAACGAATCGTCCATCACCAGCACCCGGCTGCGGCTGGGGTCGCTCCAATCGGGATGCTTCGTATGGTCATCCAGCGGGTCGTCGAAGTCCTGCTCCTCGTTGTACTTCACAGTCTTGCCCGCCTCGTTCGTGTACGTATGCGTCTCGCGGAACAATTTGGTCTGGTGTTCCACCCATTCCTCGCATTCAACGTACCAGAGTCCATTCTCCTTGAAGAAGGTCAGGGTTCTCAACTGTGTGATCATCGGTGTCTTGTTCTGTGTTACCATAAGCATGTTTTTTAAGTTAACTGTTGTGTTTTGCATCTATATATGCACTTATGGCAAAAAGGTAAACCGAAATAATAGAAACGGATTATTTTTTTAAGAAAGAGAAGGCTTATAGAAAAAGAGTAGGTGAAAATGGATTGGAGACATGGGCTTCAATAGCCCGTCTCTCAATCCGGAAAATGAGCTGCCTCAATGGCAGCAGAAAATTGCACTTCGTGCAGAAAATACGCCTCGACCGTATCATTTATTTGTGGCCGAATGGATTTTCCGCACGAAGTGCGATTTTCTGCAGGTATTGGACCTGCTCATTTTCCGGCAGATCTTCGAAATGCAGCCTTGTCTGCATTCGAAGAAGGGGCCCCATTCATGGGGACGGCCTTAGCCGCATATAGACAATGTATTGGGCCGAGGTTGTCTGCCATTTTCACCTACTTTTATATTCCTATTATGTTAGCAATGAGAGTTTCGCAAAAAATCAGAAGCTACATAGCAAAGCAATCCACAACACTCCGTCCCACCGTGCCCACATGGCCCGATTCCACCATCGAGATGGCAGTCATCTCAGCTTCCTGCCTGTCCCCAGCAGCCACCTGGACAACCACCACCTCGCCCATATCTGTCGTTATTTGTACGTCAAAGAATTGCATGATAATAGACATCATTCCACAATAGTTATTCTTCCTTGCGCCTTGCGATAGGTCTCACCCAAAGTGCTGCCGAGCGTCTTGCTCATATAGTCGATCACCACATCGCGCACCATCAGGGTGGTCGCCCGCTTCACCGGGCAGTCCTTCAACATATTGTAGAAACCGCCGCCCCGATAGTAGGACGAAAGGGCCACCAAATAGGTGCGCTGAGGATCGAGAGGCTGATAAGCATTCTTCGCCTTGTCGAGAATCTCCACGTCGCTCACGCTATGGTTGGCGGTATGCACCGTAAAGCGCATGCCCGACACCTGCGGAAAGTGCCAGTCGTTCTTGGGCGTGTTCTGCGTGCATTTCGCCAGCATGTCGAGCAGTTGCTGACCTGTAACCACTATGACGCTCATGCTGTTCTCATAAGGCAGCATGGACACGATGTCACCATAGGTAATCTTCCCCGCAGCAATATTCTTAACAAAGCTGTTGCCCGTAAGCAGTCCTATCTCCGCATCCATCTCGACGCGAAAGGCATCGGTCACCAGGTCGCCGCCGTTCGTCTCCTCATGTTCCACCAGCGGCACCCCGTCGGCATCGGCCACCGTCAGCTCATAGTCCGAAGTGCAAATCACCATTTCCGAGACTGCCTGAGCCTCGCGCTTCACGCTGTCCACCACCGCTGTCACCCGCTGGCTGTCGTAAGTGATGTCGTCGATGGCAACGATGCGGGTACTGATGGTGCCGTCGGCAGCGATGAGCATCTTCCCCACGTGCTTCATGTGATCGCCTGCTTGCGTGATGACGATGGCTTTTCCATCTGCATTCTGCACATATTCGCCCTCCACGCTGGTATGGCTGTGAGAATCTATCACAGCGTCGATGCCTCGCGTGGCAGCTATCAGCTTGTGGCTGCTGACGCCCATGGCCTCCTTCTCGCCGATGTGAGAGAGCAGCACCACGCAGTCGGCACATCCTTCGCTACGTGCCTTGTCCACCGCCTGCTGCACCAGCGTGTATAGGTCATTGGGGTGAAGATCGTAGAGCAGCTGCCCGTTCTCGTCATAGAAGGCATGTTGCTGGAGCTGCATGGTCTCGGGAGCCAGAGCACCCACGAATGCCACGCGCCTGTTGCCAAATTGCTCGACGACGTATGAAGCAAATACCGATGCCTCTGCCCCGTAATCATAGAAGTTTGCGCAGGTCACCGCGACGCCCAAGCCGCTGAGCAGGTTCTTCATATGTTCGCCACCATAGTCAAACTCATGGTTGCCGATGGTAATCACGTCGTAGCCCACACTGCGCATAATGTCGGTGATGTAGCTGCCCTTCGAAATGGCGCCCAAGGCACCGCCCACCATAAAGTCACCCAAGCTGGCAGTCACCACATAGGCAGTATCGGCCTGTCTGATGGCATCGCGCAATCCGGCAAACCGGCTGTACCCGCCAGTCTCGCAGTGCGTATCGCCCTCAAAGAGTATCACGATGCTCTTCTTCGTTTTTCCCGACGAACGCCCATCGTTCTCACACGATGTACATGATACCAAAAGCAGCCCAAGCATCACCACCCACAAGGCTGGAAGCAGACAGATCAGAGATAAAACGCTCTGTATTATTGATCGACGGAAGAATGACATAAATGATTGAAGGATTTTAACAACCAAAATTATTGACATTGATTCGACAAAAATAAACCAAATACTTCACATTTCCAAATTCCAAGGGAAAAAACAAACCATTATCGTACTGAAATCCCATAACAACCGATTGCACCAGGTCAAAAAAAACCTGGAATTCTCAACATTAAAGAATATATTTTAAGAAACACTTGGGCAACAAAAAGTTACCCAAGTGTTAGTAATGTCAGTAATTTTACTTATCTCCGAGCCGCGAAAAATAAATAGTTTGATCGGGCAGCATCGTCTTATTTCACGAATACTTTCTTGCCGTTGATGATGTAGATGCCACGAGACTGAGGCTGGGACACCTCGATGCCAGTCAGGGTATAGATGCCTTTGTCAGCTTTAGCTTCGACATTCTCTACAGCAATGATGCCCGTGTTGCCACTTGTCACGACATCGTACACCACTTTCACCTCCTCGTCGGTAAGAGCCTGCGAATACATTCGGGCCACCACAACTTCACCAATAAAGGCATACTCAGGATAGCCGCTTCCGCCCACATCGCAGCCAACGTATAGTCTCCGGCTGCTTCCTCCTGGAAGTCTTAGGGTCGTGAACGGAGTTGTACCGATCAGTTCACCGTTGACGTAGAAACTGACGGCATCGTTTGGCCGCACCACACCAACGGCATGATAATACTTCCCTTCTTCCATCGACTCGTCGATCACCGACACGTATTTGCTTCCGTTATGAATCAGGAAGCTGAGGTCGTTGCGGGAATTCCAGCTGATATCGAAACCAAATCCGCTCCTCTCTGTCGTGCAGAACGGTGCCTGTTCTTTCGAAAGATTGTCAATCCTCATCAGGCATTCCATGGTGAAGTCGCCACTGACCTCGTCCATGAACTCCTGGTCGTAAGAATAGTCGAAATAATAATAGTCTTTCCCTGTGCCTGTAAATGTGGCAGCATTCAGCTTGTATGTGTCGTTGAATGCCACCGAAGGGAGTGGCTCGCTCGATACGATCGTATGGTTTTTGCCCGACACGTCGGTAGCCGTTCCATCGGCATTGAACCGGATGTCGAACAGGTCAGCCTTCGGAGCATCCTGGGGATCCTGATTCGGAGAAAATTCATCGTACACCTCTTTCACCTCCTCGTCGGTAAGAGCCTGCGAATACATTCGGGCCACCACTATTTCTCCCTGGAAGGCATACTCGGGATTGCCGCTTCGGTTCACATCGCTGCCCACGTAAAGTCTCTGGCTGCTTCCACTCGGAAGCTTTGCGGTTGTGAACGGGGTTGAACCAATCAATTTACCATCGACGTAGAAACTGATGGCATCGTTTGGCCTCACCACACCGATGGCGTGGTAATAGTTCCCTTCTTCAACCGACTTATCAGTCACCGACACGTATTTGCTTCCGTTATGGACCGCAAAGCTGAAGGCTTTGCTGGCAATCCAGCCGATATCGAAGCCGAATCCGCTATTCTCCGTGGAGCAGAAGGGATCCTGCGATTTCGATAGGTTGTCAATCCTCAACAGGCATTCCATGGTGAAGTCGCCGCTGACCTCATCGATGAACTCCTGGTCGGCAGAATAGTCGAAATAGTAGTAGTCATTCCCCGTGCCGGTAAAAGTGGCAGCATTCAGCTTGTATGTGTCGTTGAATGCCACCGAAGGGACTGGCTGGCTCGATACGATCGTGCGGTTTTTGCCCGACACGTCAGTAGCCGTTCCATCGGCATTGAACCGGATGTCGAGCAAGTCGGCCTTCGGAGTTTGGGCACTTAAATTCACAGAAAAGAGGACCAACCCTAAGATGGTAAAAAGCGAAGAAGAATTCTTAGTATTCATATAAATATAAAATAAGTTGAACGTATTGACATTGACAGGCCAAAAATAGCACAAATTTCTCACATAACCAAATTACACGCCCAAAAAAAATCAATTATCACACTTTAACCCCATAACAACCGATTACGCAAAGTCAAAAAACATCCCAATGCGGAGAAATATGTCTATCATTAACGATTAATTAACGGCTCATTATACGGTCATTAACGTTTTCTTAAAACAGGAGTTTCCAATGGGCTATTCCAGCACCGTCCGATAACTCCCATTAACTCCCGATAACTCCCAATGATAATACTATTTCACCGAAGGCGTAGCACCACACGATGCTGCGCCTTCTGTTTCAGTGGATAGGACGAACCATCCCTCTTGCTTCGAAGAGGCACTCCCGAAGCCCTGGCTAATGCTCGGACACTTATCACAGAATAATATTTATCGTCTTTTCCATCATCAAGCACTATCTCACGTGGGATAGTGCTAAGTGTTTTATGGGACATCTGAGAATGCTGTAAAGACTCAGTTCTACTGTGCCATCATTGCATAAGAAGCGGAGGAATGAAGGGGAACGGAGAATCGAGGGGGTCCATCGTGATCATGTACCCCAACGAACGTTAGAGGACATCATTCTACAGAAGCATGTCCTTCCGCGAACGTTGGGGGACATGATGCTATCGAATGATGTCCCTCTGCGAACGTTGGGGGACATGTTGCTATCGGATGATGTCCCTCTACGAACGTTGAGGGACATGTTGCTATCGAATGTTGTCCCTCTACGAACGTAGAAGGACATGATGCTATCGAATGTTGTCCCTCTACGAACGTTGAGGGACATGTTGCTATCGAATGTTGTCCTTCCTCGAACGTTGAGGGACATGTTGCTATCAGATGATGTCCCTCTACGAACGTTGAGGGACATGTTGCTATCGAATGTTGTCCTTCCTCGAACGTTGAGGGACATGCTGCCATCGAATCATGTCCTTCTGAGAACGTTGGGGGACATGATGCTATCGAAGCATGTCCTTCTGAGAACGTTGGGGGACATGCCACTATTGAAAATGAGAAATTACTTTTTCGGATTCCTCGTCTTTTATCTCATAAAGCACTCTGACGCGCGACAGAATGCTTTCTCCGGTAGGATAAAGCATCGTGATGCGCGACAGAGTGCTTGCTACAAAAAATGGGGAAAATGGTCAAAAAAAATTACTCGTCTGCCCTCAGAAATGAGTACCTATTTATAAATAATAGTTGGAAATTGTCGTTTTTTTCAATTCCTTCTTGGAATTTGAGCAAATAGTTGTTATCTTTGCAGCATCCAAAAGGATCATTCGCATGACAGGACCGCTAATTCTCATTGCTGCAATCATTATCGTGTTCGTGATAGCATTTGTTGTCACGATGCTGTTTGTGAATGCCCAGACCAGCAAGATCATCGACGTCAATGTGAAGTTAGCCGAGAGCCAGCACACGTTGCTCTCCCAGAACAAGACCCAGACCGACCTGCTGCAGAAACTGGAAGAGCAGGCCGCCAGCCAGCATCGGGAGCTGGACATCCAACAGCGGGAACTGGAAGAACTGCACAAGCGGCTGGAAGGACTGGCTTCATCGCAGGACAAGGTGAATGAGCTGCAACAACAGACTCACGTACATCGGCAGAAGATCAAGGCTACGCAGGACATGACCGACGAGGAACTGATGGCTTGGCTGGACGAACGCATGGACGAGACGCGTCTCTTCACCTCACCGACGCTTTCGATGAAGGAGGCAGCCTCGGCCTTGGGACTGACACAGAGGCGACTCGGACAATTGTTCAAAAACAACGAGAAGTTTGCCAACCTAAGCGATTACCTGACGGAGAAGCGGTTCCTGCTGGCCTGCGAACTGATGCGCAACAACCCTGAGTGGACCATCGAGGCCGTGTCGAGGGAAGCGGGATTCCTGACGCGCCGTAAATTTCAAGACGTGGTGAAGGCGCACCTTGGCCTCACCCCTTCGCAGTTCAGGCAGTCGATGAACAATTCCTCACTTCACAAGCACACGGCGCATCGCCCATCCGTAGATGACGATGACACCGATGGTGGATATCTCCATCGGCAGGTTGGCCAGGCCCGACCCGGGACTGAATATCAGGAACGACAGTACGGGGACAATGCTGGAGATGAGAACGTAGATCGCCATGCACACGCCCACCCAGCGCAGCCGACCTCGATAGCAGATGGCAATGGCTATGCCTAACGGCAGATAGACGAGCATCAGCGAGACGGCCAACGGAAGGCCTACGGTGTAGAGAAGTGCGGGCGCAAAATAAGGCAGGATGCCGGCAACATTGAGCGCAATGACAATCCACCATGCAATGGTCATAGGACGGTAGAGTGGTCTCATACCCCGCATCAATCCGACGTACATCACCAGCGCCCCGAAGGTCTGGACAGCCGCCAAAGCCAGTGGAGCATTCGTTTCCATCCAATGCATCAATGGCGTCCAGTTGCTGGCTGCCTGCAGGAGGATGCACACGAATGCTGCCTCGATGAGCCAGCGGGGCAGTCCGCTGTTGACATGGTCAACGCGGAATCGGGGTTCCTTGATTTCTACCGGGTCGGCAACAACGACGTGTCGTTCTTGATTCTCCATATACATAAAATAATATAAGTATGCAAATTAAAGATTAGACGCGCAAAGGTACAAAATTTATGTGATAATTGCTCAATTTGCCCATGAAAAAAGCTGAAATTTCCCTTTAAAATCGCCATTTCTTCCCAAAATGCCCTTTTTTTCCCAACATGTCTGACTAGTTTTTCGCTTTTTATCCTTATATATAAGAATAAATATGTATATTTGCATGATTAAAACCGACAATTGATAATATCACTTTCTTATACTATCACTATGCACAATAAGATCACCGAGGGCTATATGCCATTTATGGGTTACCAGACCTACTACCGGATCGTGGGCGAAGCAACAGGGAAAGCACCCCTTCTGTTGCTGCATGGCGGACCGGGAAGTACGCACAACTATTTCGAAGTGCTCGACTGCATCGCCGATACAGGGCGGCAAGTCATCTCCTACGACCAGATAGGCTGCGGCAAGTCGTATCTCGACGGCCATCCCGAACTGTGGACGCAGAAGACGTGGATTGACGAGCTCATCGCAATCCGCGACTTTCTTCATCTCGACACCGTGCACATCCTCGGCCAGTCGTGGGGAGCCATGCAGGCCATTGCGTACGTCATCGACCACAAGCCCCAGGGTGTCAAGTCGCTCATCCTGTCGTCGGGTCACGCTTCCAGCAGCCTTTGGGCAAGCGAACAGCACCGGCTCATCAAATATCTGTCCGAGAAAGACCAGGAGGCCATCCGTCGTGCAGAAGCCTCAGGCAAGTGGGACGATCCCGCCTACCTGCAAGCCAACGACCATTATTTCGAGCAGTTTGTGATCAGTGTCGATGAACACTCGCCCGAATGCCTCCGACGTCCGAAGCGTGCCGGCACCGAAGCCTACCTCTATGGCTGGGGGCCCAACGAGTATCAGCCTCTGGGTAGCCTGAAGGACTTCGAGTACACCGAAAAATTAGGCCAAATCAAGGAGCCAACACTCATCTGCAGCGGCACGCGCGACATCTGCACGCCCGTTGTTGCCGCCTCGCTTTACGAGAATATCCCTCAGAGCCAGTGGCATTTGTTCCGCCACTCCCGTCATACGTGCTTTATCGATGCCCATGAGGAGTATTGCCAGGTGCTCACCCGCTGGTTGCAAGAGAATGATTGAATCATTTCATTCTACATCTTGACATCTACGAATGCATGGGCACAGGACTTTGCCACGTTATGTACCCCAAAAAAGCAAGCCTACCTTCACAGTGGGCTTGTTTTTTTAAATAATTGATTGAAATTATCGCTTTTTTCGATTTCTATTTGGAGAATTGGATAAAAGTCGCTATCTTTGCGGCGACAATCACAGTTCATGCAAATGGGCTATGAGCGTCAAAAGCTTCACATTTACCGCCCGGGAATGTGGAGTTCCCTCCATTTTGAGACGTCACAAATGGAGTGCGGTAGGCTTATCCGTGAGGACCAGCCTGCTTTTTTTATATCCCCTAATTTGTTTGCCGAATGGCAATGGGAACAAAAAAATGCCGCAACTCTCATTAGAGAATTGCGGCTGGTTGCCCCACCGAGAGACAAAACATGACAAATTTATTATTTGATATTCAATTAGTTAACGATGTCAAATTGGGCGATTCATTCAAAATTGTCCAACAAATTGTCCACCAACAATAAAAAAAGTTGCCGATTTTGCCGAATGAAATCTCTACATGCCATTTTTCGGTTTCAAATGATTGCATCATTTATCCCCGTAATGTCCTTCAACTTCGATGACAAGAACAAGCAGGATATTGTCCTGTATGTCATAGATGATGCGATCCTTCGCGGAGATTCTACGAGACCAAGTGATATCATTGCCGCCTCTCAGCGGTTCCGGATGGCCTATGCCTGTTCTCGGGTGTTCGCTAAGTTCCGATAAAATATCCAAGAATTTATTATGGAAGTTTGGATTTGACTTCTTCCATTTCTTGATAGCCTTCTCAGCTGACGGCATGATTTTAACAATGTAACTCATAACGAATCAAACCATTTTTCCATTTC
>JAEEGI010019169.1_pt1 | contig 13818 bp, 9 predicted proteins | sample 8958751 | NCBI WGS metagenome assembly JAEEGI01 (sample SAMN16246545, study PRJNA631951) | gut metagenome | biome: gut microbiome; feature: rumen; material: KS-attached | host: Bos | place: Iran: Karaj | collected 2018-10
ATGCTGACCACGTATTGGGGCAACATCATTTGAATGCCCTTCATATCGCCATCGCCCATAACAAAATGGAGCACAGACAGATAGAGAGGATCACAAAGAAGCAGGGCGATAGTGGTGTACAGACAGCAGGTGAGGAGGAACGGTGAGTAATTGCCCAACTTGATGCCAAACCACTTAACGAGGACGGTGCTGTGGATGGTCAGTACCCAGGCGGCAAAGATGGTGGCGATAGCACCCGACATGCAGAAATGGGCGAACTGAATATCCGTGAGACGGTCGCGGTAGATGTCCACCTGCACGCCCAGGGGCATCAAATGAATCTGTTTGAGCGCTCCATGCCAAAGGGCATAGAAGAGATGGGCGCCTTCGTGGACGCAGTAATAGGTCAGGATAGCTATAAGAGCAGCAAGGTATTGTTTCGTTCTTTTCATTTAGGTTTACTATATTTTTCTGTTTGACGCAAAAATTCGCGTGCAAAGATACAATTTGTCCCAGAAACCTGCAAATTTCTGGGACAAATTATAAGAAAAATATTGAATGGGGTATCAATTCAGTTTGAAAGTGATAGGCAGAGTATAGGTGGTCTCAACACGTTTGCCATTCTGACGGCCTGGTTCCCAGCGGGGCATGTTGCGCACCACGTAAACGGCTTCCTCCTTCAGGGCCTCAACGGTATCATAAAAAGCTTTGGCCTTTTCCGCAGCTTCTTCATCACCTTCTTTTGCATTCTCGGCAAAATCAACACTCACTGTACGGGATGGGGTGCTCACGTCCGTCATCTTGGCGATGGGAGAAGAAACCTTAACCTCTGCAGCCTTTGGTGAGCGCACAAAGCCGGTCTTATCGATAACAAACTTCACAGTGACCTCTGCCTCTACCTGCATCTCGCGAGCTACGACGGGATAACGCAGGTGGGTGCTCAGATACTTCATGATCTCACCTTGTCCGCCAGGGAACGATGGCGCCTGTTCTACCAAGCTGAACGTGTTGTCATCACCACTGGTCATGTCATTGTCCTTATAGCGTGGGTCGTTACTGTCGACATTGCCTTTAACACCCGTCACCTGTATGGGGGTGATCACCGTGTTGGGTTCCATCGTTATTTCCAGTTTGTTGCTGGTAATGTCAATGGTCTTTGTCTTCAGTCCCACGAACGAGACACGGATTTTGTTCTCGGGGTTCTTTACCTTCAGCGTAAAGTTGCCGTTGGCATCGCTGATGGTAACACCCACGATGCGGCCGTAGCCATCAATCTCCACGACATTAGCTCCTGTCAGCGCACCTTTTTCGTCTTTCACAGTGCCGGTGACCTTATCGCCAGCCTTTACGGCCTCTACTGCCTTCACGGCTTTCACTTCCTTCACTGGAGCAGGGTCCTCGACGATTTCAGTCTCCTCTGCATCAGAGGTGATGGCCTCGACGATGGGCTGTTCAATGACCTTGACACTATGGTCTACTGCTTCCTGCAAAGCCTCCTTGGGTTTTGAGAAAGCCATCAGTGAGACACCTATCAGAGGGAGCGTCACGGCAATCCAGGTCATGCGCCACCAGTTAGATTGTTTTTTCTTCATCATAATAATTCGTTTTTTAATGTTAAGATTAAACGAACTGGCGAGTGCGTAGGCCTCCGCTCCCACTGTCCGCAGGATTAATAGTCGCTGATAGTCACGGCTCTGAATCCTGTAATGATTGATCACTTCATCGTCGGCTTCATATTCGTGTACTATCTTTATCTCTTTCATCACTATCCAGCATGTGGGATTGATGATGACACCAATCATCAGGAACACAAGGTCGAGGTGGTGGAGCAGGACGATGTGCGAGAGTTCGTGCCGCATGCTTGCCCTGCGCCCGAAACCCATTTCGTGAGCCGGGATAAAGATGTAGTTCATCCAACTGAAAGGACCATAGTCGCTATTGTGTTCCACCAACCAAATCCATCTGCCTATCTTGCGACGGCGTTTGCCATGCATGAAGCGCAGCATTTTGAAAAAGGACTTGCCCCACCCAGTGAGTTGAATCAGGATATACACGAAGTATATCACAAGCAAGGCTATCGCTCCCTTCTCTGTGGTGGTCAGGTTTTCTGTATCAGCGTCCATCGCCGATTCGATGCTCAGGCCGTTCAAGGGACTTTCCTCTGCTATCGCCACCGTACGGCATGCCTCCGCCACTGGTTCCACCTGTTCCGACATGGAGATGTGGATTAACGGCAGGATTGCCGACAACACCACGGAACCAAGCAGGTAGAAACGGTTGAACCGATGGAACGTGGAGCCACTGAAGCACATCTTGTAGAGGAGCAGGAATCCCAGCAGACAAGCCGACCACTCAAGGATATATACCACAAATGCACCCATAGACACTATTCCTCCTCTACCATCCTGATGAGTTCCTTCAGTTCATCGATGCTCACTTCATGGTGTTCCACTAGTCTGGAGATGAAGTCCATGTATGAACCGTCGAAGAACCTGTCGATGCTTTCTTTGTTCTCGAATGAGACATATTGTTCGCGAGTGACTGCCGCGTGGTAGATGTAGAATCGTGGACTCAGTTCCTCGTGTCCTATCATGTCGTGTTGCTCAAGTCGTCGCACGTAGGTTGCGATGGTGTTGAAATGCGATGAGTTGTCAGGCAGATGGAGCATGATGTCGCGGGTCGAGAGAGGCCCGTTTTCCCACAGCACTTCCATGATTTGAAGTTCTTTGTCTGTCAATTTCTTCATAAGCGAAAAGTTTGGATACCGCAAAGTAACTACAATTTGTAATTATCCCCATGTAATGAAAGGTTTTTTAAGGATTTATATGTAGTTATTTGCATATTTCCCCAGCCCTCATTTTCTTTGGAAATTTGCATTTTTCTCCAATTATTCGTACATTTGCACCCCGATAATCAAGTTTTCCCATTATGCACAAAGTACGAATCACCGCTATCCGCCAGACAGTCTATACTGACCTCATGTTGAAATACGAGAATCCCATAGAGCACACCTGCGATGTGAAGGAGAACCAGCAGTGGGTTTCCATCGACGGCAAGTGTCCTGACGGCATGTGCCCCTCCGCATGGGATTCGATGAAGCCTTTCGTGGAGTCGCTGGCCAGAGGCGAAGGCAACTTCTACGATGGCTGGATGAAGAATCCCATGAGCGCGATGATCAGTTGCAACGACGGTTTCCGTCCTTTCAGTTTTTACATCGAAGTGATGGAGTAGCCACATTCGTACTGTTTTATCCATATTATTGAGCCATGTCATTTCTGTCGCGCAAATATCCATTCCCAAAGAGCAGTCACTGGTTGAGAGATTGCTTGATGTATTCCACCATCGTGTTTCTGATTCTCTACCTGTTGCAACCTTTCGGATTCACCTTGTATCAGGGGAACAAACTGTTGGTTGCACTGCTCTTCGGCGCTGTTACCTTCGGATGTTGCTGGGGATTCGGGCTTGCGGTTAGCCCTGTGCGCAAAAGCATCTCACCTTGGCGTGTCTGGCATGAAGCCTTATCGGTATTGCTCATGATACTGTTTATCGGCATCTGCAATTTCTTCGTTTTCTCATTAGTGTTCCATTATCCGATAACACTCGATTTATGTCTGTTGTTCCTTTATTGGACCCTCATCATCGGTGTCATCATCACCATCTGCTCGGTGAGTCTCAACTATTACCGCTATCTGCGCAACCAATTGGAGACATTGCTCAACAAGACCACGGAAGAACAGACAGGCATCATCGTCACTGTGCACGACACCACCGTCAGAGGCGACGACCTCCAATTGCCCATCAACGACCTGTTGTATGTCGAGGCTCAGAAGAACAACGTGATGGTCTATTTCATGAAAGACGGAAAACCGACATCCATGGAAGTTCACACAACGCTGACAGCAGTCATTGAAGACATGAAAGACTATGAAAACATTTTCCAATGCCATCGCTCGTTCATCGTCAATGTGAACAACATCACCTCTGCCCGGGGCAACTCCAACGGGTATCAGCTGACCTTGGGAACATGCTCGAACATCATCCCTGTGTCCCGCTCATACGTGCCTCGCTTGAAGTCTTTTATCGCTTAGCCATTCGTCCGTAATCTTAGTCATTCGTCATCTAGATTAGTTGTCCGTCAGCCGTTTTAGTGGTCTGTCACGGATATTTGGAGTTGAAAGTTTCCTGCCGTATCTTTGCGGCATGAAACATCGAATCGCACATATCATTTTACTGCTCATGGCGGTCTGCAACTTGACCGCACAGACCACAGTGACGGGCATTGTCTGCGACGGGAAAGAACCAATCCCGGGTGCCAATGTATTTATAGTGGGTACGATAGACGGATGCCTGACGGACTCACTCGGACGTTTCTCGTTCACCACTACGATGACGGGTGAAGTGACGCTCAAGGCCACCCTCATCGGCTATGAAGACCACACGCGAACGGATGAAGTCGGACAGTTATCCAATCTCAGCATCCGCTTGAACCAGCAGGCCACTACCATCAATGAAGTGGTGGTGACAGCCAGCACCTTCAGTTTTGGCAAGAACGACAACTTCAAGACGATGGATGCGCTGGATGTGGTGATGGCAGGCAACTCGTGTGGCGACATCGTGGCCGCGCTGCAGACGCTGCCTGGTACACAGATGGTGGGTGAGAATGGCAAACTGTATGTCAGAGGAGGCGAGAGTGATGAATGCCAGACCTTCGTCAATGGCATGCACGTGCTGGTGCCATACACCACCAACACTGAAAACTCGGCCGTGCGTGGTCGTTTCTCCCCATTTCTGTTCAAAGGCATCAATTTCTCGTTGGGTGGTTATGGCGGTGAATACGGACAGGCGCTTTCGTCGGTGTTGCCCATGGAGACCACTGACGCGGCCACGAGCGACAAGTTTGGTGTGAGCGCGTCGTTGGTCGATTGGAATATCGGTGGAACCAAAGCCTTCGCTAACAGTAGTCTTTCGTTCAACGCCGCTCTGACCAGCATGGGGCTTTACAACCGCCTGTTCACGGAACGGTTCAACTACAGCCGTCCGTATCGCAAACTGTCGGGCGAGGCGCAATTCAAGAAGGAGCTGAAGAACACAGGTGTGCTGAAATCGTATGTCGGCTACGACCTGACATCTGTAGGCCAATACATCGACGGTCGCAACCTGTCGCTGAAAGAGCATAATGCCTATGCGAACGTCACCTATAAGGCAAACATAGGCCGTGGCTACACGTTTTTTACCGGTATTGCCAATTCTTCCGTTCTCAGCGATATTGACCATGCACGGACTGAAGGCGACCATTATCATAACTTCCGAAACGAAATCCACCTGAAGGCAGAAATGCGCAAGGTGTGTTCCGACGTGCTGAAGCTGTCTGCAGGCATCGAGGACTATCTCCGCAACAGCACGTTGACGTATGAAGTCTATCATTATCAACTTAGGCAAAACATCCTTGCCGCTCACATTGATGCCCAGTGGCGGGTCATTCCACATCTGTTCCTCAACATGTCGGCAAGAGCCGAAAGACTACGGGTTAGCGAGCATTGTTCGGGAAAGACGATGCGTCCAAACTGGCTCTTGATGCCAAGGACAACGCTCAGTTATATCCCCAACAAGCATCTGCAATTCTCTCTGGTGGCAGGTCGCTATAGTCAGACGGCTGCAGACGACTATTTGGCACAGACATCCGAGAACATGCGCCAAAGCACTGCCGACCATGCCATCCTTTCCATGCAGTATAAGACACAGACCACACTCTTGCGCATCGAACCTTATTGGAAGAACTACCACCGATTGCCTTTGCAGGAGAATGGTTTTTACCAGCCTCACGGCTATGGCAAAAGCCGGGGAGTGGATGTCTTCCTGGAAGACCATTCAATCTGCAGACATCTCACAACTACATTCTCTTATTCTTTCAATGATTCAGAACGATACTACCTCGACTATACTCAACCACAGACACCCGACTACATCTCGCGCCACAATCTGCGGTTCACAGCCAAATACACCATCGGGAAAACCATCATCGGCATGTCGGAATCATATGTCAGCGGTCGTCATTTTCCCGCAGGTAAAACACCACATTACAACAGTGTGGATGTGAATCTCACCTATCTGCTTAGTCCCAAGGTCATCGTTTATACTTCACTGAATAATGTTTTCGGTCGTAAAAACATCTTCCGCTACGATGCCAATGGCACTCCTGTTGTGCCTTCACGCGACCGGTTCCTTTACATCGGCATATTTGTTTCACTTAAAAATAATAAAGCTTATGACATCTCAAACTTTTAAACACAACGTGTTAAGTGTCGCCCTTTTCATGGTGGCATCAGTCGGTATCCATGCCCAGCAACCAACTATGCAAGTGCTCATCGACCAGTCGCTCGCCAAGGTCTGGAGCAGTGAGAAGCATTCGGCTCCATCGGATGGCGGAGCCTCCACAGATCCCGAGTCTGTCACTCCCCAGCAACCTGCCCCAGAGGCTTTCTTGAATTGCATTGCGGAACTGAAGCGCATCGACGCGATGTTTCCCGACAGCATCCAGCCCAAGCATCAGATGGCACTGCAGAGTCTCATCTTCTCTGTGACCTACCCTCACGCGCCGCAGACAGAAAACCTTCTGGCAGAGGCAGAACAGACCATCACGAAGATGGAGCAGATGAAGAACGCCGACCAGTCGGACATCTGCACATTTCGAGGTTTCCTCTACATGGTACGCATTGTGCAGAATCCCGCCCAAAACGGGCAACGCTATTACCTTGAGGTGATGGAGGACTACGAGAAAGCGCTCAAGTTGAATCCCGATAACGAACTTGCCCGTCAACTGCAACAACAATTCCTAGAAGGAATGAGGCAAGCAACAGGAAGATGATGGTAGTATTTCGCGCCTAAAACATCAGCGGGATGAACAAGTCGTCCATCCCGCTGAGATGCTCGTTTCATGGCTTTACTGACCTTTTCACCTTTTCAAAAGGTTCATCTCCACCTCGGGTTTCAGAACATTGTTGGCCTTGGTCTGCTGACCTTTGACTTTGGCAGAAAGCGTTGCTTTGATATCTTGTGCAGAGGCAGCTATGAGGAACTGGTATTCGCCCTCGGCAACCACCCATGCGGAAGCGGCTTCGTCGAACGACGCGAGGTCAGCGGCCTTGACGCTGAGGGTGAGCGTTTGGCTCTCGCCTGGTTTCAGCAGTTTGGTCTTGGCGAAAGCCTTCAACTCCTTAACGGGTTTGTTGGCCGCCTTGTTGTCAGGAGCAGAGACGTAAAGTTCAACGACCTCCTTACCTTCGTGAGAACCTGTATTCTTGACAGTGACGCTAACCTCATAGGCATCGCCCTTCTGGGCAATCTTTGCATCACTATAGTCGAAGGTGGTATAGCTGAGGCCGAATCCGAAAGGATAACTCACTGGCACGTCGAACGAGTCGAAGTAGCGGTAACCCACGTAGATATCCTCCTCGTAGTCGGTATAGTCAACATTCCTCACATTGCCTTTCTGACCCTGGTTCAACATGTCGATGCGAGGGTCCTCGTCAATGGGGAAATTCTTTGAGGAGTAGGCGTCGTTGAACTTCACTGGCCATGTCATAGTGAACTTTCCCGAAGGCGACTGCTTGCCGCTGAGCACATCGACGACGCTGTTGCCACCTTCCTGTCCTGCCTGCCAAGCACAGAGGATGGCATCGGGCAGGTCCTTCCATGAGGCCGTCTCGATGACTCCACCGATATTCAGCAATACCACTACTTTCTTGCCTGCTTTATGGTACACGTCGCAAACCTGCTGGATGAGTTTCAACTCAGAGGCATTGAGGTTGAAGTCGGCTACCTTGCGGTCGAGGAACTCACCTGAGATACGTCCAATGGTGATGAGCGCCACATCGCTGACCTCGGCTTGTGCGGAAAGCTCCTCTGCAGAGAAGAGTTTCTCAGCGGGCAGGGTTCCAGGCAAGAATCCAGCCAGCATAGCGGCATTCGGGTCTTTCTTAGTCATCTCTTCGAGGGCCTTCTTCTGAGCCTCCTTCGCATCGGTGATATACTGTTCGTATGCCGTCTTCAACTCGTCGGAAACGGTATAGCCACCATTTTTCAGACCATCGAGCAGCGACCCCACATAGGCATGGTTCACATTGCCAGAACCAGTGCCACCAGCGATGAAGTCGTAAGACGTGCATCCATAGAGGGCGACTTTCTTCACGCTCTCCTTGAAAGGCAGAGCGTCTCTGTTCTCCATCAGTACCATACCCTCAGCGGCAGACTGACGTGTCACGGCAGCGTGCGCCTTCAGGTCAGGCTTGTTGGAGAACTGATAACCTTGGAAACGCGGACTGCGCTCCACGAGGTTCAGCACCCGCTGAACATTACGGTTGAGGTCGGCCTCGTCGAGTTTGCCGCTCTTGACACCGGCGACGATGGAATCGAACTGCTCGTCCTTACCTGGCTGCAACATATCGTTGCCAGCCCACATCTGCTTGGCACCATCCTTGCCTCCGAACCAGTCGGTCATCACCGTTCCCTCGTATCCCCACTCATCGCGGAGGATGGTGGTCACGAGTTCCTTGCTCTCCGATGTGTAAATACCGTTGATGTAGTTATAAGAGGTCATCACTGTCCAGGGGTTGCTCTCCTTGATGGCGATTTCGAACCCTTTCAGATAGATTTCGCGGAGTGCCCGCTGGGAGATATGCGCATCGGTATTCATGCGGTTGGTCTCTTGGTTGTTGGCGGCGAAGTGCTTGATGCTTGTTCCGACGTCGTTCTTCTGTACACCGAGAATATATGCGGCAGCAGTCCTTCCCGCCACCACGGGATCCTCAGAATAATACTCGAAGTTACGTCCGCAGAGCGGGTTGCGCATGATGTTGACGGCAGGTGCCAGCAGTACGTCGGCGCCATACTCCTTCACTTCCTCACCAATGGCCTGTCCGACTTCCTCCACAAGTTGTGTGTTCCAGGTCGAAGCCAGCAGCGTTCCTATGGGGAAGTGGGTGCAATAGTAGGTTGCAGAGTCCCCCTCTCGGGTAGCATTGATGCGCAGTCCCGCGGGGCCGTCAGCCAATACCACGGCTGGGATGCCCAAAGAGTCGAAGGGGTAGGTGGTGCCAGCGGCTCCCGGTACGAGGCTCATGGTTGCGCCTATCACAGCATTGTCGCCAGAGAATCCGGCCATCCCGACACCGATTACGAAGTGAGCTTTGTCTTCGAGTGAAAGCTTTGCCATTACCTCTTCCTTATCGATGGTGTTTGGGGTCACTTTGTCGGTAGAAGTACAGCCAGCCATCAGTGCGGCTTTGCCAAGGGGTAGTAATAAGTGTTTTTTCATAATTTTAATGAGTCAATGATTATTCATTCAACTTTCGGAAGTAAAAATGAAAGTAAACTCGCTTCGCTCTTGGGAGTTATGTGCTATGCCCAGGACAATAGCATTGAATTGCCGTAGTATCGTCCAGCACGAAAGTGCTTAACTTCCAGCCTGCCCGGCTGGCTTAACTCCCTATTTAACTCCTTATTTATAACTTCCGAAACTTCAGTAAAGAGGTAATACGATTGACGAAAGGCTTACCAGATGGTGACACGATCCTTCTTTGGCACGAAGAGTTTGGCATCCTTCTTGATGCCGAAAGCATCGTACCAAGCGTCGATGTGAGGCAGCGCGCCATTGACACGCCACTCACCCAAAGCATGAGGGTCGCGGTTGGTGAGGTTGCGAATCTCCTCGGTGGTGATGTTCTGTGCCCATACGTTTGCATAAGCAAGGAAGAAACGCTGTTCAGGTGTAAGGCCCTCCACTTTCTTAAGCGGATGGTTTTGTGTAGCGTTTTTGAAAGCCGCATAAGCCACCTGCAGTCCACCGTGGTCGGCGAGGTTCTCGCCCAGTGTGAGGGAACCGTTGGCATTGAGGTCGGGGAGCACCTTGATGTTGTCGAAGAAATCAGACATCACCTTGGCGCGAGCCTTGAACTTGTCGCCGTCGCCCTGAGCCCACCAGTCGCGGAAGTTGCCGTCCTTGTCGAACTGTCGTCCTTGGTCGTCGAATCCGTGAGTCATCTCATGTCCGATGACCACACCGATAGCACCATAGTTGAACGCATCATCAGCCTTCATGTCGAAGAACGGATACTGGAGAATGCCTGCAGGGAAACAGATTTCGTTTGTGGTCGGGTTATAATATGCGTTGACAGTCTGCGGTGTCATGTACCACTCATCTGGATCCACGGGTTTGTTGAACTTGCGTTCAGCCTCGTCCTTGGAAGCCCAGATGGATACGGCCTTCATGTTCTCATAGAGTGAGAGTTGAGGGTCGATATTGAGCGAAGAGTAGTCGCGCCACTTGTCGGGATAACCGATTTTCACATAGAAAGCGTCAAGCTTGGCCTTAGCATACTGCTTGGTGCTGTCGCTCATCCACTCCTGCGCGTCGATACGCTGTGCGAGGGCAACCTGCAGGTTCTTCACCAATGCCATCATGCGAATCTTGTTCTCGGGTGGGAAGTACTTCTCAACGTACATTTGTCCGACAGCCTCACCTAGCACACCGTTGACAGCATTGACAGAACGTTTCCAACGCGCCTGCTGCTCTTTACGGCCCGACATCACACGTCCGTTGAAGTCGAAGGACTCGGCATACATCTCGTCACCGAGGATGGAAGCCGCTCCGCTGATGATGGAGAATTGAGCCCAGTCTTTGATTTGCTGGACAGGAGCGTCGTTGAGCATATCGATACCTTCCTTCATGGCCTCAAGTTGTCCGACCGACACATTGCCCACAAGAGCGGGATCCATGAAATTCACACGGCAAAGTTCATCCCAGTCAATGCCTTTGTATTGGTTCTTCAGCTCGTCGTAGGTCATCTTATGGTAGTTGGAGGCAGGGTCGCGCAGTTCAACGCGGCTCTTGTGCGCCTTGGCCAGACGAGTTTCAAGTTCCATGATGTTGTTCATCTTCTTTGTGGCATCAGTCTCGCTGTAGCCCACCAATTTGAAGAAGTTGACCACATGTTTCTTGAAAGCCTCGCGTATTTTGACAGTAGCCTCGTCGTCGTTAAGGTAATAGTCCTTCTGTCCGAGGGAGAGCCCACTTTGCGCGAACTGGAGCATGTTCTTCTTGCTGTCCATCATATCGGCCTCGAGATACATGCCGAAAGGCAGACGTCCCGAAGTGATGGAGTTGGCCACCAGATATTTCTTCAGGGCTTCGCGGTCGTTGATGCTCTCAATGGCCTTGAGGTCGGCCATAATGGGTTTCACGCCATCCTTGTTCTGACGAACGGAGTCCATCATCATGGCGTAAAGGTCGCCGATTTTCTGAGCGACAGAACCTTTCTCATGCTGAGTGGCGGCCAGTCCCTCAATGAGTTCGCGAATCTGCTTGCGGTTGTTCTCCGACACCATGTCGAAACTGCCGAAACAAGAATATTCGGGAGCGAGTGGATTGTTGGCAATCCATCCTCCACAAGCATACTGGTAGAAGTCTGTGCCAGGTGCAACGGACGGATTCATGTTCTCCAGATGGATGCCTATACCCCTTTCTTGGGCATTGGCAGCAAAAGATGTTGCCATCATAGCTGAAATGATTAGTAGTTTTTTCATTGTTGATGAGTATTTATTGTTGAAATATTTTTCTTTGTAACGGAGGAGGATAAAGAAATAATAAGAAGCCATAAAGCAGTGGAGGCTAAACTTCCGCTTGTGCCTCGTCGAGGACGGTCATGGCCTGCTCCCATTCGTCCTCAGCCTGTTGGAGTTGCGCTTTCAGTTCGGCATGGCGTGTGAAGAGTTCTGCCTTCTGGGCTCCTTCAGGTGTGGATAGTTCTTGTTCAACGACAGCTATACTTTCCTCCAGTTTTGTAACATTTTTTTCAGCGTCTTCGACCACCTTCTCCAGTTTGCGCAACATCTTCGTCCGCTCTTTCATCTGGAGGTATGTCATTTTTCCGCCAGTAGAGGATTCTGTCTGCGTTGAGGTTATGTTTGAGGCTGCGGTGTTGCTTGTTGACGGGCTACCGGCAGACGACATGGAGCCCTGCAATTGGTCGAGCGACTCTATCTGCTTTTTTTGAAGGAAGTCGTAGATGCCTCCGATATGCTCGCGCACCTTACCTCCTCCGAACTCATAGACTTTCTCCACCAATCCGTCGAGGAAGTCACGGTCGTGGCTCACGACGATGACTGTTCCGTCGAAGTCGCGGATGGCCTCTTTCAGTACATCCTTTGAACGCATGTCAAGGTGGTTGGTCGGCTCGTCGAGGATAAGGAAATTGACGGGTTCAAGTAATAAGCGTATCATTGCCAAACGACTTCTTTCACCACCAGAGAGAACTTTGACGAATTTGTCGCCGGCTTCCCCGCCAAACATAAACGCCCCAAGGATATCCCTGATTTTCAATCGCATATCACCACGTGCCACACGGTCAATGGTGTCGAATACAGTGATGCTATCGTCAAGCAGTTGCGCCTGGTTCTGTGCGAAATAACCGATTTGCACCTGATGGCCCACCTTGAGGTTTCCCTCGAATGGTATCTCTCCCATGATGCATTTGACAAGTGTGGACTTGCCCTCTCCGTTATTGCCTACGAACGCCACTTTCTCACCACGTTTGATGGTGAGGTTGACACCGCTGAACACCAGATGTTGTCCATAAGATTTCGACACTTCATCGCAGATGACGGGATAGTCACCGCTTCGCAGGCATGGAGGGAACTTCAAGTGCATGGACGAGTTATCCACCTCATCGACCTCCACCGGTACGATACGCTCGAGTTGTTTGATGCGGCTCTGGACTTGGTTGGATTTGGTGGGTTTATACCTGAACCGCTCAATAAAGTCCTTGATGTCGGCTATCTCTTTTTGCTGGTTCTCGTAGGCACGCATCTGTTGTTCATGCCTCTGTGCCCGTAACACGACATACTCGTCGTACTTCACCTTATAGTCGTTGAGTTTGCCACAGGAGATTTCAATCGTGCGGTTGGTGACATTATTGATGAAAGCCCGGTCGTGGCTGACAAGGATGACAGCGTTAGCTCTTGTGGCAAGGAATTGCTCAAGCCATTGAATAGAACCGATGTCAAGGTGGTTGGTCGGCTCGTCGAGCAGCAACAGGTCGGGGTGCATGAGAAGGAGTTTGGCCAGTTCGACACGCATACGCCAGCCTCCACTGAACTCAGAGGTAGGTCGGTTGAAATCGTCACGACTGAATCCCAATCCCTGTAAGGTTTTTTCCAAATCGGCATGGTAGTTGAGTCCTCCCATCATGCTGAACCGCTCGTTGAGGTGGGTATACTTATCGACCAAAGCCAAGTAGTCCTCCGACTCATAGTCCGTCCGTTGCACCATCTGCTGGTTGAGTTCGTCAAGTCGCGCCTGCATCTCCTTCACGTGGGCAAATGCGGTTTCTGCCTCCTCCATGACGGTTCGTTCATCACTAAGCACCATTACCTGAGGCAGATAACCCACGGTGCAATCTTTCTGTTTGGCAACCACACCGGATGTGGGATTCTGCAGTCCAGCGATGATTTTGAGCAATGTGGACTTTCCCGCCCCATTTTTACCGACAAGGGCTATACGGTCGCCACTGTTGACGACAAAATTAGCCCCGCTGAAAAGAGGGACGGCACTGAATTCCACACTGAGATTCTCTACTGATACCATGATTGATTCGTTATCGGAGGTTTCGGAGTATTCGGAATGTTAGGAGGTTTCTATGTATTCTGAGCCTCTTACTAAAAAAGGAGCACCAAAGATGCTCCTTCTCCGTGGTAGGGACGATCGGGTTCGAACCGATGACCTCTGCAATGTGACTGCAGCGCTCTAAACCAGCTGGGCTAAGCCCCTATTTCAAATACCGAATG
>JAEEGI010019173.1_pt1 | contig 13814 bp, 12 predicted proteins | sample 8958751 | NCBI WGS metagenome assembly JAEEGI01 (sample SAMN16246545, study PRJNA631951) | gut metagenome | biome: gut microbiome; feature: rumen; material: KS-attached | host: Bos | place: Iran: Karaj | collected 2018-10
TTTCTGGCAGCCCGTTCCACAAAAAGCGCCAGGGCCGAAACTACGGATGAAATAGCAGGATGCGCCGCTGCCATGCGGGCCCATGCTACCAAAGTGGAAACGGGCATGGATGTGTTTGAAATCGTAGGTACCGGCGGCGACAACGCCCAGAGCTTTAACATCTCCACCACTTCGGCGCTGATTGCGGCGGCGGGAGGTATGAAGGTGGCCAAGCACGGTAACCGGGCGGCTTCTTCCCTGTGTGGGACGGCGGACTGCCTGGAGGCGCTGGGAGCGAACATCAGCCAGAGCCCGGCAAGGTGTTTGGAGCTGCTGAAGGAAGTGGGCATGTGCTTCTTCTTCGCGCAGAAATACCACACTTCCATGAAATATGTAGGCGCTATCCGTAAGGAACTGGGATTCCGGACCGTGTTCAACATTCTGGGGCCGCTGACGAACCCGGCTTCACCGTCCATGCAACTGCTGGGCGTGTACGACGGGTACCTGGCGGAGCCTCTGACCCGGGTTCTCACCAGTCTGGGTGTGAAACGGGGCATGGTGGTGTACGGGCAGGACAAGCTGGACGAGATTTCTCTCAGTTCGCCTACCACAATCTGCGAGATCAAAGACGGCTGGTATAAGACGTATGTGATCACTCCCGAAGATTTCGGCTTCGAACGTTGCAAAAAGGAAGACCTGAAGGGCGGAACGCCGGCAGAGAATGCGCAGATTACGCTGGACATATTGAACGGCGTGAAGGGACATAAACGGAACGCTGCGCTGCTGAACGCCGGGGCGGCGCTTTACATTGGCGGCAAGGCAAAGGACATGAAAGAGGGCATCTCGCTGGCGGAGGAACTGATCGACGCCGGCAAGGCGATGGCAACCCTGCAGAAGTTCATTGAAATCAGCAACCGGCCTGAGTGAGAAACAAGGTTTGGAGATTATGATTTTAGATACATTAGCAACCGTTGCGAAAAGGCGGGTTGCCAAACAGGAGAAAGTTAAGAGTTTAGCAACAGTAAGGGAAGAGGCGGAACAAATTTATAAGGAATCCGCAATGGGTAGTGGCAACGCTTCTGCCTGCAGGGCCAAAAGCTTTCTGGCAAACCTGCAGCGGCCCGGGCTGAACTTTATCTGCGAATGCAAGAAGGCGTCTCCTTCCAAGGGACTGATATCCCCCGATTTTCCCTATCTGGAAATCGCAAAAGCCTACGAACGTGGCGGAGGGGCAGCCATCTCTGTGCTGACAGAACCGGAATATTTCCTGGGTTTGGATATCTATCTGCAGGAAATCGCGGCGCAGGTTTCCCTGCCGGTATTGCGGAAGGATTTCACAGTAAGCCCGTACCAGATTTATGAAGCGAAAACGCTGGGGGCCAGTGCGGTTTTATTGATTTGTGCCATCCTGTCTGCAAGCCAGCTGAAAGAGTACAGGCTGGTGGCGGAAAGCATAGGGCTGGATGCGCTGGTGGAGACGCACGACGGGCAGGAAATTGAAACAGCGCTTAAGAGCGGAGCTAAAATTGTCGGTATCAATAACCGTAACCTGAAGGATTTTACAGTGGACATCAGCGCCTGCCTGCAGTTGCGCAAAGAAATACCGCAAGACCGCATCTGTATCGCGGAAAGCGGAATCCGGAATGAAGACGACATCCGCAGCTTAAAAGTGAAAGGCTTTAACGGTGTGCTCATCGGCGAAACGCTGATGAGCAGCGGGAACCCGGAAGAGATGCTGCGGAGGTTACAGGAAGCGTGAGAACGGAACTTATGCTCTCACAACCATCAGATAAAGCAGGCAGGGATTAAGTATGGTAAAAGTGAAATTTTGCGGCATACGCAGAACAGAGGACATAGAAGCAGTCAACCGGCTGCAGCCAGACTTTGCAGGTTTTGTGTTTGCGAAAAGTCAAAGGCAGGTCACGAAAGAGCAGGCTGTTGCGCTGAAAGAAATGCTTGACCCCGGAATCAGAACGGTAGCGGTGCTGGTAAACATGCCTGTTGAAGATGCCGCGGCTCTGGCAAACACAAGTATCGCCGATTTGCTGCAGTTGCATGGGGATGAAGACGCCGCCTATATCGCAAAGCTGAAAACCCTGACCCGGGCGAAGATCATCAAAGCCATCCGGCTGCGAAACGGGGACTGTCCGGTACAGGGTGGCGGAAAGGAAGCAGGAGCATCGGTTAACACGGAAAATGCCAGACTTCTGGCAGAAGCGGGTCAGGCAGACTACTATCTGTTTGATACGTTCCTTCCGGATGCCTACGGAGGAACAGGAAAGACTTTTGCGCTTTCCTTATTAAACATTCTGTCCATAGACAAACCGTTCTTTCTGGCAGGCGGCCTGGACGCGGGCAATGTGGCAGAAGTTATAAGGCAGGTACAAGAGGATGCAAGTCTGCTTTCTTACTTTTATGGAGTAGATGTATCCGGTGGAATAGAGACTGACGGAGTTAAGGATCCGATAAAGATGGAAACATTTATGAAAGCTATAATATAAAGATATAAAGCAGAAAGGATGCGTATCATGACAAAGGGAAGATTTGGAATCCACGGCGGGCAGTACATTCCGGAGACACTGATGAACGCAGTGCTGGAACTGGAACGTGCATATGAATATTATAAGAACGACAAGGTCTTCTGGGACGAACTGCGACAGCTGTATCGCGATTACGCCAACCGGCCCAGCATGCTGTATTATGCGGAAAAGATGACAAAAGATCTGGGCGGGGCCAAAATCTACCTGAAGCGGGAAGATCTGAACCATACCGGCGCCCATAAAATTAACAATGTATTAGGGCAATGCCTGCTGGCACAGCGAATGGGCAAGAAACACGTCATTGCGGAAACCGGGGCAGGCCAGCACGGGGTAGCAACGGCGACGGTGGCGGCGCTGATGGGCATGGAATGCACTGTGTACATGGGCAAGGAAGACTGCGAACGGCAGGCCCTGAACGTGTTCCGCATGGAACTGCTGGGGGCGAAGGTGGTGCCCGTCACCACAGGCACCGGTACCCTGAAGGATGCGGTAAATGAAGCGCTCCGGGTCTGGACGGCCCGGGTGGAAGACACCTATTATGTGTTAGGATCCGTTATGGGGCCCCACCCGTACCCGGAAATGGTGCGGGACTTCCAGAAGGTAATCGGGGAAGAGGTGAAAGCCCAGCTGCTGGAAAAAGAAGGGAGGCTGCCGGATGCGGTCATCGCCTGTGTCGGGGGCGGGTCCAACGCCATGGGTATCTTCTACGATTTCATCCCGGACAAGGACGTACGCCTCATCGGCGTGGAAGCGGCAGGCGAAGGTGTGGATACGGAGCGGACAGCGGCTACCATCGCCAGGGGGTCGGAAGGTATCTTCCACGGCATGAAATCCCTGTTCCTGCAGGATGAATACGGACAGATTGCGCCGGTGTATTCCATTTCCGCCGGGTTAGATTATCCCGGCATCGGACCGGAACATGCGTACCTTCACGACATTGGCCGGGCAGAATATGTGCCCGCTACGGATCAGGAATCGGTGGATGCGTTTATGTACCTGTCCAAGACGGAAGGCATCATCCCGGCAGTGGAAAGCGCTCATGCCCTGGCTTATGCCATGAAGCTGGCGCCTGCTATGGATAAGGATAAAATCATCGTAGTGAACCTCTCCGGACGGGGAGATAAAGACGTGGCGGCCATTGCCAGATATTTGGGGAGGGATTTGCATGAGTAAGATAGCAGATGTACTGAAAAATCATAAAAAGATGTTTGTGCCGTTCATTACAGCAGGCGACCCGAATCTGGAAACCACGAAGAAGCTGATTTTGGCCATGGAAGAGGCGGGGGCCACCATCATCGAGCTGGGTATTCCCTTCAGCGATCCCATGGCGGAAGGCCCGGTAATTCAGGAAGCCGATATCCGGGCCCTGAACGCCGGCACTACTACGGACAAGGTCTTTGATATGATTAAAGAAGTGCGGAAAGAAACCGATATACCGCTGGTGTTCCTGACTTACGCCAACCCGATTTTCCATTACGGTACGGATAAGTTCTATGCCCGTTGCGCGGAAGCAGGCGTGGATGGGACCATCGTGCCGGACGTTCCCTATGAGGAACGGGGTGAGCTGGAAACAGCCTGCGAAAAGTACGGAGTGGACCGCATAACCATGATTGCTCCCACATCGGAAGACCGGATCCAGAAAATTGCCAAAGACGCGAAAGGCTATGTATACATTGTTTCCAGTTTAGGCGTTACCGGTGTACGCAGCGAGATTACAACGGATATCGGGACAATTTATAAAAAGATCCGGGAAGTGACGGATACACCGGCTGCCGTGGGCTTTGGTATTTCTACCCCGGTCCAGGCGGCAGAAATGGCCCGGCTCAGCGACGGGGCCATCGTAGGCAGCGCTATTGTGAAAATGATCGCAGAGTACGGAAAAGACTGCGTGGAACCGGTCAAAGAATACGTAAAGAATATGACGGATGCAGTGAAAGCCTGTGAAGAATAGAAAGATATAATAAATAGAAAAGCTAAATGTTTTGGAGGGGAAGCATGGATTTTCGCAGCGTAATCGCCAGGCTGGAGCAGCAGGGCAAAGTAGTTCACGTCAAAAGTGAAGTGAATCCGGTACATGAACTGGCAGGTATCGCCAAGAAATTTGAGGGGAAGGAAAAGATCGTTGTGTTTGACAGGGTCAAGGGGCAGAAGTATCCAGTGGCCTGCGGTCTCTGGTGGAACCGGGATATCATCGGTTCCCTGTTCGGCGTAAAAGCGGGAGAGGTTCCCGGCGTTTTCGCGGCTGCCGGGAAAAGCTTTCAGGAGAAACCGGTGGCGCCGGTTATCGTGGAAAACCCGCCCTGCCAGGAAGAAGTGACCCTGACCCCGAATCTGTACGAACTGACGGTGCCTACCCTGGCGTTGGAGGATGGCGGCGCGTATTTCAGCAACTGCATCGTCATTGCGAAAGATCCGGATACAGGCGTGCGGAACACGTCTATCCACCGACTGATGATCACCGGAAAAAACCGGCTGGCCATGCTGATGGATGTGGGGCGTCACCTGCGCAGTTATTATGAACGGGCGGAAGCCAAGGGCCAGCCGCTGGAGATTACGATCAACAACGGCGTGGACCCGGCAGTGTATGTTTGCGCCACATATCCCGGGACAGGCATCAGTGATGATGAATTAGGCGTTGCCTCTGCCCTGAACGGGGGAGAGCCGGTACGCCTGTCCCGCAGCAAAACGGTAGGGGTGGAAGGACTGGCCGATGCGGAAGTCGTCATCGAAGGACGCATGCTGCCAAATATCCGGGAGCCGGAAGGCCCCTTCGGAGAAGTCAGCGGCTTTTATGCCCAAAAGGACAACCGCTGGGTCGTGGAAGTAACGGCAATCACCAACCGAAAGCAGCCTCTCATGTCCACGCTGCTGCCAGGCAAAGAGGTCTGGAACTCTGTAGGCTGTACCGCGGAGGCTTCGATTCTGGCGACGGTTTCCAAAATGGTGGGCGGGGTGAAGAACGTATACCTGTCTCACGGAAACTGCGGTTTCTTCGGCTGTGTGGTACAGATGGAGCCAACCCGCCCCGGCATGGGCAAGAATGCTATCATGGCTGCGTTTGCCGCCTTCCCGCCCATGAACATGGTGACGGTGGTGAATTCCGATGTGGACATCTTCGATGCGGAGGATGTGATGCGGGCCATTACCACCCGCTGCAATGTGGCGGAGGATATGGTGATCATTAAACACGCGGCCTGCCACGAACTGAATCCGGCTACGGATTACGGGGTGGGAACAAAATTCGGCTTTGACTGCACCGTTAAGCCAGGTCAGGAAGAACGGAACAAAAAAGTCGCGTTCCGGGATGTAGACCTGAGCCGTTATGAAATAAAATAGGAAAAAAGTAGTAAAATGCGAATTATTGTGGGAGTTACAGGCGCTTCCGGGGTCATCATGAGTTATTACCTCCTGAAAGCACTGAAGGATGCGCCTGACTGTGAAATACATTTAGTGACCAGCAAGGCGGCCCGGCTTACCTGGCAGCATGAAACCGACAGGCCTTTTGGGGAATTGACATCTTTGGCAGATGCGGTGTATGAAGAGGACGACCTCGCGGCAAAAATTGCCAGCGGCTCGTTCGTAACCGACGGTATGATTGTCTTGCCCTGCAGTATGAAGACTCTGGCGGGGATCGCCAGTGGCTACGCAGAAAACCTGCTGCTGCGGGCGGCGGACGTCTGCCTGAAGGAAAACCGGTGCGTGGTGCTATGCCCCCGGGAAATGCCGTTGGGGAAGATCCATCTGCACAACATGAGCCTGGCAGCCCAATACGGCTGTACCATCATCCCGCCGATGCTGACCTTTTATAACGCGCCCCGGACGGCAGAAGACCAGATCCATCATGTGGTGGGTAAAGTACTGTTGCAATTCGGGATCATCTATGAACGGATGAAGTCCTGGGAAGGAAGGCGGTAGCGGATATGTTTGAACTCACGCAAGGGGAAGGGAGATATCAGGTTCGGTTTCGGGCGCTGGCTGCCGATGGCAACGGGCTGGTGGTTTTTATCACCGGCGGGGAGCGGCCCCATTTGGGCGGTACAGCCCTGGCATCGCTGCCGCCGCACGGCTGCGGGGATCTGTCCCGCTGCGACACCTGGGACATCACACTGCCCGGCCATAAGGACAAAGAACTGGCCCGGGAGCTTGCGCGGAGAATTTGCCTCGCTGTGGGCGAACCTGTTTCCGTAAATGTGGGAATCCACACAGACAATGCTTCCTGGGAAGAGATACAGTACCTCTGCAATCAGGCGGAGGAACTGGCGGAACGGTTTATCAGCCAATATATTATAAATAAGTAAAAACGCGGTTGACACAGGTTGCAAATTTTTACATGATTTTACATAATCTTATATAATAAATTAAAGTGTTCAGGAGGAATGAAACATGGCAAAGAAAGCACCCCACAGACTTTATTTAACGGAAGAACAGATTCCCACAGCGTGGTATAACCTGCGGGCGGACATGAAGGAAAAACCCGAGCCCATGCTGAATCCCGCAACGGGCAAACCGGTATCCGAGGAAGACTTGTATCCTGTTTTCTGTAAAGAACTGGCCCATCAGGAGATGGATAACGATACACAGTATATCGAGATTCCCCCTGAAGTACTGGAGATGTACAAGAATTACCGTCCGTCCCCGCTGTGCCGCGCCTACAATCTGGAAAAAGCGCTGGATACTCCGGCGAAGATCTATTATAAATTTGAAGGCAACAACACGTCTGGCAGCCACAAGCTGAACAGCGCCATTCCCCAGGCCTATTATGCCAAAAAGCAGGGACTGAACGGTGTGACCACGGAAACCGGAGCCGGTCAGTGGGGTACGGCCCTGGCCGAGGCCTGCTGCTATTTCGGTCTGCCCCTGGAAGTGTTCATGGTGAAGGCTTCCTATAATCAAAAGCCGTTCCGCAAAGCAATCATGCAGACCTTTGGGGCCAGCGTGGTAGCCAGTCCCAGCAATACCACCAACGCGGGCAGGGCGATCCTGGCGGATAATCCGGATAACCCGGGAAGCCTGGGCTGCGCCATCTCCGAAGCGGTGGAACGGGCTGTTTCCGGCGACAATGTGAAGTATGTACTGGGTTCTGTGCTGAACCAGGTGCTGCTGCACCAGTCCATTGTGGGCCTGGAAAGCGCTAAGGCGATGGAGCTGCTGGATGAATATCCCGACGTAGTGGTAGGCTGTGCCGGCGGCGGTTCCAACTTAGGCGGCCTGATCGCGCCCTTTGCCAAAGACAAGCTGCAGGGTAAAGCCAATCCCCGTCTGGTGGCCATTGAGCCTGCCTCCTGCCCGTCCCTGACCCGGGGCCGTTACGCCTATGATTTCTGCGACACCGGTAAAATTACGCCCATGGCGAAGATGTACACCCTGGGCTGCACCTTCACCCCGTCGCCGATCCATGCGGGCGGGCTGCGTTACCACGGCATGGCGCCCATCCTTTCCAAGCTGTACCATGACGGCTACATGGAAGCCAAAGCCGTGGTACAGACCAATGTGTTCGAAGCGGCGACGCTGTTCGCCAAATACGAAAGCATCCTGCCTGCGCCGGAATCCGCTCATGCGATTCTGGGCGCCATTGAAGAAGCAAAACGCTGCAAGGAAGAAGGCCGCAGTGAGACCATCCTGTTCGGCCTTACCGGTACCGGCTTCTTTGATATGCTGGCCTATGAAAATTATCAGGCCGGCAATTTGAACGACTATATCCCCACGGACGAGGAACTGGCGGTGAGCATGGACAGACTGCCGAAGATTCCCGGTGTGCAGGAATAACTGGGAAGGAAAGAAATTAAGACCAATTCTGCAACAGGAGGTAACTGCTGACAATTACAAAAGAGCGAATCCAGGGAAAACGGCATTGACAATGGATTTGGAGTTTGTTAAAATAGGACGTGTTAGCAAATGCTAACGCGTCCTATTACTATTTTACGATCTGTTTTGGAGGAACTATGTTAACCACTGTCTGTTTCGCAAGCTATCACATTGAACCCGGCACCAAATTACGTACTCTCATTGATGTTCCGCATACGCTGAACGCGATTCCGGCAACGTTTATCAATGGGAAATATGACGGTCCTACCGTGCTCGTCACCTCCGGCGTACACGGCAGTGAATATCCGGGCATTGCCGCCTCCATGGAGCTTGGCAGGGAGTTGGATCCCAAAGACATCCATGGCTGTCTCATCATCATGCACCCTGTGAATGTTTCGGCCTTTTGGGCGCGCATGGCGGAGACCTGCCCCGAGGACGGGCTTAACCTGAACCGCGTTTTCCCCGGCAATTCTACGTTCAGCCGCACCTATAAGCTTGCTGATTTCCTGCTGCGCGAATTCATCCTCAAGGCTGACTACTACCTTGACCTGCACAGCGGCGACCTTCAGGAAGATCTGCATCCCTATGCCTATTTTCCCGGCAACGCTTCGGAAGAGGTCAACAATAAGTCCCGCGAGCTTGCCAGCCTGATCAACGTGGAGTACATGGTACGTTCTACCGCCAGGACGGGTGCGTACAACTGCGCGGCGCTGCACGGTGTGCCCAGCATTCTGGTGGAGCGCGGCGGTACGGGTTTCTGCTGTCGCGAGGACATCGACGAGTACAAAGACGATGTTATGCATGTCCTGCAGCATGTTGGCATGATTCCCGATTACGATCACGGCCATATCCATACATTCACGCCCCAGGAACTGACCAACATCGAATACCTGGAGGCTGCCAGGCCTGCGTGCTGATATCATGCAAAGCACAGCGGCGAGATGATTGAGAAAGGCGAGCTGTTGGGTTATACTACTGACTTTTTTGGCGAAAAACAAGAAGAATTCCGTGCCAAATTCAGCGGTGTGATGCTTTACATGACTCCGGCGTTTTCCATTACCCCGGGCCGTGTGCTCTGTGCATACGCTGAGCTGCCGGAGGACTATGTGCCCCAGGCTCCGCACAATCATGTGCACACCCATGCGTTGCCGGAAAAAGTGAGTGACTAAGCCGGGGGATATCGAAACCGCGTCATTGCAGTTTAAGGAATAACAAAAGAATATTGGTCATCGGAGGACAGTACGCCGTAGCGTAGGGGATCGTAAAGCATCAGCTTTGCAGGCCGCCTGTCAGATAAGATGTCGAGTGAGCTCGGTTTTACGCAATTATTGTTGCGTAAGAACCGGGCTGTTTTTTTGGAGGATATATGGATTCTGAAATCTTTGGTAAGATGCCGCCCACCCGGCTGTTCTTCCACTGCGCGGTACCTGCGGTGGTCACATCGGTGTTCGGCGCGTTGTATTCCGTGGTGGACGGCATGTTTGTGGGCCGTTATCTGGGAGAGGACGCCCTTGCCGCAGTGAACCTGGTCATGCCGGTTATCATGATTGTCGAGGCCCTGTCCAATATGATTGCCACCGGCGCGTCGATCAATATCTCTATTCTTCTGGGCGAACAGAAACGCGAAGAGGCGTCGCGGGTCTTTTCGTTTTCCGTCAGGTTCATCCTGCTGTTTTCCTGCCTGATCGGCCTGCTGGGTTATTTTTACGCCAGGCCCTTTGTGGCCCTGATTTCCCCCGGCGCAGGCGAGGCAGCCATCTCCCTCGGCGCGGATTATCTCCGGGTCTATGCTGTGTTTTCACCGCTGGTGCCGATTTATTACGCCACGGACAATTTTCTGCGCGTCTGCGGCAAACAAAAGATCAGCATGCAGATTAATATTGCAACCCAGATTTCCAATGTGGTACTGGACTTTGTCCTGATTGCAATTCTGCACCAGGGAATAAAAGCGGCCGCCGCGGCGAGCTGCGCGTCCATTGCCATGGGCTCGGTGATCACGCTGGTCCTGTTTGCGGGAAACCGCATGGATCTGTACTACACCAGAGGAAGTATCCCTGTGGCGCGGTTTTTCCGCGTAGCGGTCAACGGCGCCAGCGAATTTTTCAGCAGCATTGCCAATTCCGTCATGAGCGTCGTCATGAACCTGTTCCTGTTAAAATATGGAGGGGCTACCGCCGTGGCGGCATTTTCCATCGTCATGTACGTGGACAGCATCATCGGCATGCTGAACTTCGGCATCAGCGACGCTCTTCAGCCTGCCATAAGCTATTGCTACGGCGCTGGGCACCTGGACAGGATGTGGGCCATATTCAGGAGAGTCCTGTTTGCGACCATCCTCACTGCGCTGGCCGCGTTCCTGTTTATGCTGCTGGCAGGCCCCTATGCGGCGGCGTTCTTTATTAAACCGGGCGATACGGAACTTTTGGCTGTCAGTAAGATTGCGATTCGGATCTTTGCCTTCTCTTACCTCGCAGGCTGGATCGACATGTGTTTCTCTTCCTTCTTTACGGCTTTGGACAGGCCGGCCCGGTCTTTCCTTGTGTCGCTATTCGGGACATTGGTGTTTCCCATTTCGTTCCTGTTCCTCCTTTCCGGATTATGGGGACTTACCGGAGTCTGGCTGATGGCGCCTGTTTCGACGATTACCAGCGGTATCCTGACCCTTGCTCTTGCCAGGTCGCTGAAACTCAAACGGGGAAGCCTTCCGGTTTCGGAACGTTAGACGCAAAAAAAGCAGCCGCCCCAGTAATCCGGAGCGGCTGCTTTCAGACTTTCAGATGTTTAGTTTGCAGTTTGGCGTCAATTCCCGTGGCAATGATGATCCGCGCAATGGTTATGACCGCAACTGCCATCCTGATGGTCATGATGCCCATGGTGATCGTGGTGGTCGCAGCGGGCATTTGGATCGAATTCCAGCGTTCCCTCTGCCAGCGCCTTTGCCGCTGCGTCAGCGGACCCTTTTACACCGGCGTAGAGTTTGATGCCCGCGTCAGCCAGCGCCATTTGCGCCCCCATACCGATTCCCCCGCAGATCAGGGCATCAACCTTTGCCGCCTGAAGGAATCCGGCAAGGGCGCCGTGCCCGTGCCCGTCCGTATCTACTACCTGCTCGTTTATAATGCTGCCTCCTTCGGCGTCATACAACTTAAAATGTTCAGAATGTCCGAAATGCTGAAAAACTTCCCCGTTTTCATACGTAACTGCAATTCTCATTGACATACTTCCTTTCTCCAAAATGATCTGGTTGATTAAGACCGGCTCGAATTCACAGCAACCGCTTGCTTTTTAATCTTCGTCATCTTCTACCACCTGGCCGTACCCCACAAGGATAGTTCCTTTCGGTGCGGAAAGGGCCGGGCAGACGTACAGGATAACGCCGGAGATTTCCGCGTAATATTCTGTGATGGTCTGACCGAACAGGTCGGTAGTGCGTCCCAGTACCTGGCCTTTCTGTACGAAGTCGCCGCTGTGGATGTGATGGAACCAGCACCCGGTCTCCATGGATTCCAGATAAATCATGTCAGTGATATCCCGGGGATAATAGTGACGCGGTTTGACCGGAAGTTCAAACATTTTCAACCGTCGCAGGATATTGCGGATATCGTCTTTGTAGGCTTCGATATCCTCATGCAGGCAGAGCCCTGCGCCGCCCCGTTCAATTAAAATGGAGGGCAGGCCGGTGCTGGCTGCGTAGTTGTAGGCGCCGCCGGTAGCCAGGGAGCGGACCATGTACTCCACGTCTACTACTTTCGCTATACGCTTGGAGGCCTTTTCCACTTCCGGGGTAGGCTGGCCCGGATAATACACATAGGGATGCAGGCTTTCATGGATATCACCACTGTGCATGTCCACATAGTAGTCCGCAATGGTGAACAGGTTACTGCTGATGAGGTAGGCGGTCTTATCCGCCAGGGTGCCCAGGGGGGTGCCGGGGAAGACCCGGTTCAGGTTTTTTCCATCCTCTGGAACGATGAATTCACGACGCGCCCAGAAGCCCTGGATATTGACCGGGTGCAGAATAATCAGGCAGCCGTGCACATGCTCCGGCTCAATGTCCCGGCCCAGTTCTATGGCCGCGGCGATGCCCGGATATTCGCCGCCGTGGATACCGGCAGTAATCAGCAGGGTGGGTCCGTCTTCCACACCGTTGATTACCGTCAGGGGTATTTTCGTCATCGTATCGGGAACCTGCAGCATAGTCCGCAGCTTGGTTCCCCGTTTTATTTCCAATCCGCAGATCGTCATGTCTTTTGACATAGAGGAATCTCCTTTTCTTTGAAAATTTACGTGGGTATTATAACATAAAAAACATGTTATTTACAAGATTTTAAGACACTTAATAATAATTATTATTAGTTTTGTCTATTATAGTTTGGATATATTTATAAATATACTTTAAAATGCTACCGGAAGATTGTTTCAATGATTGCAAAACCCGCATAGTTTCTGATTTCAGATCTGTTGAACACTTCTTGTTTCCGAAGCGGTTTATAATGATGTAAATTGTAGTTTTCTCTTGCAAAGAATGCATCAATTTGATATAGTAAGCGTAATAATAATCTATCTCAATAAATTGAATAAAAGGCTGTGGCCAATCTTGTCAACAGGGTTTTAAAGGAGTGAAAACGATGAAGAGGAGTTATACAGGCGCAGCGGTTTCCCTGTTGCTGGCAGGAATGCTGGCAGTGACGGGGTGCGGCGGAACGGAAAAAAAGGACGCGGATAAGCCTGCGGAAAAGGCTGCGGCAAAACCGGTCGCCGGGCTGACGGTATACACGTCCGTTTACAACGGGATGGTACAGGAAATGGCCAAGCCGGTTGTGGAACAGCAGCTGAAGGACGTGAAGGTGAACTGGCAGACGGCCGGCAGCGAAAGTGTGAAGGCGAAGCTTCTGGACGAGATGAAAGGCGGCAAGGCAGAAGCAGATCTGGTGATGATTTCAGATCCTGATTTTTACCTGCAGCTGAAAAAGGACGGAAAGCTGCTGAACTATAAGTCGCCGGAATCGGCGGAACTTGCGGAACCCGTAGACGCAGACGGCGCTTTTACGCCCATTCGCATCAGCGCCATGGTGATAGCCGTACATAACGATAAGATAAAGGAACCTCCCAGGAGCTGGAAGGATTTGCTGGATCCCAAATATAAAGGGAAGATCGCCATGCCCAATCCGAAAGCAGCAGCTACGGCACTGGCAACCGTGGCGGCACTGAAGGATAAATACGGCTGGGAGTACTGGGAAAAACTGAAGGCAAACGGTGTGGTCGTGAGCAAAACCCAGGAAATGCGTGAAAAGTTTGCTCATGGCGAGTATCCCATTATTATTAACATGGAAGAAAACGCTCTGAAACAAAAAATGAGCCAGGGCGTAAACACTACCATTATTTATCCGGAAGAGGGCAGCGTACTGGTACCGGGCTACATCGGTATCCTGAAGGATACGAAAAACCCTGAGGGCGCCAAGAAGCTGGTGGACTGGTGGCTGAGCCGGG
>JAEEGI010019175.1_pt1 | contig 13813 bp, 8 predicted proteins | sample 8958751 | NCBI WGS metagenome assembly JAEEGI01 (sample SAMN16246545, study PRJNA631951) | gut metagenome | biome: gut microbiome; feature: rumen; material: KS-attached | host: Bos | place: Iran: Karaj | collected 2018-10
CAATCCCCAATCCCCAATCCCCAATCCCCATATTTTCCTTTATGAATTATATTATATTTTAATTAAAAATCATATTCTCCTTTTTTTTATATATTTATTTAACAATATATATTTTTAATTAAAAATAAGAAATGTCTAAGAAAATTAAATAATAATAATTATTTTTATCATTTATATTATCATGGAATCATATTAAATTTAGTAAAAATAATTTTCCCCCATACACTACTAAATATTTTGTATATGAGTAAAAATAGATTAATTTCAAATTAAATAAAAAAGTTTATAAAATATTTATTTTATTTTATTTTTTTTTTTCTACTTTTTCGATATATTTAAATGAAAATAATCATATAAAAATAAATAAAAATGGATAATAATATAAGCTCAATTAAAACAGCAGATGAAACAAATAATCAAGATAACAATGATCACGAACAGGAAAAAAACGAAATAAAATATTTACAGAATCCTCATCTTTCAAATTTAAAATATATCGACAGAAATGTATCATTATATAGTAATTTATACAAAATAATAATAACAGAAAATAAAGATTTATATGAATATGCTCTTGACTTTAAAATAAATGATGGTTCAGAACATTTAGTTTCAACAAAAATGAAAAGAAAAATCATCAATAAAAATCATGAGGAAATTACAAAAGAATATGGTATTTATATTTTAGCAGGAGATGCATTTTATAGTATGAAAAAAGTAGATGAAATTAAAGAAAAAATTATCCAAGTAAATAATGTAAATTATTCAGTGATGATTAAACCAACAAAAGAAATAATTTCATTAAAAACAGATATGAATTATATGATGGATAAATATAAAAATGGTGGTGAAAAAGAAATAAAAACAATATTTGAAATAATGATTAAAGAGATATTAAGACACAATCCTTCATTAAAATATGTAATGAAATTATTTGGAAATAAAGATAAAGAAAAGACTTTAAAAGGAATAGAAGATTATAATAGTATAAAAATAATGCCAGGATTTATAACAAGAGTACTGGTACTTGAAAATGGATTTTATTTAAATGTTGATATTAAATCAAAAATAATTTCTGAATTTAATTGTCTTCAATTAATTAATTCTTTTGTTTCAGATAAAAAAAAAATTAAAAGAGAAGAAAAGAATGAAATAAATAATTGGTTTTATGATAAAATTATTGAAACTTCTCATACAAACCAAAGATTTAAAGTTGAAAAAGTTGATTTTGATAAAAAAGCTAATAATACTGATATTAAGATTGGTGAACAAACAAAAAAATTTTATCAATATTATAAAGATTGTTTTAATATTGATATTGATAAATCATCTCCTTTATTAGTTATTAAACAAAAAGGAAAAAAAGAATTTAATAATCAATTACTTTATCCTCCTCAAGTTTGTCATATTGTTGGTTTAAATGATGATATGTTAAAAGACCAAACTTTATTAAAGAAAGTATATGAAAAAACAAAATTAACTCCAAATAATAAAATAGAAAATATTAATGATATTTTATCAATTTTAAATGAAAAAAAACCCATTGTGAAAGTTAAAAATGTTAATGATGAAAATATTACTAAAACATTAAAAAGTTCATATGAAAAAAAAACAGAATTTGGAATTGATATTATTGATGCTAAAAAAGAAAATTTTGAAGGTTTAATTATGGAAAGTCCATATTTATTAGGTAAAAATAATAATAAAATAAAAAATCCATTTCAACCTTTTAAAGTAATATATCCAAAAGAAATAAATTTTATTTTATTTTATCATGAATATCATGAACAAGAGAAAAAAAAATTTTTTGAATTAGTAAAACAAGCTTCTAAAGGTTATGGATTAATCATTGGAAAAATGGATTATAGATATTTAAAAGATGAAGATCCAGAAGTTTGGAAAAAAGAAATTAAAAAATATGCTTCTAATTCAAAATATAATATAGTATTGATATTATTAGACGATTATTTAAATAAAATAGGATTATATGACGAATTAAAATATTTTTCTCAAGAAAATGAAGGTATTATTTCGCAATTTATTTCAACAAATTCTTTTACTCGAAAAAATGGTATGTCTGTTGTAAGTAATATTTTAATTCAAATAAATACTAAAATAGGAGGAATTTCTTATGTAATTGATTTTGATAAAAATATTAAAGATAAACATTTAATGATAATTGGAGTTAATTCTAGTAAATTAATTATTGATAAAGTACCTCATTTATCAATTTCATATTGTGCTTCATTAAATGATGATTTTACTGAATATACAAATAAAAAAGAAATACTAAATGAAGAAGAAAATAGAAATAATAGTTTATCTATAGGAGTCTTTTTATATGAAGCGTTAATTGAATATTTTAAAAAAAATAAGAAATTTCCAGGAGGAGTAATAATATATAGACAAGGAATAAGTGAAGGAAAAGAATCAGTTATAATGGGAGAAATAGAACAAATCAATGAAATTTTAACTGGTGATTCTCCATATGAAACAATTAAAGGATTAATTATACCATATTATTATATTTTAGTAAATAAAAGATCAACTATTAAATTTTTCGAATCATCACCAGACTCAGATGAAAATGATTATTATGAAAATCCAGAAAATGGACTTTTAGTTACAAGAAAAGCAGTTAGAGATGAAATATTTGAATTTTATATTCAACCTCAAAAAGTAAATTCTGGTACAGCAACTCCAACTAATTATCGAGTTATGTATGGAACTATGAATAATCATGATATTTTACCTAAATTAAGTTTTGATTTATGTTATCTTTATTCTAATTGGAGAGGGCCTGTTAGAATTCCTGCTCCTTTGAAATATGCTGAAAAATTAGCTAAACTTAAATATGGAATCAATGATAATATTAAAAATTCTTTATGCTTTATATGAATGAGAATATTATTAAATATTAATTTAAATAGTATATAAAATAAAGAACATTAATTTATTATTTTTTGTCTTTTAAATATAAATGATATATTATTTCAATTATAATTTAATAATCCCTAAAAAATAATACAAATCTAATAAATTGCTGAATATTTTTATAAGTGAAAATTAAAATTTAATTATTATTATTATGAATTAAAAATGACAAAATACATTATTTCATTATTATTTGATATATTTATTTTTTAAAATTAATTAAATAAAAATTATTTTATTAAATTATTTATTTAATCGAAGATATTATGGCAAAGACAACAAGTGCAAAAACATATAGGAAAAAAAATAATACAGAGCTCTTATCAGATTTAAAAAAGTTGAGAGAAGAATTACAACAAATAAGATTTACAAGAGTTTCAGGAACAGCAGTTTCAAAATTATCAAAAATTAAAACATTAAGAAAAGAAATAGCTCGTGTGTTAACAATTATAAGAGAAAATAAGAAAAATGAAGTTGTATCAAAACTCTTAGAGAGGAAAACTCAAGAAATAAAAGATGGAAAAGAAGAAGAAGTTACTAAAACAATTAAAAATTTAAAAGTTAAACATATTCCTATTGATTTAAGAGCAAAAAAAACTAGAGCTCAAAGAAAGGCTTTAACTAAATTTGAAAATAATTTATTAACTTTAAAACAATTAAAAAGAAAACTTAATTTCCCTAAAAGAAAATTTGCTGTTCCTCCTACAAAAGCATAAATAAATTTTTTAATTTTAAGAAGTTGGAATTTAATAAGAAATGAATGAATTTTTTAAAAAATTTTTTTTAATTAATAAATTTATATTTATAATTCCTTTTGAATAAAGAAAAAAATTATACATTTAAAAAAATCATAATAACAATTAATTCTTTTATAAAAATTATAATAATACCATAAATCACTTTATTTATTATAATTTTTTAAATATTATTAATAATTATACATAATAAACAAAAGAAAAAAAAAGAAAGAAAAATTTATTTTTTCTTTTTCTTACTTTTCATACAACAACTTTTTTTAATTATAACTTCATCTTCTTTTTGAATTTCATTGTCTAAAATAATAGCTTTATCTTTAATTTGGCTATCATTATTATTATTATTTCCTCCATCATAAAAACTATATGTAATAACATCAAATAATTTTTTAATTCCTTCTCCAGATATTGCACTTGTTTCAACATAAGTTAAATTATTATTTTTGGCAAATTTATCAGCTTCCTCAAAAGAAACTTGTCTTTTATTTTTTAAATCTAATTTATTTCCACATAAAACAAAAAAAATTCCTTCTTGAACATGATTTTTAATATCTTCAATCCATTTAGGTAAAGAAGAAAAAGAAGATTTTGAAGTAATATCATAAGTTAAAATTATTGAATGAGCATTTTTTAAATATGAAGGAATTAAACTTTTAAATCTTTCTTGTCCTGCAGTATCCCACATAATTAATCTTATTGTTTTATCTTCTAAAAATACATTTTTTGTTATAAAATCGATTCCTACCGTTGGCGCATATCCTTCTTCTATTGTTTCATATTTGTATTTTGATAATATTGATGTTTTTCCTACGTGCTGATCTCCTATTATTACTATTTTGTAATTTTCTATATGAGATGCTGAACCTGATTCGTTTATTATTATGTTATTTGACAGAGTATTCATTTTTTTTTTAAAAAAGTGAAATTTATTTTTTTTTATTCTTATTATATTATTTTATTTAAAATAATTTTTTTTTTTTTATTTTTTCTTTTTGATTTTTTTAATTTTTTTCACACCAAAATCATAGGATTGAGGAATATTTAATAAGCCACTTCCACTTCTTGGAAGAAATAATTGAGGATATAACAATTCTTTATTATTATTTAAAAAAGCATCATTCAATGTTTTATTCATATTAAAATCTTCATTGAAGTAATTTCTCCCAACAGAATCATCTTCTTTATTATTTGTAAGATTAATTTTATTTTCACTAATACTTGTACTTTTATTAATTGATTTCTTCAATAATTGAAGTTCATTATTTTTAAATGAATTCATTGATTTTCTAATTTCTAAAAAATTATTTGTCAAAATTTTTTTTAGCAAAAATATTAGGTGTAATAATTCTAATTTTTTTATTTATTTTATTGTTAATAAAAGATTTTTGAAATTTATGATAATTTTTCATATCATAACCACTTAAAGGATTAAAATTAACATATAACCATTTTTTGAATCATCAAATTGATTTATTGAACACATTGATTTATAATAAATTCTTGTATTATTTATATTATTTTCTTTAAATATATATATTGAATCACTTGGTAATTCTTTTTTTGGGTTTATTGATTCTAGAATTTTATTTTTTATATATAATAAGTTTGAACTTTTTGATTTGTTTAAATGAAGTTTTACTTTGAAATCATATTTTTTACATTTTTTTTCACTTCCATTATTGATTATAAAATTATTTTCAAGATTTTTTATTTTATTTGTAATTACTTTTTTATCAGAATCAGATTCATTTATGATTGATGTTTTTCTTTTTGATAAAAATAAATCTGGATTATTTTGTTCTTGTATAAATTTATTAAGATAACTATTTTCAAAATTCATAAGTGAAGTTGTTCTTTTTAAAGGAATAATACTTCGAAAATTCCCTTTTTTAAAAAGATTTTCTAATTTTTGTTCTTCATTTTTATTTTTTATATTTTTATTTTGATAATATTCATTTAATAATTGCATTTGCTCTAATTTATTTCCTACATTCATTTTATACAAAGCTCTTTTTTTGCCAAATTCTTGAAGAGCAATTTTCATATTTTCTAAATTTCTTTTTTCTCTTAAATCTCTATTTTTATTTTCTATTATTTTTTTTTCAATTTGTAATTGATTAAATTCATATTTAGGTCTATTATAAGAATAACTGTTTTTAATTTCTTTTATATCTTTAACAATATAATTTACTTTTTTTCTGTTATCAAATTCTTTTAATTTTTGTTGTTCAGAATGATTAACGTGATTTCTTTTAAAGTCTTTAATTAAATTTGAAGGTTTTGAATTACCTAATTTTGTTCTATGTTCTAATCCATTGTTAATAATACTTTCTATATAATTATTATGAAATCTTTCTACATAACCTTTTGTATCTTGATTTTTTTCTAACTCTGTTAATTCTTCTTCTGGTAAAGGATTTGTTCTTTCTTTTATACACATTAGTTCAACAAAATAATTATAATTTTTATAAAACCAATTATAGACAGAGTTTATTTTTTCTTTTCTTAAATTTGGATTATTTAAATATAATACATCATTTACTAGTTGTTCTAATTGGAAAAAAATTGTAGATTTAAATTCTTCTATATTATTTTTTTCTTTTGAAGTGTTAAGAAATAATAATGGTGGTTTTCCTGTTTCAGATATTTTGTCATGAATTTCTTTTTTAAATGTTAATATAAAATCTATTAATTCATCTAATTTTTTATCTCTATTATCACTTTGTAAATATTCATTTATTTTGTTTTGAAAATTTTCAATATTAAAAAAAAGAAGTTCTCTTTTTTCTTTATATCTCTTTTTTTCTTCGATCATAATTATTTATTAAATAATTTTGAAATACCATAAAATAAATTATAATTTTTCATATTTAAAATATTATTTTTTATATTTAATTAGCTAGTAATCCAAACTTTACATAATTTATTATTTATGTAAAGTATGTATCTAGCTTAAAGAAATTATTTCATAATGTGGAATTAATATATAAAATTTATATATATTAGTTAAATGAATGAATACATTGTTTATATATTATGTCCATCAATAAATTCCAATGTTTTAATTTTATTTTTTATTTTTAAATTAAATTCTTTAATTTTAAATATATAATTTCCTCCTATATATAAAGATTTTAGTTTATGAAACTTTTCTGATAAAAACATACAAACTTCATTAAAAATTTCTTCATTTATTTTTTCATTTTCATTATCTCCTATAAAATTACCGAATAATCCTAATTCTTCTAAATAATCATTTTTTGGTAAATCTTCATTTTTAATTGATTTAATTAAATTAGATGATAAAGTTAAAGTATGTATTTTATTTGAAAAATTTAAACCTTCAATTTTTTCAATTTTATTTCCTCTTAATTCTAATCTTTCTAATTCATTCATTTTATTCAAATGTTCTATTTTTCTTATTTTATTATTATTTAATATTAAAATTTTCATATTTTGCAGAATTTGAAAATTTTCAGGAATTAAATCAAGATTATTTGCTGTTAAATTTAATTTCACTAAATTTGATATAAAATTTTTAATATCATCAATAATCAAATTGAATTCTATTGTAGTTAAATAATTTTTAATAATAATAATTTCATCTATTTTTTTATTATCTTCTTCTTTAAACAAACCTGGAAAATTTTTGTCTGTATAATTAAAGAAATCTTCTTTATTATTTATATAACCTTTTACAATTTTAAGAATCAATTTATTTTCCATAAAATAAAATAATAATTATTACTTTAAAAGAATTAAAAAAATATTAAACATGTCTTGTCGAACATGGATGCCATTATTAATAGAATATTTTTCAACTATAAAAGATATAGAATCTAAAATTGAAGATATTCGTTTAGAAATATGTCAAAATCCTTCATTTGACCCAGAACAACTTTTTCATTCAATTGATACCAATGATAAAAATTTCATAACTCTAAATGATATAAAATTGTATTTAAATAATCATCATCTTCCCTTTGAAGAACAATGCTTAAGGAGATTTATGCGTAATTTTTCAAAAGAAGAAAATTTCCAAATTAATTATAATGATTTTCTTGGATTAATTATATCAAAAACTAATTCTTCTTTTAATATTAATAATAGCAAGTATTCTAATCAAAATACTGAAAAAGTTGATCATTCAATAGAAACTTCTTTTTTAAAATTAATTCAACTAGAATTAAACTTAATTAAAACACTTAATCAAATTACTCAGCAATTAAAAAATTCAAAAGATTTTATGATATATGAAGCTTTTATTGCTATTGTTAAATTCGATAAATATATTAATGCTGAAAATTTAAGTAAATTTTTAATGGATTTTGATATTAATTTAAATAATCGTGATATTCAAAATTTAATGTTTAGATTAGATTTAGATGGTGATGGAAAAATTTCTTATAAAGAATTTGTCGATATTTTTTATCATTATAAAGTAGATTATTCTTTTTCAGATACACAAATCCCAAAAGAAAATCAAAATACTTATTCAATTAATGACATCAATAAAAGTTATTCAAATACTCCTAATTTTAATTATAATTCTTCATCAAGTCAAAATATATTATTAGAAGATATTATAAATCCTGAAAATAACAGTTATAATTCATTAAAACATTCAAGACTTAAACATTCAAATTTTAAAAGTTATAATAATATGAAATATAATAATAATAATTATGATACTAATCCAAAAATTCCATTAAATAATATTTCTCAAGATTTTCATAGTTACAGAGTTAATAATTTTAAATCAAAAAATTATATCAATTCTAAATTAAGTTATCCTTCTATAAGTCTAAAGAGGAATAATTCTTCTACAAGATTTGATGATTGTAACAACAATAATAAAAATAGATTTTCAAGTATAGACAAATCTATTAATAATTTATATAACGTTAATATTCCTTCTTATTATAATTCAATGATGAGAAAAAGAAATATGAATTCATCTAATCCTAAAGATAATTTAAATTTTAATTATAACAGTCAAGTCAGTTTAAAGAAAAATAATTCTATGATAATAAATTCAAAACCAAATTATAGTTCTTCAATTGGAGTAATCAATCATAATAAAGATTATTTAAATAAATTACGAAATTTTAATAATTCAATGACTTTAAAAAATTTAAATAGAAATACAAATCTTACTGAAAATTGTGGAAAAGTGTTTTTTACAAAAAATACAAGATATTCTCCTAATAGAAGTCAGGTTATGATTTCAGAAATTGTAAAATTACCTTATCCTAATAAATTGAAAAATAATTAAATGTTAATATTTTTAAATAATATATAAATAAAGCTTTTTTTTGAGATAAACAATTTAATTATCATAAGCAAAAGATCAATTTAAATTTAAATATAATATATAAATTATTTTTTTATTTTATTATTTAATTACATATTATATATTGTTTTTATCCTTTAATTTAAATAAAATTATGATTATCAGAAAAAAATACATTAAAATAATAAAAATTAATTTATTTTCTGAAATAATAATATATAAAATATTAATATATTCATCCATTAATTATTTTTAATAAATCTTCATCTTTAATAAAATTATTGGACTTCATGTTTTCAATACTTTCCCAATTATATTTATTTTCTCTTTTTGGAATATTAGTAAAATTTAAATTATCTTCATGATTATTTTCTTTAACAATAACAAATCTAGAAACAGAATCAGGGCTTTTATTTTCTTCAAATTTTCTATATCTATTTTCACTTTTTAATAATTCTTGTTTATCTCTTTCACTCAGAAAAATTGGTCTTCTTGATGAAGAATAATTTTTTTGTATATTAATATTAGTTTTTTCTAAATTTACTTTTTGTCTTTCTCTATCCATTCCAGTTAATTTAATTAATTGTTTTTTATTTTTAATTTTATTTTCTTTTCTTTGATTTATCATTTCTTTAATTTCTTTATTTTCTAATTCAGCTTTTAAGTTTATTTTATTTGTTTTTTTATCAAATTTTATTAAAGGTAATTTTACTATTCCTTTTTGACCACTTCCATTATAAAATGGAAGATTAAAACCTTTCATTTTTTTTCTGTATTCATTTTCATCATCAATTTCTAAATATAAATATAATTCTTCTAATAATTCTTCACTTTTTTTTGATTTTAAAGTATTTATTTCATTTTGATATTGATATATTTCACCTTGTAATTGATCTTTTTTTAACATTGAAACTTTCTCTGTTCCTATTTTACTTTTATCGTTAATATTGCTTTCTTTTTCTTCTTTATTTTCATTATTTTCTTCATTATTATTTTCATTATTTTCTTCATTGTTGTTTTCATTATTTTCTTCATTGTTGTTTTCATTATTTTTTTCGTTATTATTTTCATTATTTTCTTCGTTATTATTGTCTTTATTTTCTTCATTATTATTGTCTTTATTATCTTCATTATTATTTTCATTATTGTCTTCATTATTATTATTACTTTTACTAATATTACTTTGTTTTTCACTATTTATATTCTCTTTTTTACTCATTTGACTTTCATTTTCACCTGTTGTATTTTTTTTTCCAGAAATTTTACTTTGTTTTTCACTCATTGTTTTTTTCTGAGAAATGTTGTCTTTTTGTTCACTGCCATTTAATTGATTTGTCTTCTTTAAAATTCTTTTTTTAATTACTTTAATTTTTTCATCATTAGTAGCAACACTAATTTTTTGAAGACTTTCTTTAAAATTATCAAGTGACATTTCTTTAGTGTTAGAAGCAGATTTTTTAAATATTTCAATTAATTTTTCTCTAGAAACTAAAATTTTAAATTCAGAACAAAATTTATAAAATTCACTTAAATCCATATGCTCCATTTTATCTTTAAGAATATCAAAAGTTGATTTATAACCAACAAAAGCATGTTGTCTAGAATAAAAAAAAAATATTTCTTTAAGAGCTAAATCTCTTTTTTCTTCTTTTGATATTATTTTTTTGTTTTTACTTTTAGAATAAAGACTACTATATTGAGAACTAATATGACTTTTATCAATTTTTGGAAGGGATATTTGAGATATATCATTTTGATTTTCTTCATTAAATATATTTTTATCATCAATATTAAATTTATTTATATTTTCTTGTTTTATATTATTTTGTAATATAATACTTTTATTTCTTTCTGATATTTCAGAAGAAATCTTTGTTTCATTTATTGTTTTTAAAGGAGATTTTTTTAATGTTTGCTCATATTCATTATATGTATTTGTATCATCTTGAATTGATTTTATTTTTCTGTTTAACCATTGTTTAATATCAGTTAATTTTTCAATTGTATTTATTATAAATTTTACATTTTGATTTGCATTTTTCATTTTTGTATATAAATCTTGATAAGTTTCTAAATTTTTTTCAATTTTAGCTAAATTTAATAATAATTCTTTTAATTGTTCTGCTTTAAATTGTGCTATTTTTGTATAAGTTTCTTCACCTAATCTTCCCATAACTTCATTATCAAATAATGTTCTTAAATTATCTCTCAAATCATCACTATGATCTAAGATTAATAATGTTGGTTCAGTAGAAATAAAATCTGCAATCATTAATGGTAAAGTTTCAATATATAAATATGATTTAGTATATATAACAGTTTTTATATTTCCTGTTTGAATTTCACTTTTTAATGATAATTTCCTTAATTTTTTTGTCTTATTTTTCTTTATCATACTTTCAATTTTTAATTTTGAATTATAATCTTCATTTTCTTCTTCTTCTTCTTCGTTATTTGAATCATTTTTTGATATTACATTTGATAATTTTGATTTATCAATATTACTTTCATTTAATTTAACTTCTTTTTCTTTATTTTCATTCTTTTTTTCATCCTCTTGTTTTTCTTCTAAATTATCCTCATTTTCGTTTTGATTAAAACCTAATTTATTAGTACCATCTAATAATATTAATTCAGATTTATTATCTTTATCTTTATTTGGAATAATCTCACTTTCATCATCTTCTTTTAAAGTTTCAACAAATTTTCTAGTTAAATCATCATCACCTTGTGGAATGTAATTTTCATAATCTTCCATTTTGAAAAATTTTTTATTTCTTTTTTCTCTAAAAATAAAATTATATTTCCTTCTATTTACTGCAACATAATTTAAAAATTGGTTTAAAACTTCTTTTTCAATTTCACATTTTTTAAAATAGTTATTTTCTTTAAAAATAGCTTTTTTAAAAGAATCACATTTTGCAATTTCAAATTCTGTTAAACTACATATTTCTTCAGTTATTTTTTTAACATTATTTGTATCAACAAGATAATCAATTTCATTTTCAATAGGTTCACTATATTTATTATATATTTTTTTTATTTCAGATGAAAATTGATCAAATTTTTTCTTTAATATAAATAATGATCTATGTAATATAATTAAATTTATGTCATCTGTTAAAGAAATATTTTCTTTTATTTTTTCTGTATTATTCACCATATCATTTCCACTTTGAATTTGACCAATTGAAATTGAGTTTTGTTCTTGGAAAAACATATTTGATAATTTTAATTCTTTTTTTTCTAAAAAATCAACTAAACAACCTTTAAAAATAGGATATGTTATTCCTCTAATATTAAAATGTTTTGCAGTTATTATTTCATGACATGGTTCTAAATCATAACCTAATAATATTGATAAATCAATTAAAACTTTCTTTATATTTTTCATTTCTAATTCATAGGGAGAATATTTTTTACTAAAATCAAAATTTTTTAAATGAGAATTAAAAATTCCTTCAATTTTAGAATCATCAGATAATAACTTAGATTTTATTTCTTGAATTCTTTCAATTTCTTCTTCTTTAGTTAAACTATCAATATTTTCAACATTTTTCATTTATTAAAAAGTAAAATTATTATTAATTAAAATAAAACGTATTAATAATTTAATTAATAACCATAATTATTTCCATATTTTAATAATCAAATGGATTCAGCATTGAAGAAGTTTTTTCTCTTTGAAGAGTTATTTCAGAACTTAAATTATTGTTTTTTTTGGTTTTGGTGTTTTTTTTCTTTTGTATACCATATATTCTAGTGAAAAATTATCAGTTTATTCATTCTTATTATTAGTAATTTCTTTTTCATTAATTTCAATTAAATTTTTACAAGAAATAATAATTAAATTTATGAGGTTTATTTTCTTTTATTAAAGGATTTATTCAAATATTAATATTTTATAAATAAGGACATGATTTAAGAACTATTAAAATCCATTATTTCATAAATTGTATTATTTTTTTCAATAATGAAATTGAATTAACCTTTTGGCTTTATTATATTACAATTTTCTAAATTAATATTTTTTGGAATATATTGAATTCTAATTCTAAAAATTTTTTAGAATATATTGACTACTAAAATCTGTTTCTTTTAAATTCTGACTGTGTCAATTCCTTTAAATATTTAATTTAAGCAATTTTATTTATTTAAATTTTAAATTTGAAAGCTTTTTTAACCTTTATATTTTCTTAACTAATCATCTTCAAAACTTAATATTACAATTTTAGTTTTTTGAAATCTATTATTACTTAAATATGATGATTTTAAATTTATAAAATCACCCTTTGGATAAAAATTATACCGATTTTTTTCTCATTGAGGTAGAAGTAATAAATTATTTTTTAAATTAGGTTGAAGTTAGTAAGTAAATAGAAATTATGTAATCAGAAATATATTTAAATTGTTTTAAAAAATCTTTTATATTTCAGAAAAGCTAAATATAACTGATATATTTAGAATATTTGTCTTTTTAATTCAATTTTAAAATATTATCTCTTATTTTTTCATAAATTATTTTGAATGCAAATATCACTTTTTTTTCTGTTGGACTTTGTTTTTTTTTTTTATTAATTTCTAAAGACAATTAATAAAATTCCATAAAAATAATTCAAATGAAACTTCTGAAAAAATTTGGGGAATATAATTTTCTTCTTGAATTGGTTTCATTAAATTTAATTTAAAATAATTAATTATTAATTTAACAATTGAATTTTTATTTATTTTTCAATTAAAATTATATTTAAACAATTTATATTTTAGTTTTATTAATTATAAGAAAAATTTTACTTTATAGATGGGGATTGGGGATTGGGAATTGGGGATT
>JAEEGI010019177.1_pt1 | contig 13812 bp, 9 predicted proteins | sample 8958751 | NCBI WGS metagenome assembly JAEEGI01 (sample SAMN16246545, study PRJNA631951) | gut metagenome | biome: gut microbiome; feature: rumen; material: KS-attached | host: Bos | place: Iran: Karaj | collected 2018-10
AATTCCATACCGTTTTCATCAACGTGCTTGATGCTTTCGAAAGTCTGTTAGCTGTAGGTTTTTATTTCGTTCATTAGGCCTCTCTATCTTTTGGGTATCATTTAGGGTATCTTTTTAACTATCACTTTGACTATCATTTTGGGTATCATTTTGAGTGACATTTTGGATGACATTCCAGTTACCCCCGCTTTATCTCCTTCAGTTTCTGGGCCATCTGCTTGCGGACTTCGGCAAGTTCCTTTTCGAGGCGGTCGATATCCTTCTGCACGGCATCCACATCGATAGGAACTTCTTCTTCGAAGGTATCCACATAGCGCGGGATGTTCAGGTTGAATTCGTTGCCTTCAATTTCGTCGAGGGAGGCGACATGGGCATACTTGTCCACGTTCTTGCGCTTCTTGTAGGTATTCACAATTTTCGAGATGTTCTCTTCGGAGAGTGAATTCTGTTTTTTGCCCTGTACGAATTCACGGCTTGCGTCAATGAACAGCACGTCCTTGCGTTTTGCGTTCTTGCCGCCGATTTCACGGCTGCGGTCGAATACCAGAATCGCCACGGGAATGCTCGTGGTCGGGAAAAGGTTTTCGGGGAGGCCGATCACCGCATCCAGCAGGTTTTCGCGAATCATCGCCTCGCGGATTTTGCCTTCGGAAGAACCGCGGAACAGCACGCCGTGAGGCACCACGACAACAACACGGCCTTCGCCCGCAAGGCTCGTCTCGACCATATGCGTAATGAAGGCCCAGTCACCCTTGCTTTTGGGCGGAATACCACGAAAAAAACGCTTGTAGGGGTCACTTTCGGCATTTTCAGCGCCCCATTTGTCGAGGCTGAAAGGCGGATTCGCAACCACCACATTGAATTTCATCAACTTGTCTTTTTCGACAAGCATCGGGCTGTTGAGCGTATCGCCCCATTCAATGCGGGCGCTATCGGTGCTGTGCAAGAACATATTCATGCGGCAAAGTGCCCATGTGCTGCCGTTCGATTCCTGACCAAACAAGGCGTAGTTGCCGCTCGGCACCTGCTTCGCACCCTGCAAAAGCAAACCACCCGCACCACATGTCGGGTCGCAAATCTTGTCGCCATCCTTCGGGGCCGCAAGTTTCGCCACGAGTTCGGTAACAACAAACGGCGTAAAAAATTCGCCCGCCTTCTTGCCCGCCTCGGCGCCAAAACGTTCCAACAGATACATATAGGTATTGCCGATAATGTCTTCGGAAACGCGGCTCGGCGACATGTCCAGCTCATCTTTGGCGAAATCCTCGAGTAACGTGCGCAGGCGACGATTGCGGTCCTTTGTCTTGCCGAGATTCGGCTCGGAATTGAAGTCGATATTGCGGAAAACACCTTCGAGCTTGAGCCTGTTCTGCGTTTCAATCTTGTCGAGAACAATGTTAATCAAGTCGCCGATATTATCTGCCGTGCGACGTTCGTAAAGGCTGTAATAGTCCGCGACAAACTTGTCGATGACCTTGCCTTTCTCGTTCTTGATTTCTACCATCGGGAGTACAAAACGCTCGCGTTCCAATTTGCGGAGGATTCGCGCCTCGTCGCCGCCGTATTGTTTGCCATAAGCATCGTAATGGTCACGCCACACATCCGACATATACTTCAGGAACAACATCACTAGGATGTAATCCTTGTATTGTGCTGGATCGATTGCACCGCGGAACGTGTCACAGGCAGCCCAGGCGGCAGCATTGATGGCGTCTTGCTTGATTTTTTCGCTTTTTACTTCACTCATAGCGACTCCAGGTATTTTGAAATTTCCGTTTCTAAAATTAAGTTCTTTTGCTTGACAATTTCTGCCATAATCTCATGTTCACGACGGCCTAATTCAACGAGTTCAACGATGTTTTGTTGAGCCTGTAAACTAGGCAGTTTTATGGGCATCTGTTCCAAAACCGTCTTGCTGATGAGTGGCATGGCAGAACCCTTGGCAAATTCCTTGAAAAAAGCGGTTCCGTTGGCGCCGTTCATATACCAAACTAGGTATTCGGGCAAAACCCTTTCGCGATTTACGCGGATACGGATCATCGGGGCAACCACAAGCAAATCTTCGTTCAGGGTGGGCACAATCGCCGAAACAAACGAGCCGCCCCTCGACCTAAACACGATATCACCCGCCACCGCAAGGTGCGAGCCGTTGGGCTTGACGTCTTCCACACGCCGCAGCGAGCCCACATTCAACGAGCCATCCGAATCCACATCTCGCAAAAAACACGCCAACGTGCCGGATTCTCCAGGAACACACGTGTTGCGGAAGGGGTAACCTACCGAAAGCTGGGCAACATCGCGCAGCGATACCGTATGCGATTTCGACAAGCCAAGGGCGTTCTTTGACACATTTTCAAAGTCCATGCCCTAAATATACCTTATTCGCCTCTAAAATGCAAATAATTTTGTAGTATTTCAAATACTAACACAGACAGACATTTAAAAATGGCGATTTTAGCAAAATTTCAGCATTTAATATAGAAAAACCGCCTTATCCTATGTAGCAAATACAGAAAATCCAAAATTTCAGCCGCAATTTCACGTCAAATTGGCTTTTTTTGGCGTTTTTAGGCAATTTTTAAGGAAAAGAACGAAAAAAGCCCCGAATCGAACGACTCGGGGCCTTTTCAGCGGGAAGAGCGAGATTCGAACTCGCGATAGGATTAAGTCCTATACGTCCTTAGCAGGGACGCGCCTTCGGCCAACTCGGCCATCTTCCCATCTTGGGGACACTAATTTACTTAATTTTCACGTTTTTTTCAAGGGTCGGGGCCCAAAAAATTCTAGATTTTGATAGATTCCATCTTATACCTACATCCAAAATGCGAATTTTTAAAAAGCCTTTGAAAATTGCCGCAGCGTTCGCCCTGGTCGGCCTCATTTGCTGCATCCCCGCATACATCGTCGTGTTCAAGATCCTCCCCGAGCAGGATCCCGACAACCAGTTCAACCGCAATACCATCCTCCAGGTGCTCAGCGGAGAGACCCGCGTCTATTTTAACGACGGCAACGAGCTGCTCGGAGCCTTCTTCGACGCTAACCACCGCGTGTACGTACCCTACGGCGACATCCCGGTGAACATCGTCAACGCGCTGGTGGCCGCCGAAGACGCCGGCTACTGGAACCACAGTGGGTTCAGCTTCCACGGTTTCGCGCGCGCCATGGCCCGCAACATCCGCGAAGGACACCTCCGCCAGGGCGGCTCCACGCTCACCCAGCAGGCGGTCAAGAACATTTTCGGCCGCGAGGAACGCAGCGTCAAGGAAAAACTCAAGGAGCTGATGAACGCGCTCCGCATGGAAAAGCACTTCAGCAAGGAAGAAATCCTGGAATTCTACCTGAACCAGTTCCACGTCTCGGGTACGGGCAAGGGTGTCGCCATCGCGGCGCAATACTTCTTCAACAAGGAACTCAAGGACCTGACGCTTGCCGAATGCGCATTCATCGCAGGCTCGGTCAAGGGCCCGTTCAACTACGACCCGTTCATCCAGCGCACCACCGAACGCCGCGAAAAAGCAATCGCCCGCGGCGAGGAACGCCTCAAGTACGTGCTCGAACGCATGCTCGACGAGGGCTACATCGAAAAGGAAGACATGGAAAAGGCGCTCGCCAAGCCGCTCGAATTCAACCACGGCAACTTCCGCTTCACCATGAGCACCACGCTCGAACGCCTCGAAGAAAAGCTTGACAGCGACTACTTCCACGACCTGTTCCAGAAGGAAGGCATCGAGGACTGGCGCAAGGCGCAGCTCGTCATCGTAACGACCCTCAACGCAAAAAGCCAGGACGCCGCAAAGCGTGCCCTCCAGACCAACATAAGCAACCTGCAGATGCAGCTCGGCGGCTTCGTGCTGCCCAAGGCCGAATTCGGGAACCGCGCCCAGAGCGCGCGCAAGGGCGACTACCTCTACGGCACGGTCGACAGCGTGTTCTTCGACGAGGCGGGCAAGCTCAAGTCCCTCACGCTCAGCTTCGGCCAGCTCAAGGGCATTGTCACCGAAAAGGCCGTGAAGGAATTTGCAAAGCAGGTCGGCGGCGACGTGAACAAGATTCTCGCTTCCCAGCTCAAGCAGGGGGCCATCCTCCTGGTAAGCGTCCTTTCGGACGAACTGCAGGACGGCTACGCCACCTGCAAGATAGAGACGGAACCGGTGTTGCAGGGTGCGCTGTTCGCCTTGCAGAACGGCAAGGTCATCGCAAGCCAGGGCGGGTTCCACAACACGGGTTTCGACCGCAGCTTCAAGGCGCTGCGCCAGCTCGGCTCCAGCTGGAAGCCCTTGCTTTTCGCACTTGCGCTCAAGTACCACTGGAACTACCTCGACGAACTGGAAAACGAGTACAACGCCTTCCAGTACGTGAACCAGTTCTACTTCCCGCGCCCCGACCACAAGAACAAGGGTGACGTGGTGAGCATCGCCTGGGCGGCCACGCGCTCCGAGAACATCGCGAGCATCTGGCTCCTGGAACACCTGCTCGACAAGCTGAGCGACGAAGAGTTTGCCACGGTTGCAGCACAGAACGAAATGGCCCGCAAGCCCGACGAGGAATCCAAGGCATTCTTCGAACGCCTGCGCGACAAGTTCGGGCTCACCATGAAGGAAGACGTCAAGCGCGAAATTGAGTTCACCCGCGCCCGCGACGCACTCGTGGAACGCTACAAGAACGAAGGCCTCTACGCACAGGCACGCGCCATGCAGGCGCTGCGTTACGGTAGCTTCACCGACGTGGGCATCAAGCAGGCCAAGCGCGACGCTTCGGCTATCCGCTACCTGCGACACAACTACAAGAACTATTCCGAAGTCCTGCGCAACCGCGAAAACGAAATTCTCATGAACGGGCTCACCGAAACGTTCGCCTCCCTCGAGGCAATCGAGCTGTTCCCGAACTTCTCCCTGGCCGACTTCAAGCGCCTGACCACGATGGTCGAGCCGACCGACCCCGAAAGCGACTACCTCGACCCCGAGCACTTGCGTTACTGGCCCGACTACCGCCGCGCACTCGCCATGTCGGAATTCGCGAGGTTCGCAGGCGAAATCGGCATTAAGCAGAAGCTGCAGAAGGTGTTCAGCATGCCGCTCGGCGTGAACGACATTACCCTGAGCGAAATCACGACCGCTTATCAGACGATCCTCACAGGCAAGGTGTTCAAGTGCAAGGACGGCGACTGGACCGAGCCCTGCCTCATCAAGGAAATCAAGAACCGCGACGGACGCACTATCTTCAAGAACGACACCGAAAGCAAGGTTGTCCTGGACGATGTCGTCACCACGCAGATGGGTGCGATGTTACGCTCCGTGTTCAAGAACGGAACCGCCCGCAGCCAGTATGCAAACATCACCGTTTCGAATCCCGAAGGCGCACAGAAGCTGCGCTACCCGGCGCTGGGCAAGACGGGTACCACGAACGACTACCGCAACGTGGCCTTCATGGGAGCGCTCCCGACATATGTCAAGGAGAAGAACGGCATAGCACTCGATTCCGTGGTAGCCATCGGCAGCTATGTGGGCTTCGACGACAACAAACCGCTAAAGTCCGGACGCACACGTATTGCAGGAGCCTCGGGCGGTCTCCCGCAATGGGCGGCTTTCGCGAAGGAAGAAATCGGAATCCTCGGCATCCCGGAACAGGTTGACTTCCTCGACATTTCCATGATGGCCAGCGGAGAAGTCCCGCTGATCCTGACAAACGAACGCGGAGAGCTCACGGTCGACCCGATGACGGGCCGGGCGATGGCGGGCGCGAACAGTGCGGAGGGCAGGCCGCTCCCGTGGCTCGACGTGCCGGGCTTCACCCCGCCGCAGGTGCAGGAACGCGCAGCGGCCGCAAGCGCCGAAATGGGGATTCTCACCAGTATGCCGATGCCCACCGTGACCGACTCCGGCGCGCCCGCCATAGACGGGGCCATCGGCCCCGACGCGGGCTCCGTGAGCCCGGCCCCGGCCCAGCCGCTGCCCGGAATGGAAACCCCGGCCGCTGCTGGACAGCCTGTAGCCCCGAAGGCCGCAGCGATGCCCAAGGACGACGACTGGGATTTGCCTGAAGGATTAGGCGGAAACGCATTCGTGCCTATAGAAGCGGAGTAGCAGTGAGGTATGAGGTCGGCGCGATGCGCCTTTGAGCTATGAGGCCGTTCGCCTTCGGCTCTCTCTGAGCAGTCAGCGATGAGTGGTAAAATTGCGGAAAAAATACCTCACCGCTCACCGCTCACTGCTCATTGCTCATCGCTCGAACCTCTCCGCTATTACCTATATTTACCTTTTGATGAAGCACTTCCTTTTACTTTTATCGGCTTTTGCTCTGGCGGCTTGCGTGGCTAATGCTCCAGCACCAGGCACATCGCCAGAACCTGTCACTGACCAGGACACCCCGGAGCAAACTGGCTCCGAAAAGTCCACCCTCGGCCAGCCCGCCAAGGCGCAGGCGCTTGACAGCTACCGCCTCGCCACTCCCGAAACCGTACCCTCGACCGAACCGGTACAGCAGTCTTCCATCGACGTGGTCCCGGTCTCCGAGAAAGGCAAGGACGCACAGGCGCAGGCCCCAGTCGATCCCTACAAGGCATTCCCCTCCCTCGCCGAAGGCGTGTTCGCCTATGCGGACGCCCTCTACAAGGCAGGCTTTGCAGACTCCGCCGTGGCCTACCTCCAGCGCTTCCGCGTCATCAAGCCGCTCTGGGCACAGTGGGAAGCCAAAACCGACTCCATGATCTTCGCCTTCGACAAGGTCCGCGCCGAAAGGGCGAAACGCTTTGAGCCCTTAGTCCTCGAAATCCAGAACATGAACCGCGCCCGCGCCGCCTACAGCATGGTCGCCGAAACAGCCGACAGCCTCATCGCCCTCGCTCCCGACGACTCGCTCACCCGCTGGGCGATTGAACAGAAGCAGGTCGCTTACAAGAACACGCTTGCCAAGGCGAAAAAGGAATACGCCGAAATCAAGTCGCTCGCCGACGACAAGGCACAATTCGCCGAAGCCCAGAAAAAGGTGACCGAGTTCCAGATGCGCTACCGTGACTTCGAAGCCGAGCTCCAAATCCAGGCGCTCGTGGACCACATCCGCGAACTCGCTCAGGCAACCGATGCCGCCGCCGCCAAGTACTGGGAATCGCATGACCCGGCCGAAGCCCTCGCCAAGGCCGACGAATTCATCAAGGCCGGCAAGTACAAGGATGCAAAAGAACTATTGAACAAGCTCAAGGCAAGCAAGTTGCGCAAAGAAGCCAACGCGAAATACCACGAACTTGCCGATGCCTTCTGCAACACCCAGCGCAAGGAAACCTCGAACCTTTTCGCAAAAGCCCAGAAGCAGAAGGACCCCGACAAAAAGCGCGAGCTCCTCAAACAGGCCATTGCACCGCTGGACAAGTGCATGAGCGAATATCCGGATAACAGCCAAAAGAAGACTGTCGTAGAGAACAGGCAATTCCTCGAGAAGGAAATCCAGAAGTGATCGATGCCGAAATTTGGCAATATGCGCAGTACCCGGCGTTTTTTGTCCTCGGGTTGGTTGTCAGCCTCATCAACAGCATTGCAGGCGGCGGCTCCACGCTGAGCTTGCCCATCATGATATTCCTCGGCATGCCCGCAACTGTCGCGAACGGCACGAACCGCATCGGGCTTATCATCGGGAATTTCAGCAGCGCCATCAACCTGATGAAGCACGGCTACCTGAACAAGAAGATTTTCCTGCAGCTGCTCCTGCCCACCATCGCTGGAACCGCCATCGGAGCGTTTTTCCTCGTGCGCCTCGGCGACCGCGCCTTCCAGGCCATACTCGCCTGCGTCATCTGCCTCGTCGTGGTGATGAGCAACCTGCGCAAGGACATTCTCGGCAAGCCTCCTGCAACGCCTCCCGAAAAGCTCACGTGGAAAGGCGCCATCGGTTTTGCGCTGATTTCCATTTACGGGTGCATCGTGCAGGTCGGCGTGGGTTTTGTACAAATTTTCGGACTCACGCGTTACACCGGGCTTGATCCCATCCGCGTAAATGCGCTCAAGAATGCGCTCACCAACGTGTTCCTGCTTATCAGCACGACCGTCCTCGGCATTGCAGGCAAAATCGACTGGCCCATCGCCATTGTGATGGCAGCGGGTGCCTGGCTGGGCGGCTACTGCGGAAGTTTCTTGCAGCGCAAAAAAGGCAACAAGTTCATACAGCACTTTATCAGTGCGACAAGCATCGCGATGGCCATATACCTGGTCGTCGACCTCATTGTTAGCTAGGTTCTTCAGCTAGGCTTCTTGGCTTGGCTTTTCGCGCTTTTCCCTGCGTTCGCGGACCTTTTTCTGTTCCAGCGTCTCGCCCAGGCCAGCAAGCAGCCTGTCAGCAAGTTCCGCATCTCCCGAGGCCAGCAGTTCCTTCTGTTGACGGGATAGCATCTTGATTCGCGCTTCGAGGCGCAGCGCCTTCTCGTGACTGTCCAATTCAAATTGACGCAGGATGCACACGGGCGGAAAAGCCTTCGTGAACTTGGCTCCCTTTCCGGCCTTATGTTGTTCAAAGCGCGCTTCTACATCCGTCGCGTAGCCCGTATATATACGGTCGCCCGAGCAACGGAGCATGTAGACATAATGAGGCATTTATTCGTGATGCGCCTTGGACACGATGCTCATGTAGATGGTGCCGAGGATCGCTGCGCAGAAGCTGCCCAGCAAGATGCCAAGCTTCGCGGAATCCTGACGGCCGCCCACATCGAACGCAAGGCTAGCCACAAACAGCGCCATGGTAAAGCCGATACCGGCAAGCATGCCGCCACCCCACAGCACCTTCCAACTGTAGCTGGGCTTCTTCGAGAGGCCAATCTTCACGGAAAGCAGGCTGAACAGGAATATGCCAATCGGCTTACCGAAAATCAGCGCAAGGGCAACGGCGCTCATCACGGGCAACTCGAAACCCTGGAGCTTGATCTCGACACCGGCATTGGCCAGGGCGAACAGCGGCATGATGGCGAAATTCACCCAGGGCACAAGAGGCTTGAACAGGCGTTCCTGCATGGAAATACTTTCGCTCGCGCCACGCTTGAGCATGGTAAAGACTTCGTACTGTTCGTTGCGGTCCTTGGCTTCGCCCGAAAGAACACCGCCCACGCTGCTTGCGAAGTGAGCCATCTTGCCATTAGCGACGACTGCCTTCGCCGGGACAGAGAGACCGAGCAGCACGCCCGCGATTGTCGGGTGCACGCCGCTCTTGACGAAGAACGCCCAGACAGCGACACCGATAACGCCATGCAGCAACAAGTTGCGCACGCCGATGCGGAAGAGCACGTTGATGAGGACCAGCAAAGCAAATCCAGCACCGAGAGCCGCGAAGTTGATGCCGTCTCCGCTCGGGTAGCCAATCGCAATCACGAGGATGGCACCGATATCGTCGGCAATGGCGAGTGTCAGAATCATCACGCGGAGCGCATGCGGCACCTTCTTTCCGAGAATAGCCATGCAGCCCACCACGAACGCAATATCGGTCGCCGTCGGGATGCCCCAACCGTTCGTGGCGGTGTTTTCGCCATGCGGGCAAAGGGTCAGGTAAATGAGTGCCGGGAAAAGCATACCGCCCGCAGCGGCAATGATGGGCAGGCTCGCCGCCTTCGGGTCGTGCAACTCACCGTAGGTCATCTCACCCTTGACTTCGAGGCCGATGTTGAAGAAGAATATCGTCATCAGGGCATCGTTGATAAGCCAATGCAAATCACCGTTGCCAATCCAGTCGCCAATCTTCAGCGCAAAGGGCATGTGCCAAAAATGCTCGTAAGATGAGGGACTCAGGTTCGCCCAGAGCAATGCGGCGATCGTCATGACAATCAACACAATGCCGCCCGTCGTCTCCACCTTCATCAGGCGTTCGATCGGGGTTATGATTTTACGGACCGGGGTTTCCGGAAAAAGATTTTCGATTTTATCGCTGCTAGTAACTTTTGCTGACATACGCTATCCAATATACATTACTTTTGTTTGGAAACCGCAAAAAAAACGAACGAAAGCGATAAATATCGTTATTTGGGCGACCGGGTGCCAATGAATTCCGATAGCACCTTGCAGAGAACGTCCACACCCACGGGCTTGGCCAGGTGAGCGTTCATGCCGACCGCCAGCGAAGCCTTGCGGTCCTCGTCAAAAGCGTTCGCCGTCATCGCGATAATGGGGATGTTGGCCAGGACCTTGTTAGGCAGGGCGCGTATACGCCGGGTCGCCTCGTAGCCGTCCATCACGGGCATCTGGATATCCATCAGCACGAGGTCGAAATCGCCCGGCTTGGACGCAGCAATCGCCTCGACCGCCTTGAAGCCGTTATCCGCCGTTTCCACGAGCACACCGTTGTCGGTAAGCATGTCCATGGCAATTTCGCGGTTCATCTCGTTGTCGTCGACAAGGAGCACCTTCCTGCCGTCCAGCGCAACCTTCTCTTCCTTGACCTCTTCCACCTCCACGGATTTCGGGAAGTCCGCCTCGGTACACCTTTCGACCGGCAAGCTGAACGAGACCAACGTCCCCTTCCCCTTCTCGCTGTTGATGTTGATAGCGCCTCCCATTTTTTCGACGAGTTCGCGGCATACGGAAAGGCCAAGCCCCGTACCCTCGATACCGCTGACCGTGGAACTGTGCTCACGGCTGAAACGCTCGAACGCATGCTCGATAAAGTCCGCATCCATGCCGATACCGTTGTCTCGGATGGACCACTTGTAGAGAATTCGCCCGTCGGGAAGTTTACCCACCTGATCCAGCCTGTACCAGATATTCCCTCCGGCAGGCGTGTACTTGATGGCGTTCGAAAGAATGTTGAAGACGACCTTGTTCACGCGAGCGACATCCATGCGCACCAGGTAATCGCGGACATTGACTTCAACCGCATAATTCAGGAACTTCTTTTCGATTAGCGGCCGTACGACATCTTCCAGCTGGGTAATGCCCGCCCTCACGTCACAAGGCACCGGTTCGATATCAATCTTTCCCGACTCAATCCTGGAAAGTTCCAGGACCTCGTTGATGATGTTGAGGAGCACCGTCCCGGAATTCTTCAGCTTGGCCACAGCTTCGCGGACCTTTTCGGCATCGTCACTACACTTTTCTATCTTGTCTGCAAAACCAAGTACGGCATTCATGGGCGTGCGGATGTCGTGGCTCATGTTGAACAGGAACGTAGACTTCGACTTACTCGCCGACTGTGCCGCATCGCGGGCTGCCTGGAGAGCCTTGTTCTGCATCTCGAGTTCGGCCTTGCGCTGCTGCTCTTCCGTAATCTCGCTCGTGATGTCCCTGATACCGATAAGCACGTTGTTCGCGCTCGATGCCGTCGCATGCAGAACAAACTTCATGCCGAGCCAGCTCGGGTTGGCCAAGCTTCCATAGCGGACAGAGACATTGCAGGGTTTTCCGCTTCGGATAGCAGGGATCAGCTTGTCCTGCTGGACCTGGCGCAAAAATTCTTCCCTGTCGCCGGGAAGCACAATCCTTCCCGCATAAAGCTTCATCAAGGCGTCAAAGCTGCCCGCCCCACGCCACTCGTCCTGCGCGGCCCCTATGAGGCGGCCAGCGCGGAAAATCGACCCCACATTCGAGTCGAAATCGTACTGGACAATCGAGTCGTAGTCTTCCGCTATAGCACTGATGATATGCTGCAGGCCTTGAGTCTTGCGTTCAGCCTGGGCCTCGTTGTCGATACAACGGAGCGCGGCGATATAGCCGACGAGTTTGCCGACAGCATTCCTATCGGCGATAAACTTTATCTGGTAATAGTGGATCTTTTCGAGCACCTTCGCCGGGAAGTTCACGAAGTACATCGGGCGGTTCCGGAGGTTTTCCAGGATGACCTCGCGCTTGGTCCTGTAGGCAAAGGCTTCTCGATCCGGACCGGCGACAATCGTATTCTTGATCAAGTCGAACCTTTCGTATATGCCCATTTCGCGAAGCCAGCCCGGGATACATTCCCCAAGCCTTGGACTGATGCGGTACCGGATAGACGGTTCCCTGAGGACGTTCCCCACCACGACGTAGTTGATGCATTCATACTCAGAGGCCAGGGCCTCCATGACCCTGTCCTTCTTAGCGTTCTTCGTAAGAACGTCACGTGCGCCGGGAGTTTCCATCCTCTGACCTCGTTTCCGAACGAACCATCAAACTTATGTTGTATAAGATACAAAAAAAGCTCCCCCGAAGGAGAGCCTTTTGAAAGACTTCGAGCAATCGCCCAGAAATTATTGAGCCATTTCCGTGAAAGCGGCAATCATAGCCTTGTAGTCTTCACAAGACATTTCTGCACCTTCGTAGAAGTACATGGTAACACCGGTTTCGCCAATATCGCAAGGTTCACCACCGGCCGGGCATGCATCCAGAAGGGTTTCACCTTCTTCGGTAGAGCATCCGGACGCCATAGCAGCAGGACCTTCCGTGCACATCTTGCCCACCTGGCATGCGACCTTGTCGCCAGCAGGGGCAGCCGGGGTCGTCTCGGCCGGAGTTTCGGCCGGGGCCGGGGTTTCAGCCGGAGTTTCTGCCGGGGCGGCAGCCGCAGTGTCAGCCGGAGTTTCGGCAGGAGCCGTTTCAGCCGGAGCCGGAGTTGTCTCGGCCGGAGTTTCTGCCGGAGTGGTTTCGGCAGGGGCGGTTTCGGTCGGAGTGGTTACACCCGTATCTTCAGCAGGCGTCGTGCTTCCTTCGCCGTTGGCGGCAGAATCAGCAGCCGGAGCGGCATTTTCGCAGCCAGCAACCGGAGTATCCTTGCCCTGGAGCATCATATTCCACTGGGTTCCATTGCACTGGTAGTTGTCATTGTGTTCTTCCACAAGCACAATGGCGCAAAGGTTCTGCGTAGCAGAGCACGGGATGTTGCCGATATCCATGAAGGTTTCGACGCTGGCCGGAGCGACATCGCTGCCAGCGCTAGAAGAGCTATCGTCGCCACAAGCAACAAAAGATGCCATTGCAGCAGTAGCTAAAGGGAAAAGAACTTTTTTTGAAAACATTGTTACTCCTGTGTTTTTAATGAATTGTCGTCAAAATACATTTTAATTTGAAATGTGGACATATTATGAGAAAAAAAACTTATGCTATCGTTGTATTATAAAACAACAAACCTCTAAATAAGCACTCATTTAGGGGTTTAAGTTCTTGTGGACAAATAATTGTGCCAATTAGAAAAACACAGGCGGCCAACGCGGGTTCTTGGAGGACATATCGATCTTGTAGAAGTCCTTCTCGAAACGTCCGTCGTCGAGGCCGTACATCTGCATCACATGGCGGGCAATCCACTTGCCGAGCTTCATCACGGTGAGCTTCTTGCGCAGGCGGCCCTGGCAGTCGCGGTTCATGATGTCCGGGAGGGTGGATGTCGTGAGGATTTCGTCGATAGCGGGGCTGTTGAGCTTTTCGCGAGCCTCGGGGCTCGTGTGGAAGTGCGTCACGCCGAAGCAAACGCGGTTCGGGTTGCCCTTCTTGATGTGTTCGCAGCACTGCACAATCGTCGTACCCGTACGCACCATGTCGTCGAACACGATGACGTCCTTGCCCTGGATTTCCTCGATGCTGATGTCGGAGAGTTCCGGGTTGAAGGTCATGCTGATTTCACGTTCACCGGTACGGACCTTGTCCATCACCACGCGCTTGCACTCGGGGAGCTGCAAAGCGTCGTACACGGCGTTCATGAACGGGCGGGCGCCCTTGTCCGGGGAGACAATCACGAGGTTGTTGCCGTCCTTACCCGTCTGCACGAAGTTGCTGTTCTTGATGTAGTGGGCGTAGGCGTCCGTCGGGATAAGGTTGTGGAAGTTGCCTTCGAAAATTTCGCTGAAGAGGTTCTGCACCTTGACGCTGTGGTTGTGGACCG